>Ga0213861_10003911_pt1 | contig 12261 bp, 10 predicted proteins | sample PICome_4_FD_160110 | JGI IMG/M metagenome (GOLD analysis project Ga0213861, IMG submission 160110) | Coastal seawater microbial communities near Pivers Island, North Carolina, United States - PICO131 | ecosystem: Environmental > Aquatic > Marine > Coastal | place: USA: North Carolina...
AACAGAAAATGGTTAAATACAGCATTTTAGCAATTATAGAACATCGGTTAATTTAATATTTTTTAATAAATTTGTATATAAAAATGGAAAGAATAACAATAACACTTCACCAATTTGTGACGGCATTGGCTGTATTTTTGGTTTTAACTACCTTGATTCTTTCATCCTTGGCTATTTCCGGCCACATTGACTTTAGGGACGACAGTATCCCAGATACTGCTATTCAGGTTGCTCCTGGTCACGAACTTGCACAGTTTTTGATTGAAGTAGATACAACAGTTCCTTTACAATCAGCAGCTTCGGCAGTGGTAGAAGACGGTTTGGGTGCAGTGGTAGAAGATGGTTTGAGTGTTGTTACTCTTGATGCTGTGAATGTTCATAGTAAAGATGTTGAAAGAATATGTAAAGGACAACATAATAAATCAGCCAATCATTCCGCTCATTTTGCTGCAAGTAAAGACGGTATGGCGTTTGAATCTGGAACATCAGATATTTTTACAACATTAAAATCTCATGCAAATACTGCTACAAATTATACTCTATTTTTACCCACGGCATTACCAGCCGCAGGTTCTGGAGATAGATGGTTTCAAACAGATGAAACAGGACAAATTGTTTTAGGAGATGCAACTGCAGCTACCCTTTTTAATAATATAGGTGCTGGAACTGGAGGGGAAGAAAAAACAATATCGCATAATGCTGCAATGATATTTTCATCAACTTCTGCTATTACTTTAGATTCTGCTACTATTGCGACATTAGATGGATTAACACAAGCAGTAATAACTTCTGCTGACGATGCCGTCGATGCTGTTGAAATTAATGCTTTAAATGGTGGTATCGATATTAATTCTGGAACTGGTGGTGTTGCTGTAGACACAACTGGTGGGTTTTCAATTGACGGGGCAGCTGCTTCTAATATAACAGTTGCTACAGGCGCCGCAACAGACGATAATCTAACTATATCCGTAACCGGGGGCGGCGCTTCGTCTCTTTTTATAACATCAGATGGTACCGGGGCAGATTCTCTTGAAATAGATACAACAGCGGGTAGTATGACTATTGGTAAATCTCTTGCAACTGACAAAACTTTGTCAATTGGTCCTACAGGTGCAACACAAATGGTATTCTCTCCCAGTGATACAGTAGCAAATGAAAAAATATCTTTGATTAATACATCCGGAACAGCTGATACAGCAATTACTATAACATCTACAGCTGGCGGTATTGATATTAATACAGCTAAAGTTTTTGAAGTTGATGCGGCTGGATTGGTTTCAATAGATAGTAGTGCAACAACAGGAAATTCTAATATAACACATGCTGGTGGGGCAGCGAGTGATTTAGTATTAAAATGTACAAGTGGAAGTGTTTTAATAGAATCTGGGGAATCTATTACTGATGCTATTGAAATAACTGCTTCTGGTACAAATGGTGGAATTGAAATAACTGCTGGTACAAATGGTATCGATTTCGCAGCAACAAATACAACAACTAACGCGTTTGATTTTATTAATACTAGCGTAACTCAAGGAAACATTATTAATGTAACTGGTAGCGTCTTATCTACCGGATCGGCTATTTCTGTTGATGACACTTCTACTTCAACTTCTACACGTAATACTGTTAGTATAATACAAAACAGTGATGAAGCAATAGCAGCAACAGCATTAAATGTACAATCAGATGGTGGTATTACAGGAATTAGTTTAGATAAAAACTATTCAAACACTACAGCTGCTACTATAACTGGGTTAAGTGTTGATCTTGATAAAACTGGAACATCTACAAGTAACAATACAATATATGGTATTAATGTAGATTTAGATAATACAACAGCTACTAATGGTTCTAATACTATGATTGGAATGAATCTTACACCTACTTTAACCCACGCTGCAGATGCTGGAATACCCATAGTTAAAGGGGCAGTAATTACCGCTACTGGTGGAACTAACGGAACTGCTACTTCAACTGGGATGGAATTGACTTCAACTGGAGCTGATACAAATATTGGTTTATTGATAAATTGTTCTGATACAAATGGAACAGATTTGAAAATCCGAAGTTCTGCAGATGCAGCAGATTTTTTCTCTATCACAACTATAGCAAACGGAGCAACTACTATCGCAACCGTTGATGGGGGCGGCACTGATGCAAATTTAACGGTTAATGTTGATGGTAAATTAATATTAAGTTCTAACGGGACTACTGCAGCGGATGCATTACAAGTAACTGCTGCTGCGGGGGGTATTGATATAGATACGTCTACTACTGCAAAAACTATTGATATAGGAATTGCTAATGTAGCAAGAACAATTAATTTGGGTGCTGCTCCGTCAAGCACAGTTCAAACAATTAATATAGGTACTCATGCCACCCCCGCTAATGCTATTACTATTGGTGGTGCTGCTTCTACTACTACTATTTCATCATCTACTGCGTTTAGCGGATTTGCAACACCCACAGCTACAGGTGGTGGTTTTGATGGTACAGAAACATGTACAGTAACAGTAGGCAATATCAATGGCACAATAGTAACAAAAATTATTGTAGACATTACAGGTCTTGCAGATTCAGGTACTGTCAAAGATGTAATAGGAGAAACCGGTGGTACAGCAGCAGCTTATATGACAAGAATTACTACAGCTGTAAATGGATTTGTTTATGCAGCAGATATTGCTTGTATTGAAGTTCCAGCCACCGGGACAGCTGCAGAATTCGATATTGATCTAGTTACAAGTTCAAATTCATTAGCTGAAAGTGAGGAATATGATTCTGGAACTACAGCGGTAGCATTAATACCAGCAACAGCTGATTGGACAGCAGGAGCTTTTAGAAGGAGTGCAGATGGTTTAGATTGCAGTAATATTAATAATAATTCTCATTATATTTATTTAGCAAATGGATCTGGCACTGCTGGTGGTGGCAGTTATACAGGAGGTAAATTTATTATTAATCTTTACGGACACGCTACATTCTAATTTCTTTAAAGTAAAAACCAAATAAAATGGAATCACAATCAGCACCCGCACAAGATATTATTGATGCCCAGTCACAAACCGAGGCAGCGTCATCTGTGTCTACAGATCAGCCGACACTTAGTTTAGCAGATCTTCAAAACCTAGTTTTAGTCGTAGGAGTAGCGTGTAAGAGAGGAGCAGTCCAACCTAACGAAATGAAAACGGTTGGAGAAGTTTATGAACGAGTGGATGCGTATGTGAAATATGCAATTGCTCAACAACAAGTACAAAAGTAAATTTTGTAATAATTTATAACACCAGTTAAATTTATAATCGAAAGATTATAAATTAATATTTCTTCACCATCATCACCCGATTTTTTGGCATGTAGTAAGAAAGCACCCAAGCCACAAACACAATAACCGTCACACCCAACACAAACCAAAAGAAACTCAAGTTCTCTGTGTTTGGTACAGCGCGACCAAAGTTTTTCTCAATTCTACAATATTGTGTTTTCAGGGCATCTAATGCGTCAGTCTGTTTGTTGAGATCGGGAAAGACGAACAGAGGTTGAGATGTAGAAGCAATGATCTTCTCGCCGATAACCAATGCACTCAATTTTGCTGATATATTCTTCTCTTCTTGTGTTTTTGCTAATGCTATGATGGATTGCCATTTTGTTTTTGTTGTCGCAACACATCCTACACCATTTGGTGCTGTAGAGAATGTGAACGAAACAGACTTTATGCTCGGTTGATTAGTTGTATCCGGTTGTGCAGCCAGTTCTACTCTATTCAAACAATTATCCATAAAATTAGTTAAATAGAAGAGATCGACATCATCAACATCTTTGTTTGTTCCCACAAATATAGTGTTTAAGTGTTCAGTTAAATCTTGAAGTTGCGCAGCGCTCATACTTGTAGAAAAACCTGAATGTAATACATAAATTATATCTTGAGTTGCATTCCCGACAGCAATTTCGAGTTCATCTAAAGTAATTTCATCGTTTGCGGATGTAACTGTTTCTGTTCCATTATCTCCAACAGAATGAGTATTGAACAAAGTGTGAATATCTGATGTCGTATCAGGATTTACAAAAATAACATAAGATGAGGTCATTTTAATCAAAAATGAAATTAAAACAATATTTTTTTCAATAAAATGTCTTCCCTGTATAACCAAATCGTTCGCGACATAGAGGGCGAGGATATGAAACAGGAGATCATACGGTCTCTTGCTCATTTCTCGTCCAAAATCAGGAAAGAAGATGTTGAAATATTACGAGAGAAGGTTAATCGAAAATTCAAAGGAAAAAATGTTCCACGAAAACTTTCAGAGGATCAAATCACTGCGATTGTTGACTTTTCTGTTCCAAAAGTTCCAGCGACTATAGATGTCATATCAACAGATAATAACAACCAAATCAAAGATTTTATCAAAGCCGAATTGAGAGAACGCAAGATAGTTATTAATACAGATAATATTGAAAAGTTGAAAAATGAGATACGAGAGACCTATTATCGTTCTTTAGTGTCTCCAGGAGATTCGGTAGGTGTTGAAGTTGCTATGTCATTTGGACAACCTCTGACACAGATGAACTTGGATACATTCCACTCTGCTGGTACATCTTCTGATTTGGGTTCAGGTGTCAAATCTTTGAACGAGTTATTCAATGTATCAGAAAACAGAAAGAAAAACTTAACAACGATACATTTCAAAGATAAAAACTTAACTCGAGAAGAAATCCATATTCAAGGAAAAGCTTTGAAAGGAATTAGTATCAAGACATTATTGGAAAGTTCCGAGGTCACAAATGTTGACGGAAGAAAGAATTTAGGAGATGATAGTTGGTGGTATGATAATTATCTCAATATGTTTCCTATAGAATCGGAACTCAAAGAAGCAGTCTTTACAGGAGAAAATATCACAGATGAAATGTTGGAAAATATTAGAAAATATCATACAGTTGAAAACCAAGAAAATGGTTATATAGCAGGAGACGGTTCGTTGGTTGTAATTTTTGATCCTCTTATTGCTACTTCTGCTTCTATAGATTCAGAGTTAGAGGATCTTGAACTTTTGAATGTTCGTTCTCATATGAAAATAGATCATTTTCTTCGTTTGAAGTTTAATGTAACAAAATGTTATAATCTTGGAATATCTATGAACGATATCGTGTCTTCTCTCAAAGACGAAACCATAATACCAGTGGCATCACCATTATCTGTTGGAGTGATAGATCTTCATCCGAATGAAGACTATATACAGGAATCTATCAACGACTTCATAACCAAAGGAAAAATAGAATACAATTCGTGCAAAAAAACAACAGGAAAAATCAAAACACCTGTAGAATTTGACGAAGGTAGTATGTCTCAATCCAAAATCTTGTTTCTAACTGTTATTATAGAAAATTGTTTGGAGGAGATTTTTATCAAGGGAATCAAGGGAATCAACAATATCATACCAATGAGTGAGAATATCATAGCTTCTATAAAATCACAGAAAGTTACAGATATCGATATTCTGATGAAACACAAAGAAGAAGATTTATGGTACGTTGGGATCAATTACATGAAACTCAAATATAGCGGAATACCTCCAGAGAAGATTATAGGTTTGTGTAGAAATACAAATATAAAAATAGTTGAGAACAATATCTATGAGAATGGAAAATTCTCCAAACATCCTCATCTTGTTGTTAAGTCGATAAAAGATCCGAAAAACATCATCAACGGCGAATTTGATCTTGCTGATAAATATGTGAAAGACCAAGTTAAGAACATGACTAAATCAGAAATAGAGACAGATTATGAACTTCCAGACTATCCAGAAATATACAGAAATGCTTCGTATAACTATGCATACGCTGAAGGAGAGAAAATTGTCCGCAAACTGATGAGACATATAAAACTGGACAACAAACTCATTCTTCCAAACAATCCAAACGAGATTAACGAAATATTTGGAATTGAATCTGCGAGATTGTATATGGTTCGCGAATATGTAAATCTGATTGAAACATCGGGTTCTTATGTAACTCCAGTCAACATCGAACTTCTTGTTGATTATCAGACTGTTATGGGGTTTTTGACACCTATTCATGCTATTGGGGCATCAAAACAAGGTACTTCTTCTTTGTCTGCTGCTACTTTTCACGACCCTGTTGGAACATTTCAAAAGGCAGCATCGATAGGAAAGAGTGATAAGATCAACAGCGTGTCATCCTGTATTATGGCTGGGAAGAAATGTATGAATGGGTCTGGGTTATCGATTATTTCTTTTCAGAACAAGGACGAATCCTTCTTTGACGAAATGCCTCGAGAATTTGATAAGTCAGAAGAGTTTTGCGAACAACGATATGTTATCAACGGTACAGATGTAGATCAAAAAGAACCTGTTGATATAAATATTGAGAAACTTATGGAAAAAGAAAAGAAAGAAGAATCAAAATTCTCTACAGAGCAAATACCATCAATCGTACCAACAATGGAAGTTCCAGATTTCCTATCTGAAGATGTAGAAGAAAAAGAAGAAGAAACTATAGAACTAATGGAGCCAATACAACTTGAAGAACCCTCTATTATAGAACCTATTATGGAAGATAGCGACAGCGACTTTGAAATCCCGGAAGCACCGGATGAGATCCCTGATCTTAAAGATTTCTAAATAAATAATTATTATAGTAATATAACAATTATCTAACACGACTGATTAAGTCTTCAATTGAGGTCTTGTCTTTCACTCCCTTAATCATATTTTGTTTGAAGATATCGATAGATTTCTTAACAATGTTGATATCAGAAACAACATTATCCTGAGGTTTTCCTTTGATGATATTTTCATATGAAGTATCAGCCATTGTATTCTTCGTATACATAGCAAGTGTATTCATATCACGACCATAGAATTTGAATAATTCATAGTTATCTTTGATGAGAACTCTCAAAGTTGGTGTATCTGGTATAATGATTCCCGCCATACTAAGTTCTTTAATATAGATAAGTGCAAGATCATCAGAAGTGTATGCCTCGATTTCTACTTTTAGTGTAAAACGAGATTCGAGACCTTGCTGAACCTTGAATAAGTTGTTATAGATGTCGTTTTTATAACCACTAAACACAACAATCAGTTTGTCAGAATGAGTATCCATATACTGGTTAATGATTGTGAGGGCATCGCGACCATATGAGTCAGACATCCCCATACTATCGTTACAGAGATTGTAAGCTTCGTCAAAATAAGCAACTCCATCAACAGCGTCGTTCATTGCTTTCGTAGTGCGATGGGATGTATCTCCAACATACCTACTAACAACATCATTACGGTTATACATATAGAACGGGAGATCGGGGTCTTTCTTAGATGTTTCCATCTCGCTCTCAATTGACATATTGTAATCTTGTTTTGTTTTCTTCTCCATCAACTGTTTTACAATTGCTGTAGATTGGTCGATTGCTGTAGCTGCTCCAGAAAGATTTTTGTACATTTCATTATAATCTTTGGCGTTTACTCCATCTTTGTTTCGTAACAAGGAACCAAGAGATCGTTTACAGATGTTCGATACTTTCGAAACATTCCATACACATTTTGACGCGGCTTCAAGTTTATCTTTATTTTCCTTCAATTCTTCTTTTTGTCTCCTGATTATCTCATCTTGAAGTTTATTGAAACCCTTTATCTTGTTCTGCTTTTCTTCGTGACCTATGAAACCCATCCCAATCCAAATTTTACAGAGTATCTTGCATACTGTTGTTTTTCCGCAACCAGGTGGACCTAAAAGAAGACAGTGTTTGCGATCATTATCTTTATAAATTCCTCTCGCTTTACTTGCTACGAAGGTTTTGATTTGCTTTACAATTTGTAACTTAATCTGTCTCATACCTATCATCTTCTCCAATTCCAACAACGAATCTTTCAATACTTCTGGTTTTCCGAAATATTTTCTTAATTCTGGTTTTGAATCAAAATCAGTTAAAAATTCTTTTATACTCATTTTATATTAACATAGTTTTAAACATCTTCGAGATCATCATTGTCATCAATTCTCTCTCTTGCATCGTCTCCAGTTGCGCTAAGCTCACTAAATCCAGAGGATGTTACCATCTGGATCAATCCATACAACAAGAGTGTGAACAACATAATTCCCAATCCAAAAGCAAACGCCAAAAACAGAAAAGTGGCGATAGGTTTGTTTAGTTCAAAATTTTTATTTTTATCTAGTGTGATAAATGCCATTTTTATACTCCAAAAAGAAATATTTTATGAAATGAATACTTCGTTTAAAGTAGGTCAAAAATTAAATTTAGAAATTTCAGATGTTAATTTCAATCATGTTGTAGTTGGAAAAGACGATAAGGAGGCATTTTTGTATAATCGCGATATGCCTAAAGTCACTGTAGAAGTACTCATAGTAGACCAAGATGAGAAGAATGTTGTTTTAGTAGAAGAAGAAATAGATGGAGAGAACAAGTTGGTATTACCAGGGGCCACTATCCTTCCCGACGAGGCTGGTGGAGAAACCGGTATGAGAATCATGAAAGAGTATGTTAAAGTTGATATGGAATCTGGAGATTTGGAGTTGTACGATTTTCGTACAAATCCCGATCGCGACCACCGACAGTGGTTGATGAGTGTTATTTACATTGCCCGTCTGGAAAACAAGGGTGAAGATTTTTGGGCGGACATCAAGGATGTCCTGTTGCATGAGGATGGCTTTGGATATGACCACCACAGAATTATACAAAATTTTGAATATAATTGTTAGTAAATTTTATTGTAAACTTTCCTAACAGTTATAGTATTAAAATTATTATGTTTATTATAATGTTCAAAAAGTCCTTTTCTTCCTAAATCCTTTACTAAATAACATTTATTATCAATATAACAATCTATATTGTTTTTTATTCTTAAAATATAAAACCATACATCATCTTGTTTTGGACATATATTTTTATATAATTTATCATTAAAAATAATATCTTCTGTTTTGTGAAAAAAAGATGGTTTATATAGTATACCTCCTTTTCCTGTGGAAAAATTAAGAATATGTTTATTAATAGTTTTATCTCTTTTATTGTAATCAAAATCTTTTAAATTTTTTGATTTTGGTGTAAATCCCCTATAATTAACTACACAATGATGATTATTATAGTCGATTATGAGATTTTTTAGTAAATTTTTATCATAAATGGTATCATCATCAATTGTTATAATAAAACAATCTTCTGTCCATTTTTCTTTCAATAGTGGTAGTAATTTACGATAAGAACCTTCGTTTAAAACCCATCTTAATTCTACTAAAGGATTGTTTAATACTGAATTAAGATTCTTATCAGTTATTATTTTATTTTTAAATCCTTTATCTAATAAATAAGAATTTTCTGATAGGAATATAAATATTTTATCTGGTTTATGAGTCTGATTAAGTATACTTAGGAGTGTTTTTTCTAAGATATCTTGATTTTGAAATATCGACGTCAACGAAACATATGTTTTCATTTTAATTTATCCAATAATCATATGTAAAAAATTTTAAGATGTGTTCATCTGACATCTTATTTCTAAATTTATCTTTCTGTAGAGCTAAATTTTCCATAGTACATTCGTTCCAATCTTTAAGTATAATAACAGGTAGGTCTTTATATAGAGGATCCAACGAAGATGTCTTTGTAACAACAGTTCCTCCAAGAAGTATGATCTCCCAAGTTCTATGGCAATCCAAACCCCATCCATGAGTAGAAATGGTATAATCATATTTAGCGTAGTTTTCCCAAATTTCTGTTTGTGATACTCTCTTATCAAGAAATTTCATAAATTTTTTATTTTTCAATACATTATAAGAATTCTTGCGTTCATTATTAAACTTTGGAACTTTAGTTAAATGAAGGTCACAAAAAACTTTATTTATTTTGGTATATTTTTTATGTCTTATTTCAAGAAGCTTGTTTATTCTTACAACTGGAGAATTTAAAAGTGGTTTTGGTGTATGTAAATCTAATCCTAAGGGATAAACCTTTAATTTTGGATGTTTTAACGTTCCGTCATAATTTTGTGTATACCATACTTTGATATACTTATTTGATAAAATTTTGTTAACATGATCTTTTTTAACCTCTGAAGGAACTGAAAGAATACCATCTGCTGTTATAAGTATTTTTTCTGTATTTATCTTATCTAAATCTTTTACAAAATTATTTATATCAGAGTTTTGGGAATTATCATTTGTTCTAACCCATATAATATAATTGTTTATGTTATAGTCACTTGATACTTTACCTCTAGGTTTAAGAGCATAATTATCCTTAGTTTTAAACCCTTTAGACCACAGAAAATTTAATGTATTTTTGGTCTTTTCAAAATACTTTAGATTCCCCCAAAGAATATTGAACATCTCTGAATGAAGTTTCAAATCATAAACTTTTCTTTCATGCCAAAGATCATTATAGTTTTTACCAAAAATCTTTTTATAACGTCTCTGAGAGTCCCAAGATATAAAAATTTCTTGATTACAAGTTTCATTTATAAAATGTATTATATGGTTCTTGACAGAATTACATTTAAGAATGCAATTATTATCAGTTTTAACAATATCATCAACGTCAAAATATTCTTTATATATTTTTCCATATAATCTAGGACCTGTTATACACAAAACACCTTCTCCATAATACTTAATGGCTACATTATCAACAATGTTATCGATAACATTCTTGAAATACTCTTGTTTTGGTATAGCAGCCATGAAACCATTCCATATCCCCCAAGCCTTATCAAACTCCTTCACCAAAACCAAATCTCCCTCCAAGAACGAATCCAGATCATAGTGTAAGAATAACTTAGCATCAGCGTAAACTCCACCGTACACATACAGCAAACACGCTCTCAACAAGTCCGCCTTGAAAGCCCCTGGAACCAACACTTCAAACGCGTGTAGTACATCCTCATCAAAGTTTTCTTTCAAGAACACTTTGGCATTCTCATCGGTGACGAAACGATGAACCCATCCTTCTTGGGCTTTGAATGTCTGGACAGCATCGTAAACACTTGTTCCCTCTTTTGGAAGTTCTCTCATAGTCTGCCAGATAATTTTTGGAATGTTATGTTGCTTCTTGATCTGTTTTGAGAAGACGGGTTTATCAATGTAATAGAATGGATGTTTACTTAACTTCAAAACTTTGTTCTTCTCCTTATTCTTATATGTTCTAGTTTTCTCTTTGTCGTATTTCAATCCGTTAAATTTTATCCATTCAAAACCCGGAGCAACCATCATAGTTTTGTTATTGTAGACAGCATTGAAATGTGTGACATTATTAAAATTCTCGCTCTTTTCACCACTAAATTCGGGGTCTTCAGTTGCCATCAAAGTTACCGTTATCACAACGATAGCTATCAGCAATAGAATAATGAAAGTGTAGGTAAGATACATTTTAATAATGGAAAATATGATAATGTGAGATTGATTTGATACTTTTGAATTCAGAGGCATTCTCAAAAAAGGTAATATATTTGATATTATGTAAATTTAGATAGGTAATAACATTTTCAGGAGTAAAAACTCCCTTATACCACAAACACGAGTGTTTAATGGGTTCTTGAACATAGTAAGGATATCCATTAACTTCGATAGTAAGACCATACTTCTCAATTTTGTCTCTGACTGAATTGATGAACTCTTTTTGTTTATTTGTTCCAATATCCTTATTATATTTATCTTGTACTTCTTTTTCCCTGGGAAATTGGAAATCAGGAGGATTTAACCAACTAAACTTTCCGAGTTCGTCTTCATTCATGACTTATTTTTAAGATGAAAAAACTCTTTAGAAATTCGATTTCTCTCTTCATATAATATTAATCCAGCAGCTATAATTATCCCTATAACTAACACTATCACAAGACCAGTATTGGAATGGGTTTTGATGAAAGAATTGGAAACATAATTGGATTTTTCTAAATATCTTTGATGATCGCATGTGAAAGTGTCTTCTGCTAAAAGATGATTACCAGTAGACAAAGTATCGAAAATACATTGGTCAGAGGGATTTAACACTTTGTCTATATTACATATACCAAAACAGTTTCCACAAGTATCTGTTCCAGTGCAATAAGCATACTTTATAGCAGACATTCCAGTATGTGCTTCAGACGAGAAAGCCAATTTTCTAGATTCGGTTACTAGTCCTCCAGTGGTTTGCCAAGAATAATAAGTAGAAGGAGGAGAAGTAGCGTAAGGAGCAGATTTAATCAATGGACCAACATTAAATACAGAAGGAGACATAGCAACCATGTCAGCCACTGT
>Ga0213861_10003915_pt1 | contig 12249 bp, 8 predicted proteins | sample PICome_4_FD_160110 | JGI IMG/M metagenome (GOLD analysis project Ga0213861, IMG submission 160110) | Coastal seawater microbial communities near Pivers Island, North Carolina, United States - PICO131 | ecosystem: Environmental > Aquatic > Marine > Coastal | place: USA: North Carolina | collected...
CGTTCAAGAGATCGTGATTGGTATGGCCCACCGAGGCCGTCTCAAGGTGTTAACCAACACGTTGAGACGGCCTCGGTGGGCCATACCAATCACGATCTCTTGAACGCCTTTCTCTCCCGCACGGATGATCAACTCGTCCATACAAGCGATGAAACTCTCACCGCCCTCCAGTGAGAAGCGCTTTTGGCCAACGTATCTCGTGTGCAAGAAGCGCTCTAGGCCTTCGGCAGCCGTCAGACGACCGAGGATGTGCACCTTTTGCTCGCTGGTCAGAACCGCCTTGCTGCGGCTACTTTCCAGCTTCTCTTGCCACCAACGCTTCTGCGTTTGGTCGGTGATGTACATGTACTCAGCGCCCATGGTGCCGCAGTAGGTTTCACGCAGGGCATTGAGCAACTCGCGCAGCGACATCGTTTCTTTGCCAAAAAACGTGTTGCTGGTGTTGAAGATGGTTTCTTGGTCAGCGTCGGTTAAGCCGTAAAACGCCGGGTCAAGCTCAGGGATGTCTTCGCGCGCGGTGTTCTTGAGTGGGTCAAGATCCGCCCAACGGGCACCGACGTTGCGATACGCGGCAATCAACTGCTGGACAGCGACCCGCTTTCGACCCATTTCAGAGTCCGGATTGCTTTGAACGACCTTCGTTGTGCCCTGCTTCGCCATCTCTGCAAACGCATTGATAACGGGCATGTGGGGCAAGTCGCGGTTGTCTGAACCATCAACGGCGGGGACGTTTTGTAGCGCGTCAAAATAACTGCGCCATTCGTCGGGAACACCACTGGGGTTGTTGAGATAGTTCTCGTACATTTCCTCTACGTACGGTGCGTTACCGCCGAAAAGGTACGAGTTGCCATTGAAGGCGATGTAGACGCTGTTCGTCTCGCTCATTATTTCGCTGACCTCCGTTTTCCTCAGGAAAACATAAGTTGGGTAAAAAAACCTCCCGCGACACGGCTTAACCGGTTAGCGGATGCGACGGTGACAAGGAAGGGTCGTTGTGCAGGGTGAATTGTGCCAGCTAATCCGGCATAGACCCAGCAATTTGCGCCAGAAAAACGCTTTTTGTTGTCAATTAGTACGCGCGGGGCAACAGCCTTTGATCGGTGGGGACATCGCTTGGCGAGTCCATCTCAATGGCTATTTGTGTACAGACCGAACGGCAAAGTGTGACGGCTTGCTCGCTCTGAACCCGGTAAATCACCTGCGTGCCTTGCTTGCGTTTAGCCAACACCCCGCATCGGTAAAGAACATTGAGATGCTGTGACAAATTGGGTTGGGTGGTGTCAATCTCTTCAAGCATTTGACTCACCGACTTCTCTTCGTTGCACAGCGCACTCAAGATGCGCAGGCGCATCGGCGTTGACAGCACGCTGAACAATTCAGCGGCCAGCTCAAACACCCGCGCGCCTTCCGGAGACTCCCCAGGGGCGCTGGACGCAGTTTGCTTTGCCTTTACATCATTCATGCGTGAGGTCGAATATAGTGATTCACGGACATATCATAGCCCGCGTCACCGAAAACCTCAACTGCCCTCAGCCAGCGACCAAACTTTTTATTTGCGCCAAAGCGCTGGGATCGTCCATGGTGGTTAAATCACCGGGGTCGCGCTGCTCGCAAACCGCCTGAATGGCGCGACGCAACAACTTACCGCTCCGCGTTTTGGGCAGCAAGGAGACGAACCGAATGCGTGCTGGCCGGGCCACCGCACCCAATTGCTCGTCTACCACCTTCATCAACTCGCCTTCAAGTTTGAGCTTGTCAGCGTCCGTTGCATAGGCGGCAGCATCCTTCAACACCGCGAAAGCCATGGCGACCTGGCCCTTTAATTTGTCCTCCACACCCACGACAGCCACCTCCATGATGGCTTTGTGGCTGGCAATGCTCTCTTCAATTTCGCGCGTGCCTAACCGGTGCCCCGCGACGTTAATCACGTCATCGGTGCGCCCCAATATGAAGTAGTAGCCAGACTCGTCACGGATACCCCAATCGAAGGTGCTGTAGATGAGCCGGCCAGGGATACTCTCCCAGTACGTCTTTACAAAACGGGCATCGTCCTGCCAGACCGTTTGCATGCACCCCGGCGGTAAAGGCCCCTCAATGGCGACAACCCCTTTGGTGTTGGGCGTCGTAATGTCTTGGCCGGTACCCTCGTCGATAACTTTCACGTTGTAACCGCACATCGCTATGCCGGGGCTGCCAAACTTGGTCGTTTGAGGTTCAATGCCATTTGCCAAGCTGAGAATCGGCCAACCGGTTTCGGTTTGCCAGTAGTTATCGATGATGGGTTTACCCAGCTCTTCAGAGATCCAACGTGCGGTGGGCTCGTCGAGAGGTTCACCTGCCAAGAACAACGCTTTCAAACTCGACAGGTCAGCGTCTTTGATAAATTTTGAGTCGTACTTTTTGAGTACACGCACTGCCGTCGGCGCACTGAACATCACCGAGACACGGTACTTCTCGACCATCTGCCACCAGATACCAGCGTCTGGGCGAATCGGCAAGCCTTCGTACATCACCGTCGCCATACCCGCAATCAAGGGTCCATAAATGATGTAAGAGTGCCCAACGACCCAGCCGATATCGCTGGTCGAAAAATACGTCTCCCCCGCTTGCCCCATGAATATGTGTTTGATGCTGGCGGCGAGCGCAACCGCGTATCCACCCGTATCGCGCTGCACGCCTTTGGGCTTACCAGTGGTGCCGCTGGTGTAGAGGATATAGCTCGGATCTGTGGCAGCCATCGGTTCGCAGGGCACCGTCTCACCGCGATGGGCCTCAGCCGCCTGAGCGTAATCGATGTCTCGCCCAGTCCTCATGGGCATATCAGACAAGCCGCGGTTCACGAGCACCACCGATGTGGGTTGATGCTTGGCGATACGCAGGGCTTCGTCTAGAAGGGGCTTGTAAGGGACCACTTTGCCACCACGCGAGCCCGCGTCCGCACTGACAATGGCCTTCGGGGTGCAATCGTCGATACGGCTGGCAAGGCTAACACTGGCGAAGCCCCCAAACACAACCGAGTGAATGGCACCGATTCGGGCGCAGGCCAACATCGCGAATGCCGCCTCCGGGATCATGGGCATGTAGATCAAAACCCGGTCCCCTTTTGCCACGCCCTGCGCCTTCAAGACTGCCGCCATGGTTTGGACCTCGTCGCGCAACTCGCGGAAGCTGTAAGTTCGCTCTGTGTCGGTTTCTGTCGAGACAAATATCAGGGCGGCGTCATCGGGGCGGTGCGCGACGTGTCGGTCTACAGCGTTGTGGCACAAATTGGTTTCACCGCCAACGAACCACTTGGCGAACGGAGGATTGCTGTAATCACAGACGGTATCGAAAGGCTTGGACCATTCAATCAAGTCCGCCTGCTCACGCCAAAAGGCCTCGGGCTGCTCAATTGATGCGCGGTAAACCGATTCAAAATTTTTCGAGACTGACATAGATTCCCTCATCTGCGTTACGCGGACCCGGATCATCCAGGCCACGGCGATCAAACCGAATTCATAATTATGAATAATAGCCTTGCGTCACCCTGACGACGACCAAACTACGCTGCTTTGATGTAGCCGAGCGCCGCTGCAAAGTCAGGGTGATCGGCACCACCCAACCACTCAAAGGCGGCCATCTCGGCGGTGACCAGTTCAACGCCATTACCCGCTAAACGGTCGAACGCGGCGTCGGAATCACGCGTCTGACGTGAACCACAGGCATCGCTCACCACCCACACTTCAAACTCATTGGCCAATAAATCAAGTGCTGTTTGCAGCACACAGACATGGGCCTCGACCCCCGCCAGCACGATCACGGGGCGAGCGGGTGCCAAGGGCTCCACTGCGGCTGGCTTGCGCAAATGCTTGGGTAGGCTCCGTGCATTGTTGCCCTGCGCGGGTGACGTCGCTTGCGGCGGCTGCAAGACGTCAATCAATCCATCAGCGCAGGCATTAAACGCCAGTTTATCGAGGGGTGCTGGCACCAACGCCGCCAACTCCGGCACAAAAGGGCCCAGCGCCTCCGCGCGTTGTGTGGTGGCCCACACCGGTATTGCCATGAGGTGTGCCATTTGCGCCAATAACCGCGCTTTTCGAATCACCCGAGCCTCGTCTTGTATGGCGGGCATCAGTTTGACTTGGTAATCCACAAGCACCAATTGGCATTGATCGGGGTCGAGTAACACGGGGCTTCCTTTTTTAGCGTCGATAGATAGAGCTTATCTGTACAACCGTAATTGTCGTCCAGAAGCCAGTCGACGCCTACAGCCATAAAATACTTAAATTTACTCCTGTAAGTTGCTGATATAGTTGATTTTTATTTAATATCCGTTAAGCTTTATCGCATGCGATGCTTTGCGCGCCCTCCCCGCCTCATTCCAGCACCCAAGATCATGCTGGGACTGGTATGTGCTTGCCTGTTGTCAATACCGGCAGCGGCTACAGAAACGCCTGCCGACAAGGGTGCCGATGCGTTGACCCAGTTTTTAACTGATCGTGGCCTGGCAATGCCATGGGGCGTTGATGCACAGAAAGCACTTAGCCTGTCGGCCCAGCTCTCACTGAATGCCATGGGCCTCATTGGTGTCCCCTACATTTGGGGCGGCGCGAAAACCACGGTTGGGCTGGATTGCAGCGGTCTGGTTCAGTCCGTTTACCAGCAAACAGCAAACATCGCGTTGCCGCGAAACACAGCCCAACAAGCAGCCGCCACCCAGGTGATCACTGCTGATGAGTTGCGACCAGGCGATTTGGTTTTTTTCAATACGCTGAACCGACCATTCAGCCACGTGGGTATTTATGTGGGCGATAACCGATTTGTCCACGCGCCCAAGCCAGGTGCAAGCGTGCGCATCAGCACCATGACGCGAGCCTATTGGGCCAACCGGTTTGATGGGGCTCGGCGGGCCATCACCGCAGACGCCAAGCTCAGTTCGTTGGGGTTAAGCAACGAATAGCGCTGGCGTCGCGGAAGGCTTATTTACGTTTGGCAGGCGGTAGATCGGTGCAACTGCCATGCGCGACTTCGGCGGCCATGCCAATGCTCTCGCCCAACGTTGGATGCGGGTGAATGGTCTTGCCAATGTCGACGGCGTCTGCACCCATTTCGATCGCCAAGGCCACCTCACCGATCATGTCCCCCGCATGCGTACCGACCATGCCGCCGCCCAAAATCTTACCGTGACCATGAGCCTCGGGCGAGTCATCAAACAGGAGCTTGGTCACGCCCTCATCACGGCCATTGGCGATCGCGCGGCCAGATGCGCTCCACGGGAACAGGCCCTTCTTCACTTTGATGCCCTGGGCTTTGGCTTGATCTTCTGTCAGGCCAACCCACGCCACCTCTGGATCAGTGTAGGCGACGCTCGGAATCACTCGGGCGTTGAAAGCCGCTGCAGCCAGGTCGGCGTTTCCTTGCAACTCGCCTGCGATCACCTCTGCCGCGACGTGTGCTTCGTGCACGGCTTTGTGCGCCAGCATCGGCTGACCCACGATGTCGCCGATAGCAAAGATGTGTCCCACATTGGTACGCATCTGAATATCAACATCGATGAAGCCGCGCTCCGTCACCGCAACGCCCGCTGCGTCGGCGCCTATCTTCTTACCATTCGGCGAACGTCCGACCGCTTGCAAAACCAAATCATAGGTTTGGGGCGCTGGCGCACCCTCACCCTCAAAGCTCACCTCGATGCCTTTCGCTGTGGCCTTGGCACCAACGGTTTTGGTTTTGAGCATGATGTTGTCGAACCGCGGCGCGTTCATCTTTTGCCAAATCTTAACCAAATCACGGTCCGCACCTTGCATGAGCCCGTCCATCATCTCGACGACATCCAGACGCGCACCGAGTGTGGAGTAGACCGTCCCCATTTCGAGGCCGATGATTCCACCTCCCAAAATCAGCATGCGTTTGGGTACCGACTTGAGCGCCAAGGCGCCCGTGCTATCTACCACGCGTTCATCATTTGGCATGAACGGCAAATGCACGGCCTGCGAACCCGCAGCGATGATGGCACGCTTGAAGGTAATGCGACGCTTTTCTCCTGTGAGGGCCTGGCCAGTCCCACTGGTGGCTGCCACCTCAATTTCGTGCGGCCCCGTAAACTGTCCGAAGCCACGCACAATATCGACCTTGCGCATCTTCGCCATCGCCGCCAAGCCGCCCGTGAGCTTGCCAATCACACTCTCTTTGTGGGTGCGGAGCTTGTTGATGTCCACTTTCGGCGCGGCAAAGGTAACGCCCAGATCCGCAAAGTGCTTGACCTCATCCATGACCGACGCAACGTGCAACAGCGCTTTGGATGGGATACAGCCAACGTTCAAACAGACACCACCAATGGTCGCGTAACGCTCGACCAAAATCACCTTTAAGCCCAAGTCTGCAGCGCGGAACGCTGCCGAGTAACCACCCGGACCACCCCCTAAAACCAGCACATCGCAATCGGTGTCGCTCGGCGCATTGACCGCCACTGCGGGTGCGGCGCGCGCCGCCTGCGGCGCGGCGGGTGAAGCTGAAGGAGCCGAAGGTGCCGTAGCCGCAGCGGCCGCGGTTACAGCGGCAGGGGCTTCGACTTGCGCGCCTTCGACCTGCATGATCACCACACCTTTTGAAACTTTGTCACCCAGCTTCACATTCAAAGCTTTCACAACGCCGGCGTGGCTTGAGGGAATCTCCATCGAGGCTTTATCGGACTCCACCGTAATCAGGGACTGGTCAACCGCGACCGTATCGCCCACGTTGACCAATAATTCAATCACAGAGACTTCATCGAAGTCGCCAATATCAGGGACCTGTACGTCAATCAGTGCCATATCAGCTCCTTACAGCAACACACGACGGAAGTCCGCCAAAATCTGACCAAGGAACGCATTGAAGCGCGCCGCAGCGGCGCCATCAATCACGCGGTGATCCCATGAAAGTGACAGCGGCAACATCAGACGAGGCTGGAACGCTTTGCCATCCCAAACCGGTTCCATGGTCGAGCGGCAGACACCCAAAATCGCTACCTCTGGTGCATTGATGATTGGGGTGAAGTAACGCCCGCCAATGCCGCCCAGGCTGGAGATCGTGAAGCATGCACCGGTCATGTCGGCAGGACCCAACTTGCCGTCACGTGCCTTCTTCGCCAACTCACCCATCTCCTGGCTGATTTGCAAGACACCCTTTTTATCGGCGTCTTTGATGACCGGAACCACCAAACCGTTTGGCGTATCGGCCGCAAAGCCAATGTGGAAATACTGTTTCATGACCAGCTGATCACCATCCAGCGAGCTGTTGAACTCAGGAAATTTCTTCAACGCCGCTACACAGGCTTTGATGAGGAAAGCCAGCATCGTGACCTTCACGCCTGACTTCTCATTTTCCTTGTTGGTGGCAACGCGGAAGGCTTCTAGGTCAGTGATATCAGCGTCATCGTGGTTGGTGACATGCGGAATCATCACCCAATTACGATGCAGGTTGGCCGCACTGATTTTCTTGATACGCGAGCGATCAACGCGCTCAATCGGACCAAATTTCGCGAAGTCAACTTGTGGCCATGGCAACAAACCAAGCCCTGCGCCGCTTGTATCTGCAGAGCTGTTTTGAGCTTGTGCTGCGGTTTTGACAGCGCCGGTCATGACGGCACGCGTGAACTGTTGCACGTCCTCTTGGGTAATACGGCCTTTCAGCCCGGTGCCTTTGACCTCCTCAAGGGGGACCCCGAGTTGTCGCGCAAATTTGCGGATCGACGGCGACGCATAAGGCAATTTACCAGTCGGCGCTGCCGTTGGATTGTGTGCTGCCGCAGGCGCTGCCGTAACGGCCTTAGCCGGGGTCGGCGCAGTCGATGATTGGGCTCCCACTGCAGCTGGCGCGGCCGACGGCGCGGGCTGTGCAGTTGCTGTCGCGGGCGCAGCACCGCCTGTCACCGTGATATGACCGATCAGGTCACCAATATTCACGACATCGCCCACCTTCACGGTCAAGGCCTTCAAGGTACCCGCATGGCTGCTGGGGATCTCCATGGATGCTTTGTCGGACTCAATCGTGATGAGCGACTGTTCAAGCGAAACTGTGTCACCTGGCGCCACCAATACCTCGATCACCGTGACGTCTTTGAAGTCTCCAATATCGGGCACCATAAGCGGTACATCGCCAGAAGGCGCGGCGAGTGATGGCGCTGCGGCTGGGGCCGCAGGTGCACTGGCGGCTGTCGCGGCGACTGGTACAGCTGTCGGTGTCGGCGCTACCGCGGGGGCTGCAGTCGTACCTTCCAACTCGAGCACCAAAACGCCTTGCTTGACCTTGTCGCCTAATTTGACATGCAGGGCTTTGACAACCCCGGCGTCGCTGGATGGAATTTCCATCGACGCCTTATCGGACTCGACCGTGATAATGGACTGGTCTTTGGCGACTGTGTCGCCAACCGCCACCAATAACTCGATGACCGAGACTTCATCGAAGTCACCGATATCGGGCACATTCACTTGAATATTGGACATGTGTGTGTTCTCCGTTCGATGGCTACTTAAGCGTATAAAGGGTTCACTTTTTCAGTGTCGATGCCATATTTCTTGATGGCATCAGCAACTGTCTTAGCAGGGATCGCACCGTCATCTGCGAGGCTCTTCAGAGCCGCAATGACAACGTAGTAACGATTGACCTCGAAGTGTGTACGCAAGCGGCCGCGGAAATCACTGCGGCCGAAGCCGTCGGTGCCTAACACACGGTACGTGCGGTCTTTGGGAATGAAGGGGCGAATCTGCTCGGCATAGGCTTTCATGTAATCCGTCGTGGCGACAATCGGGCCCTTGGATGCGCTCAGTTGCTGCTCGACAAATGATTGCCGTGGTTTTTTAGTGGGATGTAATAAATTCCAGCGGTCAGCATCCTGGCCATCGCGCGTCAACTCGTTGAAACTTGGGCAACTCCATACGTCCGCGGCGATACCCCAGTCGGACTCCAGTAAGGCCTGCGCAGCAATGCTCTCACGCAAGATCGTACCGCTGCCAAGCAACTGAACGCGTTGCTTGGCCTTACCGCCTGATTGCAGCAGATACATCCCTTTGATGATTTCAGCCTCCGTGCCGGCTTTCAAGCCAGGCATCGGGTAGTTTTCATTCAGCAGTGTGATGTAGTAGAAAATGTTTTCCTGCTGCTCGACCATGCGCTTCAAGCCGTGCTGCATGATCACGCCGACCTCGTGCGCGAACGTCGGATCGTAGGAAACACAGTTAGGAATTGTCCCTGCCAAAATGTGGCTGTGACCATCTTCGTGTTGCAAGCCTTCACCGTTGAGCGTGGTACGCCCTGAGGTGCCACCCAGCAGGAAGCCGCGCGCTTGCATGTCGCCAGCCGCCCAAGCCAAATCGCCAATGCGCTGGAAGCCGAACATGGAGTAGTAGACGAAGAACGGCACCATGATGCGGTTATTGGTGCTGTAGGAGGTGGCAGCCGCAATCCATGAAGCCATGCCGCCTGCTTCGTTGATACCCTCTTGCAAAATTTGACCGGCTTTGTCCTCTTTGTAGTAGGACACTTGGTCTCTGTCTTGCGGTGTGTACAGCTGGCCGTGTGGGTTGTAAATACCAATTTGACGGAACATACCCTCCATACCAAAGGTACGGGCTTCGTCAACCAAAATAGGCACCACGCGGGGACCCAACTCTTTGTCGCGCAACAACTGCGTCAAGAAACGCACGTAGGCCTGGGTGGTGGAGATTTCACGACCTTCAGCTGTGGGGTCCAAAACGGCCTTGAAGTGCGACAACTCTGGCACGGTGAATTTCTCATCTGACTTGGGCAACCGCTTGGGCAAGTAGCCCCCCAATTTTTTACGTTGCTCATGCAGGTAACGCATCTCAGGCGTGTCGTCTGCTGGCTTATAAAACGGCAGATCTTGCAATTGGCTATCTGGAATTGGGATGTTGAAGCGGTCGCGGAAGTTGCGAACATCCTCATCCGTCAACTTCTTGGCTTGGTGGGCTGTGTTTTTACCCTCACCCGCTTTGCCCATACCGTAACCTTTGACGGTCTTGATGAGCAGCACGGTGGGTTGTCCTTTGGTGTTCACCGCGCGGTGATAAGCCGCATAGACTTTCTTCGCGTCGTGACCACCGCGACGCAGTTTGAAGATCTCGTCATCGGTCATCTTACTGACCAGTTCGAGCGTCCGGGGATCGCGTCCGAAGAAGTGTTTACGTACAAACGCACCGTCGTTCGCTTTGAAGCCTTGGTAGTCACCGTCCAAGGTGTCCATCATGATCTTGCGTAATGCGCCCTCTTTGTCACGCGCCAACAATTCATCCCAATCAGAGCCCCAGAGCAGTTTGATGACGTTCCATCCTGCACCACGGAATTCACCCTCCAGCTCCTGCACAATCTTGCCGTTTCCACGCACCGGGCCATCTAAACGCTGCAAGTTGCAATTGACCACGAAAATCAGATTGTCCAGCCCTTCACGCGCGGCCAAACCAATTGCGCCCAAGCTTTCGGGCTCATCCATTTCGCCGTCGCCACAGAACACCCACACCTTGCGGTTTTCGGTGTTGGCGATGCCACGAGCATGCAAGTACTTGAGGAAGCGAGCTTGGTAAATGGCCATCAAAGGGCCTAAACCCATCGAGACGGTCGGGAACTGCCAAAACTCGGGCATCAGTTTTGGGTGCGGGTAGGAGGAGAGGCCCTTACCACCCACTTCTTGACGGAAGTTCAACAACTGCTCTTCAGTCAGGCGCCCTTCTAAGTAAGCGCGGGCGTAAATGCCAGGGGCACTGTGGCCTTGGATGTACAAAAGATCACCACCGTGATCTTCGTTGGCACCATGCCAAAAATGGTTGAAGCCCGCTGCGAACATATGGGCTAAAGAGGCAAATGAGCTGATGTGTCCCCCCAGGTCGCCGCCATCTTCAGGGTGTAAACGGTTGGCCTTGACCACCATGGCCATCGCGTTCCAGCGCATGTAAGCGCGCAGACGGCCCTCGAGTTCGAGGTTACCAGGCGAGTGCGCCTCCTCTTGCGGTTCGATGGTATTCACGTAGCCAGTGGTCGCCGAGAAAGGCATGTCAAGGCTGCGCTGGCGTGCGTGCTCGAGCATTTCTTCGAGTAACTCGTGGGCACGCTCGGGGCCGTTGGCCTCCAGTAACGCATCAAACGATTCGAGCCATTCACGGGTTTCCGCCGCGAACTCATCCGCAGCAGCGGCGATGGGGTTTTTATCGGACATAAAGTCTCCTTTTTAGGTCAGCCCGTTTACTGGTGTTTTTTGCCAGCCTAAAGTTTCCCACAAATTAAATCAATTTTCAATATATGCGATGTCATTTCATATCGTGAACTATCGAATCCGTATAGCAGCGCAATGCAAGCCACTACACTTAAGCCATGGAAAAAGCGTCCCCTTCGCAACGGCCGGCCAACAACGGCCCAACCGTCTTGAAAGCGCCCACACGCGCCTGGCGGCGTTGGTGGCGCTCACAGTCGCTGGCCTCACAAGATCGTGTTGCCACTTTCGCGCCTCTATTTGCGGTCATCGTCTTCTTGATTGCCATCGTGCTGGCGATTGGCTACCTCCGCATCGAAGAATTGGACCGAGAGCAAGAGACGATTACCCGTGACCTTGAATACGCGCAGCAGCGACTGCGGTTGCACATTCTCGACAGACAGGAACGCTTGAATGACCTCGCAAATGCCCTGATCGCCGGTACGGGCCGCACGAGAGAATTTGATGGACGCGCGCGCACCATGGCCGAAAACTTCCGCGATTTGGAAAGCGTGTCGTGGTTGGACACCAACGACAAAGTCAAGGCCAATTTCACGGCCAACTACGCCCCCATTTCCCGCACCTATTTCGTTGGTGAAACCCTGAATGACTCACAAACCGCTGGCGGTTTAACGGTACTGCGCGACATCCAACAAACGATATACACCCGTCCGATTACCTCCAGTCCACTATTTCCAGGGTTACACGAGGACGCGAGCTTCATGATCATGGTGCCAGTCAAATCGCAGGATAAATGGGTCGGTACCATCATGGGCGAATTCTCGATTGCAGGCTTGCTGCGATACGGCCTGCCGCCCGAGGTGTCGATTAAATATGCCGTTGCATTAGTGGACCCGCGTGGCAAGATTCTCGCAGGCTCGCTACCACCGATGCGTCAAGTCCTAGGGGATTGGTTGCCATGGTCACCACGGCAACCCGGCTATGAGGTGTCCGTGTCGCCGATTGGAAGCAGCCTGTTATTAAAGGCGCGGACTTGGCGAACTTCACAGGGCGTTTTGGGCAGCGCTATC
>Ga0213861_10003919_pt1 | contig 12246 bp, 13 predicted proteins | sample PICome_4_FD_160110 | JGI IMG/M metagenome (GOLD analysis project Ga0213861, IMG submission 160110) | Coastal seawater microbial communities near Pivers Island, North Carolina, United States - PICO131 | ecosystem: Environmental > Aquatic > Marine > Coastal | place: USA: North Carolina...
CATAATCCCTAAAAAAACAACCCCTAAGTATATAACTAGAAAAGATAGGCCAAGAAAGGAATTATTTCTAAGTTTTTTTTTTGATAAAATTTTAAGATCATTTGCACCGTGTAATATACCAAAAGACAGTATTCCTAATGCTGAAACAATATTTTGTATACTCTCAGAGCAAAAAAGTGAAAAAACAACACACAAAAGGGTGAAAACCTGTTTAGATATTATCTTTTTAGGCATTGTAAATGAAGAAGTTAAAGTTTTCAATAGAAAATATTCATTAAAAATTAAGTAAATAAGTTTAGTTTTTTCTACATTTAACTAAACAAAAATAAATAATTAATTTAATCATGGAAAAAATTATAAGTTTAATGACTGTAGTGCCAGCAATGGCTACAGATGACTACGTAGGATTTACATTTTTCGTAGGATGTATGGCGATGATGGCAGCATCAGCGTTCTTCTTTCTTTCAATGAACTCATTCGACAATAAATGGAAAACTTCTATTTTGGTGTCTGGATTAATTACGTTCATTGCAGCAGTACACTATTGGTACATGCGAGATTATTGGGCAACCAATATGACCTCACCTACATTTTTTAGATATGTAGATTGGGTGCTTACTGTGCCTTTAATGTGCGTTGAATTTTACTTAATTCTTAAAGCAGCTGGTGCTACAAAACAATTAATGTGGAAAATGATTTTCGCTTCTATTGTAATGTTAGTGACTGGATATTTTGGAGAAGCAGTTTATACTACTGGATCAGGTCCTGCTGTATGGGGACTCGTTTCAGGACTTGCATACTTCTACATTGCATATGAAATATGGTTAGGTGGTGCTTCAAAATTAGCAGCAGCCGCAGGTGGAGCTGTTCAATCTGCACACAGAGCACTATGTTGGTTTGTTCTTGCAGGATGGGCAATTTATCCAATTGGATACATGGCTGGTACTGAAGGATGGTACAGCGGAATATTTGGTGGTCTGCCAATGGATGTTATTTACAATGTTGGAGATGCTATCAACAAAATCGGATTCGGTTTAGTTGTCTACAAATTAGCTGTTGATTCTAAATAGTTTTATTTTTTATAGAACTTTATGAAAAAGATTAAAATCGCTCCTAGGAGCGATTTTTTTTTACATACTATCAGGTACTTCTATTCCTAAAAGTCCTGAAGCATTTGAAACAACTTCGGCAACTTTTTGAGATAGTGCAATCCTAAAACTTTTTAAATTTTTGTCTTTTATACCAAGAATTGATAAGTTTTGGTAGAAAGTGTTATAACACTTTACTAAATCATATAGATAATTAGCGATCACTGCAGGACTGTATTGCTCTCCTGCAAGACTTACAGCGTCTGGATAACGCCCTAATTGTTTTATTAATTCACGCTCCTTATTATTCAAACTTAATGTATTATCAATTCCAGAAATTGTTGTTGGTGCACGCTTAATTAAAGTTTTAATTCTTGCATGTGTATACTGAATAAAAGGTCCTGTATTACCATTAAAATCAATTGATGCTTTCGGATCAAAAAGTATACTTTTTTTAGGGTCTACCTTAAGAATAAAATATTTTAAAGCCCCAAGAGCAATATTTTCGTATAAGTTATCACGCTGTTTACAGGATAATGAATCTAACTTCCCAACTTCTTCTGAAATCAGTTTAGCTTGGATAATCATATTAGAAATTAAATCATCTGCATCTACAACTGTGCCTTCCCTACTTTTCATTTTACCACTAGGAAGATCAACCATACCATAACTCAAATGATAAAGAGACTGAGCCCATTCAAAGCCTAACTTTTTTAAGATTAAAAACAATACTTTAAAATGATAATCTTGTTCATTCCCAACCGTGTAAACCATTCCTTTTAGATTAGGATTGTCTTCAAGACGTTTTAAAGCAGTTCCCAAATCTTGAGTCATATAAACTGAAGTCCCATCTTTACGAAGCAGAAGTTTTTGATCCAAACCTTCATTAGTTAAATCAATCCAAACCGAACCATCTTCTTTTTTATAAAAAACATGATCTTTAATTCCTTTGTCAATTATTCTTTTCCCTAGAAGGTAAGTATCACTTTCATAGTAGTAAGAATCAAATGAAACTCCTAAATTCTTATATGTAATTTCAAAACCTTCATAAACCCATTGATTCATTTTATTCCATAATACTCTAACTTCCTCATCATTAGATTCCCAGAGACGAAGCATTTCTTGAGCTTCAATTAATATTGGAGCTTTCTGCTTTGCTTCATCCAGTAATAATCCATCATCAACAAGATTTGCAATTTCTTTTTTATATTCTGAGTCAAATATGACATAGTATTTACCTACTAATTGATCTCCTTTTATGTTTGAATTATCAGGTGTCTCTCCTTTTCCAAATTTCTTCCAAGCAACCATAGATTTACAAATATGGATACCACGATCATTAATGATTTGTGTTTTAACAACTCTGTTACCATTGGCTTCAAGGATTCTTGAGACAGAATAACCTAAAACATTATTTCTAATGTGACCCAAATGAAGAGGTTTATTTGTGTTTGGAGAAGAAAATTCCACCATAACCTCATTAGCATCTTTACCTAATACTTTATGTCCATAATTATCTAGTTTAAAAATATTTTGAAATTGCTCTAAATAAAAAAAGTTGCTTAAACTTAAGTTAAGAAAACCTTTTACTACATTATATGATATAACAGATTTGTTAGTATTAATGAGATGATCTCCTATTGCATTCCCTAATTTTTCTGGATTTATTTTGATGTAGTTTAATAAAGGAAATACCAGAAGAGTTATGTCTCCTTCAAACTCTTTTCGAGTAGTTTGAAATTCAAAAGTTTTTATGTTAACCTGAAATTTAGCTTTTAAAAAGCTACATATAGGATTAGTCAAAATAGCATTATAGTCAATACTCATGTTTCAATTTGGTAATAAAGATAATTATTATGGATTGATTATGCACTGCTAGTTTAATGGCTTATATTTATAAAAATGTTATTAAATGTTTCTTATAACGACCCAAGTCAAAAAAAATCTATTGATCAAGAAGTTGGTAGGACTTTTTCATTAAAGAAACGATGGAGTTTAGGTGGTATCGGTTCTAAAAAATTAATTATTAACAGCGCTTCAATTGATATTCACAATTTATTGATCTTAGACCAAAATATCAATACTTGTAATATAGAGCTACGTCCTAAGGGAATAATAGTCAGATTTAGAAGTTTGTTAGAAACATATGGCCTAATTATTCCATATTACAAGTTGAAGATTTACAAAGGTAAATCTCAAGAATACTCTATTTATTTAGACCATTATTTTGTTAAAATACTTGCTGACTCGAGTGATGTCCATAAATTCGTTAAAAAAATAAACAGACAAAAGGCTTTAAACTCTCCTCCAAATTTAGAAGATTTATAACTTTTTTAAACTGGACGGTGATTACTTCCTGAATAAATCTGACGTGGACGCCCAATTGGTTCATTATTTTTTCGCATCTCAGACCATTGTGCAATCCATCCAGGAAGCCTTCCTAAAGCAAACATTACGGTAAACATTTCTGTTGGGATTCCTAAGGCACGATAAATAATTCCGGAATAAAAATCTACATTAGGATAAAGTTTTCTTTCAATAAAATATGGATCACATAAGGCTTCTTTTTCTAATGCCTTCGCAATATTTAAAACTGGGTCATCAATTCCCAACTCATCTAAAACCTCATCGGCTGCTTTTTTAATGATACGCGCTCTGGGATCAAAGTTTTTATATACTCTGTGACCAAATCCCATTAAACGGAATGGATCATTTTTATCTTTGGCTTTCTCCATATACTTTTTTGTATCCCCGCCGTCATGTTTAATAGATTCTAACATTTCAATCACCGCCTGGTTTGCACCTCCATGAAGTGGACCCCATAGAGCTGATATTCCAGCAGAAACAGAAGCAAAAAGACCTGCATGGGAAGAACCAACTATTCTTACTGTAGAAGTTGAACAATTTTGTTCATGGTCAGCATGTAAAATTAATAATTTATTTAAAGCATTAACAACAACTGAACTAGGTTCATAATCTTGATGCGGAAGTTTAAACATCATATGAGCAATATTTTGAACATATGAAAGGGATGTGTTGGCATAATTAAGCGGAAGCCCCTTTACTTTTCTGTGAGTCCAAGAAGCTAAAATTGGAAACTTGGCAATCAACATAATAATTGCCTCCCGTACATCATCTTCAGACTCAATATCTACAGAAGAAGGGTTAAATGCAATTAATCCTGAGGTTAAAGAGGAAAGGACACCCATAGGATGGGCTGACTTAGGAAAACTTTTTAAAATTGACTTTAAATCTTCATCAACTAAAGAATCTTTTCTTATTTCATTATTAAAATAATTTAATTCTTTTTTTGACGGCATATCACCAAAAATTAATAAAAAAGCAACTTCAATAAAACTTGCTTTTTCACATAAATCTTCGATGGAATAACCTCTATATCTTAAGATTCCTTCTTCCCCATCGAGAAAAGTGATATCACTCTTGCAAGAACCTGTATTTTTATATCCAGGATCGTATGTAATTAAACCCGTTTGAGATCGAAGTGATTTTATATCAATTCCTTTTTCATTTTCTGAACCTTCTACTAGGGGGAATTCAAAGTCTTTACCTTTATATGACAATTTTACTTTTTCACTCATTTTTTAATTATTTTATGGGAGAAATCTAGTTCTTTTTATACTTTGTGCTTAAATGCTTTCTCTTTTGGGAAATAAGCCAAGTCATTCAACTCTTCTTCAATTCGGAGAAGTTGATTATATTTTGCCATGCGGTCACTTCGAGATGCTGATCCTGTTTTAATTTGACCAGTATTTAGAGCAACTGCTAAGTCAGCAATAGTATTATCTTCAGTTTCACCAGATCTGTGGGACATCACTGAGGTGTAACCAGCTCGATGAGCCATATCGACAGCAGCAATAGTTTCAGATAGAGTTCCGATTTGATTAACCTTAATCAAAATTGAGTTTGCTATGCCCTCTTTAATTCCTCTATCAAGACGATGTACGTTAGTTACAAACAAATCATCACCTACAAGTTGAACCTTATCACCTGCCTTTTCTGTAAGAAATTTCCAGCCTTCCCAATCGTTTTCATCCATACCATCCTCAATAGAGATAATCGGATATTTGTTTGACAATTCTATAAGGTAAGTTGCTTGTTCTTCGGAACTTCTTATTAATCCCTTATCTCCTTCAAAAATTGTATAGTCATAAACGCCATTTTTATAAAATTCCGCGGCTGCACAATCTAATGCAATCATAACCTCAGACCCTATTTTATATCCTGCATTTTCAATTGCCTTGATAATTGTTTCTAAAGCATCTTCTGTTCCATCCAACTCTGGAGCAAAACCACCTTCGTCTCCAACAGCAGTACTTAAATTACGATCATGTAATACCTTTTTAAGATTGTGAAAAATTTCAGATCCCATTTGCATGGCATTTGAAAATGAAGAGGCTCCGAAAGGCATAACCATAAACTCTTGAAATGCAATAGGAGCGTCTGAGTGTGAACCTCCATTAATGATATTCATCATGGGAACTGGAAGTGTTTTAGCATTTACACCACCAATATATCTATAAAGTGGAAGGCCAAGTTCATTTGCGGCAGCTTTTGCTACAGCAAGGGAAACACCTAAAATTGCATTAGCACCAAGTTTAGACTTATTACTAGTGCCATCCAGTTTTATCATTACATTATCAATTTCTTCTTGACTAAAAACTGATACCCCTACTATTTCTTGGGAAATTAATTGATTTACATTTTCAACAGCTTTTCCAACTGCTTTACCCATATAAGCTGATCCGCCATCACGAAGTTCAACTGCTTCATGCTCTCCAGTTGAAGCCCCCGATGGAACTGCTGCTCTTCCTAAAATTCCATTTTCTGTAATTACATCTACTTCAACCGTTGGATTTCCTCTTGAATCAAATATCTGTCTTGCATGTACGCTAATAATAATACTCATATAATATAGTTCTAAATTGGTTTTTAATTATTGATATATTCTTTAAAAATATCAAAAAGATAAGTCGCGTCATTTGGACCAGGTCCAGCTTCAGGATGATATTGTACTGAAAAACATTTATTATTTTTCATTCGCATACCTGCTAATGTTCCATCGTTGAGATGAACATGAGTAACTTCAATCTCTGGATGTGCTTTTGCAACATCCATATCTACAGCAAAACCATGATTTTGAGATGTGATTTCTCCTTTCCCAGTTAGTAAGTTTTTAACTGGATGGTTAATGCCGCGGTGTCCGTTAAACATCTTAAAAGTTGGAATACCATTAGCTAAAGCAATGATTTGATGTCCTAAACAAATTCCAAATAAAGGTTTATTTTTATCTATAATAGCTTTAGCTAGGGCTTGAGCTTCTTTAAGCGGTTCTGGATCACCAGGCCCATTTGATATAAAATATCCATCTGGATTCCACGATTCAAGCTCATCAAAAGAAGTATTATACGGAAATACTTTAACAAATATATCTCTTTCAATCATATGATTTAAAATATTTTGCTTAATTCCTAAATCTAGTGTAGCAACTTTATACGCAGCATCGGGATTGCCAACAGTATATGCTTCTTTAGTAGAAACCTTTGACGCCAAATCTAAACCTACCATACTTGGAATGTCTAACAATTCTTTAAGTAATCGTTCTTCAGCTCCCACTTCGGTTGAAATTACTGCATTCATTGCACCGTGTTCTCGAATATAATTAACCAATGCACGAGTATCGACATCAGAAATAGTGACTAACTCATGTCGCTTTAAATATTTGTATAAAGACTGATCACCACTCGGTCTTGAATAATTAAAGCTAAAATCTTTACAAATTAAACCTGATATTGAAATTGTTTTTGATTGAGATTCTTGATTCAAAACACCATAGTTTCCGATATGGGTATTTGTAGTTACCATGAGTTGACCAAAATAAGAGGGATCAGTGAAAATTTCTTGATACCCTGTCATACCGGTGTTAAAACAAATTTCTCCAAATGCACTTCCTTCAATGCCTATTGACTTACCAAAAAATTGAGTTCCGTCTGCAAGAAGCACGAATGCCTTTTTTTTAGATCTGTATTCCATATTATACAAAATAAATCAAAAAAAAGGATAAACTAAAACGTTTATCCTTTTATATAGTTAGGTTTAAAAAAAAATACTAATCTTCTTTTGGATCCTTTCCTAATGTAGAGTCTGATGGTGATGATTCTTCAATAGAAGCTTCATTTGATACAGGTTTATTTTCTATCAATGTTTCTTCATTTTCATCTCCCGTTTTTAATATATTAGTTTTCACCTTACTCCCACCACGTCTTCTAGGTTTCTTTTTTGTCTTGGCTTCAGATTTGTAAACTTCATTAAAGTCAACCAACTCAATCATCGCCATAGAAGCGTTATCACCTAATCGATTTCCAAGTCTTATAACTCTTGTATATCCCCCTGGACGGTCACCTACTTTTAGAGCAATTTCTCTAAATAATTCTGCAACTGCGGTTTTATCTCTCAATGAAGAAAAAGCTAATCTTCTGTTATGTGTAGTATCTAATTTGGATTTTGTAATTACAGGCTCAATAAACTGTTTAAGAGCTTTTGCCTTAGTAAGAGTAGTATTAATACGTTTATGCTCAATGAGAGAGCAAGACATATTGGCTAACATCGAACTCCTGTGAGCCGATTTACGCCCTAAATGTTTTACTTTTTTTCCGTGTCTCATTTTTTTTATTTAAAAATATGGATTAATCTTTATCTAATTTATATTTAGCTAGATCCATTCCAAATGAAAGACCTTTAAGAACTACTAATTCCTCTAATTCTGTCAATGATTTTTTACCAAAGTTTCTGAATTTCATCAGATCGTTTTTGTTATAGGAAACTAAATCACCTAGAGTGTCAACTTCAGCAGCTTTCAAACAGTTAAGAGCTCGAACGGATAAGTCCATATCCACTAACTTTGTTTTTAAAAGTTGACGCATGTGAAGAGATTCTTCATCATAAGTTTCAGTTTGAGCAATTTCGTCAGCCTCAAGAGTGATTCTCTCATCGGAGAACAACAAAAAGTGATGAATTAATGTTTTAGCTGCTTCAGTAAGCGCGTCTTTGGGGTGAATTGAACCATCTGAAATAATCTCGAAGACAAGTTTTTCATAATCTGTCTTCTGTTCAACACGAAAATTTTCAATACTATATTTAACGTTTTTTATTGGAGTAAAGATAGAATCAATTGCAATTACACCAAGTTCAGTATTATTTTTTTTATTTTCTTCCGCAGGAACATAACCTCTTCCTTTTTCGATAGTGATTTCGATATTTAGCTGTACACTTTTTTCCAAATTACAGATCACCAAATCAGGGTTCAATACTTGAAATCCTGAAATAAATTTTTGAAAATCAGCAGCTTTAAGTTGTTCTTGACCTCCAATAGATATAGAAACTTTCTCTTCATCTGTGTCCTCAATTTGTCTTTTAAAACGAATCTGCTTTAGATTAAGGATAATTTCTGTAACATCTTCTACAACTCCAGAAATTGTTGAGAATTCGTGATCAACATTTTCTAATTTAATAGAAGTAATTGCGAAGCCTTCTAATGAAGATAACAAAACACGTCTCAGTGCGTTTCCAACTGTCAATCCATAACCTGGTTCGAGTGGGCGAAATTCAAATTTGCCTTCGAATTCCGAGGAATCGATCATAATTACTTTATCTGGTTTTTGAAAATTCAATATTGCCATAATGTGCTTACATTTGATTATTTAGAATATAGTTCGACTATTAGTTGTTCTTTTATATTTTCGGGGATTTGAACTCGTTCAGGAACGCTTACATATGTTCCTTGAAGCTGTTCCCTGTTCCAGCTTAACCACTCGTATGCTGATGCATCCTTTCCTTTTGCTTCTATAATTATGTTCAAAGATTTTGATTTTTCTCTAACCCCTACTATATCTCCCACTTTTACCTGGAAAGAAGGAATATTAACTATAGAACCATTTATTGTTATATGACGGTGTGATACTAATTGTCTTGCACCGCTTCTAGAGGGTGACAAGCCGAAACGATAAACTACATTATCCAGTCTTGACTCACATAACTGAAGAAGAGCCTCACCAGTCACACCTTTGCTTCTACTTGCTTTTTCAAAAAGATTTCGAAATTGACGCTCTAAGATCCCATATGTGAACTTAGCTTTTTGTTTTTCCATAAGTTGAATCGCATATTCAGACTTCTTTCCTCTGCGTTTTGCATTTCCGTGTTGTCCAGGAGGAAAGTTTCTTTTTTCAAAAGATTTATCATCTCCGAAGATTGCCTCGCCAAATTTGCGAGCAATTTTTGTTTTTGGACCAGTATATCTTGCCATACATTTACGTTTTTATTGAATTGAAAACCATGAATTAAGGTCACTTCCTTCGATGGCTAATAGTCAATTCATGATCATTTAATTATTATACTCTTCGTCTTTTCGGAGGCCTACATCCGTTATGTGGGAGTGGAGTAACATCAACGATTTCAAGCACTTCAATTCCACTATTATGTAGTGATCGAATTGCTGATTCGCGTCCATTCCCTGGACCTTTAACAAATACTTTTACTTTACGGAGACCTGCCTCCTGAGCAACCTTTGAACAATCTTCAGCAGCTGTCTGAGCTGCATAAGGTGTGTTTTTTTTAGAACCTCTAAAACCCATCTTACCAGCTGAAGACCAAGAAATAACTTCTCCTTTGGTATTAGTTAATGATATGATGATGTTATTAAAAGAAGCTGTAACATGTGCTTCTCCAATAGATTCAACAATTACTTTTCGTTTTTTACTTGCTGTTTTAGCCATAATTAGAAACTATTATTTAGTTACTTTCTTTTTGTTTGCTACTGTCTTACGCTTACCTTTTCTAGTGCGTGAATTATTTTTTGTACGTTGTCCACGTAATGGAAGGCCAGCTCTATGTCTGATACCACGATAGCAACCTATATCCATTAAACGTTTAATATTTAATTGAACTTCTGAACGAAGTTCACCTTCAATTTTAAAAGATCCTACAGTTTCACGAATGCGAGCCGTTTCATCGTCAGTCCAATCTTGAACTTTTTTACCTTCATCTACTTTTGCAGCTTCCAAAATAGACTGAGCACGACTTCTTCCTATACCGAAAATATAAGTTAAAGCGATTACCCCTCTTTTTTGTTTTGGAATGTCTATTCCTGATATTCTAGCCATAATTAACCTTGTCTTTGTTTGAATCTAGGATTCTTTTTATTTATAACATACAAGCGTCCTTTTCTTCGGACTATTTTACAGTCTGAACTGCGCTTTTTTATTGATGCTCTTACTTTCATAACTTTATTATATATTAAAATCGAAATGTAATTCTTGCCTTTGTAAGGTCATAAGGACTCATTTCTAATTTAACTTTATCTCCAGGCAATAGTTTGATATAATGTAAACGCATTTTACCAGAGATATGTGCAGTCACAACGTGACCGTTTTCTAATTCTACACGAAACATTGCGTTTGATAATGCCTCGATGATAGTACCCTCTTGTTCTATTGCTGCTTGTTTAGCCATATATTAATTTATACTTCTTCTTGTTTTTCCCGATTTCATAAGTCCATCATAATGTCTATTTAACAAATATGAATTAACTTGTTGTATAGTATCTATTGCAACTCCAACCATAATCAAAAGGGAGGTTCCTCCATAAAACAGAGCCCATCCTTGTTGAATACCAATAAGTTTTACCACAATTGCAGGAAATATTGCAATTCCAGCTAAAAAAAGAGATCCTGGAAATGTTATATGTGACATTACTGTATCTAAATATTCTGAAGTTTCATTCCCAGGTCGAATTCCAGGAACAAAACCACCACTTCGCTTCAGGTCATCAGACATTTTGTTTGTAGGAACTGTTATAGCTGTGTAGAAGTATGTAAATATAATAATTAAAAGTGCAAAAAGCATATTGTACCACAGCCCGAATATGTCAGAGAAATTTGCTTGAATCCATTGTCCTGTATCAGAATCACCTAATGCTCCCCCAATATAGACTGGCGCGAACATTAGAGCCTGAGCAAAAATAATAGGCATAACACCAGAAGCATTCAATTTTAGTGGAATATATTGACGTGATCCGTATATAGAACGGTCGGAATTAGCACCACCTGACTGTCTTCGAGCATATTGAACCGGAATACGTCTTACCGCTAATGTTAATAAAACAGACAAAAGAATAATGACTATCCATAAAACTAATTCAATCAAAATTAGCATTGGCCCTCCATTATTTTCTGACACTCTAGATACAAATTCTTGGGTAAAAGACAAAGGTAAGTTAGCTATAATCCCAACCATAATAAGAAGTGATATACCGTTGCCAATTCCCTTGTCCGTGATTTTTTCACCTAACCACATTGCAAAAATTGTCCCCGTTACAAGTATTATTACTGAAGAACCAATAAATAAGGGTCCTTTACCTAGGATGAAAGCACTCTCAGGAACACCTAAAGCACTTAAACCAAATAGATACGCAGGCGCTTGAACAACACAGATAGCAATAGTCAACCATCTAGTAATTTGATTAATTGTCTTTCTTCCACTCTCTCCTTCCTTCTGAAGTTTTTGAAGATAAGGAACAGCAATTCCCATAAGTTGAACAACTATCGAAGCAGAAATATATGGCATGATTCCTAAAGCAAATATAGATGCATTGGCAAAAGCACCCCCTGTGAAAGCATTCAAAATCCCCAATAGACCTCCCCCGTCAGCTCGACTACTTAATGCCGCTAATTGAACAGAGTCAATTCCTGGAAGAACGACTTGAGCTCCAAGGCGATAGACCAATAACATTCCTAATGTAAGAAGCACACGTTCGCGTAGTTCTTCTATTTTATAAATGTTATAAAGGGTTTCTAAAACTTTTTTCATTATAATAAACTATATAATTACAGCTTCTCCTCCAGCAGATTCAATAGCTGTCTTAGCTGAGGCTGAGAATTTATGAGCGGAAATCTTTATAGCACTATTAAGCTTACCACGACCTAATATTTTAACAGAATCATTCTTATGAGCTAAACGCAATTCAACTAACAGATCTATATTTAGTTCCTTTTTAATCTTTTTATCGGTCAACAAGTCTTGTATTGTATCCAAGTTTATTCCACGGAAATCTTTTCGATTAATGTTTTTAAATCCAAACTTGGGA
>Ga0213861_10003920_pt1 | contig 12246 bp, 11 predicted proteins | sample PICome_4_FD_160110 | JGI IMG/M metagenome (GOLD analysis project Ga0213861, IMG submission 160110) | Coastal seawater microbial communities near Pivers Island, North Carolina, United States - PICO131 | ecosystem: Environmental > Aquatic > Marine > Coastal | place: USA: North Carolina...
TCACCGGTGACGCCAGCCAGAAGGCCATCACTGCCGACAAGGGCACGCCCATCGTCAAAAGTGCGGCGATCAATGGAATGACGCCGCAGGAACAGAAGGGCGACAGACCACCCGCCAGCGCGGCCAGAAAGATCATCAGCGCGGGCGATCCGGTAAAGGCGCGGGCGATCAGGTTGTCGGCCCCGGTCGCAACTGCCCATGCGGCTATGCCGATGGACAACAGAAGGTAGGGGCCGGTTTTCACAAGTGCCTGAACCACAAACCCAAGGCTTTCCTGGGCCTGAGAGGGCGATATCAGGGCGACCAGCATCAAGAGGATACCCGAGGTGATCCACACCTTCTGCTTCTTGATCGCGATCCAGGTCTGGTTCGGCGGGGCGTTCGATGAGAGGTCGGCCATTCTGTATGTCCTTGATTACGCGGCGTCGGTGTCGGCGTTTGCGCCAAACCCCGTGCAGCATTCGTCCGACAGGAAGCCAATCACCTTGTTCATCCTGTCGAAATCGACCGCGTTGATCACTTCGCGTCCCTGTCGCGTCTGTGCGACCAATCCGGCATCGACCAGCATCTTGAGATGATGTGCTTGGGTCGAGGCAGGCAGGCCAAGGTGTTCGGCGATCTGGCTGACTGTCAGACCGGAATGCCCGGCCTTGACCAGAACGCGGAAAATCTGAAGCCGGGCTTCATGGCCCAAGGCCGACAATGCGCGCGCGTGAAGTTGGATCTGATTCATGAAACTATAAAACTAGAAATGTAGTTTTGTTGCAAGGACCAAATTTCAGCGGTGAAAGAAAAAGGTCGGACACACCGGCCCGACCTGCCAAAATACCGACATCGTTATGAAAGCGCCAAGGCAGATCGCTCTGCCTCGCCGATGGCTTACCCGCCGGAACAGCGCTTTTCCGCGTCTTCGACCGCAGCGGTGAACCCCAAAAGCGAGAACGTGTCCTTGGTCGTGGTGCCCCGCGCCGAACGCGCCGTAATCACCGCATCAGCCCCGCGTTTCATCGCGGTGACGATCTTGGAATCGTCCTGCGGTGTGGCGGGCCATGCCCATTCGCCTTCGGTGAAAAACTCGAACTCGGTGCCGCTGATGTTGACATTGACCGTCGACCCCGGCGCAAACGGATAGCCGCCGGTAAAGGCGACCTGTCCCTGCACTTCGGCACCCGGACGGTAGAACACCATCAACAGGATTTCGCCGCGCGTCACGGCCACGACGCGTCCGTCCTTGGTGTTCACGCTTTCCTTGTAAGTCGTCACCGCCCAGCATTCGCGCGGATCCTGTCCTTCAAACACGCTCCAGTCGGTAATGGCATTCACGCGGTTCGTGCTTGTTTCCTGCGCAGCGCCCATACCTGCCGTCACCAGCGCCACCGCACCGATCACTGCCCCGCCAATCCATGAATTCATGCGTCCAGCCTCCAGACTGTCCTTAGCCTCAACTCGTTTGTTTGCCACAGTATGGGGTTAACCCCCCTTATGTCACTGCAACTTTGCCCTCAACGGCGTCAGAATAGCCTGATTTATGGGGATCTTTAAAGCCCAATTGGCAGTTTTTTGCCCAACCCTACAGGAGCAACCCATGGCACAGCCTGCTGCTTTGGCCGAGGTCTGGCGCGGACCGTTTCTCGAAAGCCATCATAGCGGTCACGCGGTGATTTGTGACGGATCGGGGCAGATCGTTTCTGCCTGGGGGGATCCTGACGCTGTCGTGCTGCCGCGCAGTTCGTCGAAGATGATTCAGGCGCTACCTCTGCTGACATCCGGCGCGGCTGATGCGCGGGGCCTGACGACCGAACAGCTAGCCTTGGCCTGTGCGTCGCATCAGGGGGCGAAGATCCATGTGGAGCGGGTGAATCGCTGGTTGGCCGATCTGGGTCTGTCCGACGATGCGCTGTGCTGTGGACCGCAGGTCAGTCGCGACACCGATCTCAAGCTCGAGATGATCCGCGCGCACGAGTCGCCCTGCCGCGTACACAACAACTGTTCCGGCAAACACGCGGGCTTCCTGACCCTGACCCAGCATCTTGGCGCGGGTCCGCACTACGTCGACCCTGAACATGCTGTTCAGAAAGCCTGCCTTGAGGCGTTGGAGACGGTCACGGATCAGACAAGTCCGGGCTTCGGCATCGATGGCTGTTCGGCACCGAATTTTGCGACCACGATGCACGGTATGGCCCGTGCGATGGCATGGTTTGCAACCGCCTCGCAGCGCTCCGACACGATGAGCACCGCCGGGGCGCGGCTGGTCGAGGCGATGCACACGCATCCCGAACTTGTCGCTGGCGAAGGCCGGGCCTGTACCCGGTTGATGCGGGTTGCAAAAGAACCGGTTGCTCTCAAGACAGGTGCCGAGGGGTACTTCATCGCCATCCTGCCGACCCGTGGCTTGGGTGTTGCGGTCAAGGCGGCAGATGGTGCGACCCGTGCCGCGGAATGTGCGATTGCTGCGATCCTCGTGAAGCTGGATGTGCTCGACGCCGACAACCCCGAGGTCAAAGCCTTCCTGACCCCGACAGTTCACAACTGGGGCGGTCTGGTGACCGGTGAGATCAGGCCAGCGCCGGGGCTTCTGGCGTAACGAACTCGGCGCGGCTGTAGCCCTGCAGGAACAGCAGAGCTGTCAGGTCACCGTGATTGATGCGCAGCTTGGCTTGTGCCTGCACGCTGGGCATGGCGTGCAGCGCCACCCCGGAACCGGCCCGTTGCAACATGCCGAGGTCATTGGCCCCGTCGCCCACGGCCAGCACGTCGGCCTCGATGATCCCCAGTCGCGCTGTGATCTCTTCCAGCGCCGTTACTTTGGCTTCGCGGCCAAGGATCGGACGCGATACATCACCGGTCAGCGTGCCGTTTTCGACAAGCAGTGTGTTGGCGCGGTTTTCGTCAAAGGCAAGCGTTGCGGCCACCCGCGAGGTGAACGCAGTAAACCCGCCCGATACGAGCGCGGCATGCGCCCCGTGCGCCTTCATGGTTGCCAAAAGTGCAGGCCCACCGGGCATGAGGGTGATGCGTGTGGCGAGAACCTCGTCGATGACCGACTCGGGCAGCCCTTTGAGAAGTGCGACACGTTCGATCAACGCACCTTCGAAATCCAGTTCGCCATTCATGGCCCGCGCGGTGATCGCTTTCACATGCGCACCGACGCCAGCAACCTCGGCCAGTTCGTCGATGCATTCCTGCTGGATCATGGTGCTGTCCATGTCGGCCAGCAGCATCTTCTTGCGCCGATTCGCGCTGTGCTGGATCGCCAGATCGACGCCCTGATCCTGAAGCGCCGTCCAACTGGACTCGGCGCTGTCGGGCACCGAGGGCATGTCGAATTCCGCCGCTTCGTCCGGGGACAGCCAGACCAGATCACCGCCGCCCCATGCGTTGCGCAGCGCTTCGGCAAGCGCGGAATCAAGGTTTCCCGGACGGGCAATCAACGTGGCTGTGAACATAAAGAGACTCCAGGCAGGGTAGGCGGCGATGTACCGACGGTCCGGAAAAAAGACCAGTCAGAAGTACGGCACAGACCTCTACTTCTCTTTCCAAATTCGCCCGGTCTGCGCCACCAGCCGTCGCGACCTATGGCGAACTGACCAAAGTTTCCGATCCGCAACAGGCGCCGCAAAGGAAATGCCAAATGCGCCGCATTGGTCGCATTTTCCGACTTGCTTGGCTCACGCCGCCCGCATAAACGCAGCAGCGGGACACCCCTCCCCAACGAGGGGCGCTTATCTGGAAGGATAGCATAATGGCTATTGCACAACCGGCAACGCGGCCGGCTAACCCGCGTTTCTCCTCTGGCCCTTGTGCCAAACCCCCCGTTTACAAACTCGAAAATCTCGCCGACGCGCCGCTAGGTCGCTCGCACCGCGCTGGTGTCGGCAAGGCCAAGCTGAAAGCCGCGATCGAAGAGACACGCGCGCTGCTTGGCGTGCCCGCTGACTACAAGATCGGCATTGTTCCCGCGTCCGACACCGGCGCGGTTGAAATGGCGATGTGGTCGCTTCTCGGCGCCCGCAAGGCCACCATGGTCGCCTGGGAATCCTTTGGCGCTGGCTGGGTCACTGACGTTGTGAAACAGCTCAAGATCGACGCCGAAGTTAAAACCGCAGACTACGGCCAGATTGTCGATATGGCGACAGTCGATTATGACACCGATGTCGTGTTCACCTGGAACGGCACCACCTCCGGCGTGCGGATGCCCAACGGCGACGCGATCCCGGCGGACCGCGAAGGCCTGACAATTTGCGACGCCACATCAGCGGCCTTTGCGCAGGACTTGCCGTGGGACAAGCTCGATGTGACGACGTTCTCCTGGCAGAAGGTGCTGGGCGGCGAAGCGGCGCACGGGATGCTGATCCTGTCCCCGCGCGCGGTTGAACGGCTGGAGTCGTACACGCCTGCGTGGCCGCTGCCCAAGATTTTCCGCATGACGAAAGGCGGTAAGCTGATCGAAGGCATCTTTGTTGGTGAGACCATCAACACGCCCTCCATGTTGGCGGTCGAGGATTACCTGCTGGCGCTCGATTGGGCGCGGTCGGTTGGCGGTCTCAAAGGCCTGATGGCGCGGGCGGATGCGAACGCCAAGGCTGTCTGGGATTTCTGCGAAGCGAATGACTGGATCGCGAACCTTGCAGAAGACCCGGCGACGCGCTCGAACACGTCTGTTTGTCTGAAGTTCACGGATAACCGCATCACTGATGGCGCGGCATTCGCCAAAGCTGTCGCCAAGCGGCTCGAGGCCGAAGGCGTCGCGCTGGACATCGGGGCTTATCGTGACGCGCCTGCTGGTCTGCGCATCTGGTGCGGAGGCACGGTTGAAACGGCGGATATCGACGCGATGCTGCCGTGGCTCGACTGGGCGTTCCACGCCGAGATCGAAGCGCTCGCACAAGCGGCCTGACATATGCCGGGCGGAAGCCCGGCTTCCCCAAAATGCGTAGGGCGGGCATTTGCCCGCCACTCTTCCCATATTTTCAAAGGACCACTGACATGGCTCCCCGTGTACTCATCTCTGACGAACTTTCCGATGCGGCCGTCCAGATCTTCAAGGATCGCGGCATCGATGTCGACTTCCAGCCCAAACTTGGCAAAGACAAGGAAAAGCTGGCCGAGATCATCGGACAATATGACGGACTTGCGATCCGTTCGGCCACCAAGGTCAAGCCGACGATCCTTGAAAACGCGACCAACCTCAAAGTGATCGGCCGCGCCGGCATCGGCACCGACAATATCGACAAGGACGCCGCCTCGAAGAAAGGCGTGATCGTCATGAACACGCCCTTTGGCAACATGATCACCACCGCCGAACACGCAATTGCCATGATGTTCGCCTGTGCGCGTCAAATCCCGGAAGCGTCTGCTTCGACCCATGCAGGCAAGTGGGAAAAGTCGAAATTCATGGGTGTCGAACTCACCGGCAAAACGCTGGGTGTGATCGGCGCGGGCAATATCGGCGGCATCGTTTGCGACCGGGCCCGTGGCCTGAAGATGAAGGTCATCGCCTATGATCCCTTCCTTGGTGAAGACAAGGCCAAGCAGATGCAGGTGGAAAAGGTCGAACTGGACGACCTGCTCAAGCGTGCCGATTTCATCACGCTGCACGTTCCGCTGACGGATCAGACCCACAACATCCTGAGCCGCGAGAACCTTGAGAAGACCAAGAAGGGCGTGCGGATCATCAACTGTGCCCGTGGCGGTCTGGTGGACGAGGAAGCGCTGGCCGATCTGCTGAAATCCGGGCACGTCGCAGGCGCGGCGTTTGACGTTTTCAGCGAAGAACCGGCGACAGAGAACCCGCTCTTCAACCTGCCCAACGTCGTTTGCACCCCGCACCTTGGTGCTGCCACGACCGAAGCGCAGGAAAACGTGGCACTTCAGGTGGCCGAGCAGATGGCCAATTACCTGCTGACCGGTGCTGTGGAAAACGCGCTCAACATGCCGTCGGTGACCGCCGAGGAAGCTAAGATCATGGGCCCGTGGATCAAGCTGGCCGATCATCTGGGCAGCTTTATCGGCCAGATGACCGACGAGCCGATCAAGGCGATCAACATCCTCTATGACGGGTCGGTCGCCGAAATGAATCTCGAGGCGCTGAACTGTTCGGCGATTGCCGGGATCATGAAGCGCGTGAACCCGGACGTGAACATGGTCAGCGCACCGCTCATCGCCAAGGAGCGGGGCATCAAGATCAGCACGACCAATCAGGCGAAATCCGGTGCGTTTGACGGCTACGTCAAGGTGACCGTCGTCACGTCAGAGCGCGAACGCTCGATCGCGGGCACTGTTTTCAGCGATGGCAAACCGCGTTTCATCCAGATCAAGGGCATCAATATCGACGCCGAGATCGGGGCACACATGGTCTATACCACCAACGAAGACGTGCCGGGCATCATCGGGACGCTGGGCACAACCATGGGCGAAAACAACGTCAACATCGCGAACTTCACGCTGGGGCGGTCTGCCGCCAAATGTGAGGCGATTGCGCTGCTGTATGTTGATGAACCGGTGCCGACCAAGGTGGTGGACAAGCTCAAGGCGACCGGGCTTTTCAAGCAGGTCAAACCGCTACAGTTTGATGTTGCCTGACGCCGGTATCCAAGCTTTTCGGGGGCGGTTCTGATTGCGCCGCTCCCAACCTCATGCCACACACCGGACATGACACGCACCTTGTACGCGATCGGTGATATTCACGGCCAGCTTGGCATGCTCGAAGACGCGTTGTCGATGATCGACGCTGACGGTGGCGCCAACGCACGCGTGGTCTTTCTCGGCGATTATGTGGATCGCGGGCCTGACAGCAAAGGCGTGATCGACGCACTTGTTCAGGGGCAGTCCGCAGGGCTGGACTGGGTGTGCCTCAAGGGCAACCATGACCGGTTCTTTGAGTGGTATCTCGCCCCTGATGGTCCTCGCTTTGATCCGCATCTTCTTGTGGGATATCACTGGTTTCACCCGGCCATTGGCGGCACGGAAACCATCGCGTCCTATGGCGTCTACCTGCCGGACCGCATCCGCAAGGCCGATCTGGCCGTTCTCTTGCACGCAGAGGTGCCGGACACGCACAAAGCGTTCCTGCGGGCGTTGAAAACGTCCCATCACGAAGACGGGTTGTTTTTCGCCCATGCGGGCATTCGCCCCGGTGTTCCGCTGGATCAGCAGGTCGAAAACGACCTGCTTTGGATCCGGCAGGAGTTTCACAGCGACAAGCGCAACCACGGTTCCATTGTTGTGCACGGCCATACCCCCGTGGATGCGCCGGAGCGCTATGCGAACCGGATCAACCTGGACACGGGCGCCGGTTATGGGCGCCCGCTCACCGTTGCGGTGTTCGAGGGGGATGAGGTGTTCCGATTGACCGATGCAGGCCGCGAACGCATCCCTAGTCGTAGCTGAGCGTGGTCGCTTTGCCCCGGAACACCGTATAGGCCAACGCGGTGTATCCCATGATCATCGGTAGCACGAAGAGCGTGCCAATCAGGATGATGAACAGGCTTTCGGGCGCACTGGCTGCCTCGTAGATGGTCAACTGGTCGGGCACGATAAATGGGTAGAACGAATAGGCCATCCCGAAAAAGCCCAGCACGAACAGCACGATGGTTGCGGCGAAAGGGAACCACGCAAAGCTGTCATCGCTTGTGGGCAGGCGGCGCAGCGCCAGCCACAGAAGCACGATCAACGCACCCGACATCAGCGGCAGAGGCAGGAGCAAAAAGAACTCTGGCATGGAGAACCATTTGTCGAAGATGCGCGGGCTGACAAAAGGTGAGGCCAGCGAGACCGCGCCCATACCAAGCACAACCCCCCAAATCCCGCCTTTGGACCATTGCACGGCTTTGAGTTGCAAAGCGTCTTCGGTCTTAAGGATCAGCCATGTCGCGCCGATGAAGCTGTAGGCGACCGTGAGGAACACGGCCGTCACCGCTGAGAAGGCCAGCGTAAAGGCGGTCACCTCCAGCCCCATGATATACATGCCCAGCATGTAACCCTGGCTGAGCGAGGTCATCATCGACCCGATATAGAACGCCCAATCCCAGGCTTTCTTGTGATGCGACGGAGCTTTGACACGGAATTCAAACGAGACACCGCGCAGGATGAGCCCGACCAGCATCACCGCGACGGGCAGATACAGCGCGGTCAGAATGGTGCCATGGGCGGATGGAAACGCCACCAGCAGGATGCCGATGGCCAGAACCAGCCATGTTTCATTCGCATCCCAGAATGGGCCGATGGATGCGATCATGCGATCCTTTTCATCCTTGTCGGCGAAGGGGAACAGAACCCCAACGCCAAGGTCAAACCCGTCCAGAACAACGTAGATCAGGATGGACAGGCCCAAGAGGGCTGCGAAGGCGAGAGGCAACCAGGTTGCGGGATCTCCGAAAAGGTACATGGCTTACTCCGCCGCAACAGTGACTTGGGCTTCGCCCGACGCCGGTATGCGGGGGCCAAGCGGTTCGCCCTTGGCGGCCTTGCGGGCAAGGTAAAAGAGCACGCCGATATAGGCCGCAAGCAGCGCTGCGTAGATCGCGAGGTAGAAGATCAGCGTCGACGCCACCATCGGCGCTGGCACATCAGCCACGGCGGCCTCGGTGGTCAGCACGCCCTGCACCAGCCATGGTTGGCGGCCAATCTCGGTCGTGTACCAACCGGCCAAGGTGGCGACCCAACCTGAGAAGGCCATCGGTACCATCGCCCAGAGCAATGGCTTGGGCAGGCCATCGACCCCGCACCGCTTGCGGACCATGAAGAAAACGCTCGCCCAGCTGAGCAGCAGCATCGCCATGCCGGTCGCCACCATAATGCGGAAGCTGAAGAACACGGGTGCCACGGGCGGGTGCAGTACGGTACCATCCTCGGCCACGAAGTCATTGAGCCCAGGCACGACGCCATCAATCGAGTGTTTGAGGATCAGCGAGGCGCCGTTCGGGATGCCGATCTCGAAATCGTTGGAACGGGTTTCCTCGTTCGGGATGGCAAACAGAACCAGCGGCACGTTCGGCCCGGTTTCCCAGTTGCCTTCCATCGCGGCCACTTTCTGTGGCTGATGCTCCAGCGTGTTCAGGCCGTGGAAGTCACCTGCAAGGATTTGCAGAGGGATCAGCACCGCACCGATGGTCATGCCGGTCTTGAGCGTCGCGCGGACGCCGTTCGACCGATCCCCGATCAACCAACGGAACGCGCTCAGACCCGCCAGAAGGAAGGCCACTGTCAGGCCAGAGGCTAGCAGCATATGGACCAAGCGGTATGGCATGGACGGGTTGAAGATGATGGCCCACCAGTCGGTCGCAAAGGCCACGCCATCGCGCATCTCGAACCCGGCGGGTGTGTGCATCCAACTGTTCAGGACGAGAATCCAGAACGCTGACATTGTCGTGCCGAACGCCACGAGAAAGGTCGACAGCGTGTGTAGCCAGCTTGGCACCTTCGACATTCCGAACAGCATGATCCCGAGGAATACCGCCTCAAGGAAGAAGGCGGTCATGACCTCATAGGCCAGCAGTGGGCCTGCGATATTCCCGACGCTTTCCATGAAGCCCGGCCAGTTGGTGCCGAATTGGAACGACATGGTGATGCCGGACACCACGCCCATTGCAAAGCTGAGGGCAAAGACCTTGACCCAGAAGCGATAGGCCTCAACCCATTTCTGGTCACCTGTTCCGGCAAAACGCAGTTTGAAGAACAGCAGAACCCAGCCCAATGCGATCGTGATCGTCGGGAATAGGATGTGAAACGAGATATTCGCACCAAACTGAATGCGCGAGAGGATGAGAGTGTCCATGAAAGGCCATCCTTTAAGGAGATTTATTCTGTTACCTCTATAGATAGGGCGCAGATGCAGGTTTCCCCGCTCCTGCGACAGCATTGCACACCGATCTCTGAACGATGTCTTGGCGCAAAATCTATTTGAGGTTGTGCCTTGTTCAAAATCACTTCGTTGCGGGATATTTTTGCACAAAATGTCCTCTCAAAGAAAGATCTTTGCGGCGTTTGGGTGTCCTTGAGCAGAAATAGAGGCAAATGGACTTTTCAATTAATGGTAGAGTGTCGGCACCGGCAGTTAGACCGGGAACACTCCAAAGGGGGACATTATGTCTGAGAAATTCGTCGTGGGATACGATGGGAGCGATGTTGCAAAACGTGCTCTCGATTTCGCCGTATCACGGGCCCAGGCCCAAGGGGGCAGCATCCTGATCGTTCATGTTCTGGAATGGTCGCCTTACTCCTTCCTGACACCAGAAGAGATTGAAGAGCGCCATGCGCGCCGAAAAGAAGAGCTGGATCGCGCGGAAAAGGCGCTGATGGCGCCTCTGAAAGCCACGATCGCAGCCGCAGGTGTCCCTGTGGAAACCCAGATCAAATACGGCCACGTCGCCAAAACGTTGTGCGAAGTCGCCAAGAAGGAAGGCGCCACTCAGATGGTCATCGGCCGTGATGGCGATGGCGGACTGTCCAGCCGGGTGTTCGGCTCGGTTGCTGGCTCTCTGGTTCAGGTCGCTCCGGTGCCCTGCACAATCGTTCCATAACCGCAGAGGAAATCCAAAAGATGACACGTCTTGTTCCAACGGTGGTTCTGGCCGTCTGTTTCACCATGCTCGCCGCCCTTTCGGCATCGGCACAATCCATCGACGAAACCATCAACGGCATCTTCGCAAGCTCCACAGGTTGGTTCGTCAACCTGATCTTCAGCAATTTCCCCGGCACAAGCTTTCCATGGATCGTCGGCTGGCTGGTGGTCGCTGCAACCGTGTTCACCGTCTATTTCGGGTTGATCCAGTTCCGCGCCTTCGGCCACGCCATCGCGCTGGTCAAAGGCGATTATTCGGACCCGAACGATGCAGGTGAGGTCAGCCACTTTCAGGCGCTGGCAACCGCGCTGTCCGGCACTGTCGGCCTTGGCAATATCGCCGGTGTGGCGGTGGCCATTGGCATCGGTGGGCCAGGTGCGACGTTCTGGATGATCCTTGCCGGTCTTCTGGGCATGGCGTCCAAGTTCACCGAGTGTACGCTGGGCGTGAAGTACCGTAACGAATACCCGAACGGTACGGTGTCCGGTGGTCCGATGTACTACCTGACCAAAGGGTTCGCCGAACGCGGCGTTGGTGGCGGCAAGTTCCTTGCGGTGATGTTCTCAATCTTCTGTATTCTCGGGGCGCTCGGCGGCGGTAACATGTTCCAGGCCAATCAGGCCCATGCGCAGCTGACCAATGTGTTTGGCGAATACCCCGGTTGGATCACTGGCGTTATCTTTGCCGGGATCGTGTTCGCGGTGATCGTGGGTGGTCTGAAATCCATTGCCCGCGTGACCGAAAAGGTCGTGCCCTTCATGGGGATCATCTATGTCGGCACCGCGCTGATCATCATCCTGATGAATTACGACAAGATCGGCTGGGCCCTTGGCCAGATCTTTGCCGGGGCGTTTACCGGGCTTGGTGTGGCTGGCGGGCTTGTCGGTGCGCTGATCCAGGGCTTCCGTCGCGCCGCGTTCTCGAACGAGGCAGGTGTGGGCTCGGCCGCGATTGCACACTCTGCGGTGCGCACCAAGGAACCCATCACTGAAGGGTTCGTGTCCTTGCTGGAGCCGCTGATCGATACGGTGATCGTCTGCACCATGACGGCACTTGTGATCATCATCACCGGTCAGTTGATCTCGGATCCGAACACTGGCCTTTACGTGCTCAATGAAGCGGGCACCGCGATCCGCACCGTGGGCGACACATCCGGCGTGGCGCTGACCTCTGCGGCGTTCTCGTCCTCCATCGGGTGGTTCAAGTATGTGTTGGCGCTGGCGGTGATCCTCTTTGCCTTCTCCACGATGATCTCGTGGTCGTACTATGGCCTCAAGGCGTGGACCTACCTTTTTGGCGAAGGCAAGGGTCAGGAACTGACCTTCAAGGTGATCTTCTGCCTCTTCGTCGTCATCGGCGCGGCAGCCAGCCTTGGCCCGGTCATCGACTTCTCGGATGCCGCGATCTTTGCCATGGCGGTGGTGAACATCATCGGTCTTTACGTCCTGATGCCCATCGTGAAGCGCGAGCTGAACAGCTACTGGTCGCGTCTCAAGTCGGGTGAGATCAAGAAGTTCTCCTGAACCGTTCAACGGACCTGAAATGCGAAAGGGCGGGCCATCTGGTCCGCCCTTTTCCGTGTCCGCATCGCAAAAGCGGTTTCAAAACCCGCGCGACATCTTATATCTAGCCCTCTCGCGGGCAAAGGAGACCGCAGCGATGGCCAAGCCAAAGGACAATCCGA
>Ga0213861_10003922_pt1 | contig 12245 bp, 10 predicted proteins | sample PICome_4_FD_160110 | JGI IMG/M metagenome (GOLD analysis project Ga0213861, IMG submission 160110) | Coastal seawater microbial communities near Pivers Island, North Carolina, United States - PICO131 | ecosystem: Environmental > Aquatic > Marine > Coastal | place: USA: North Carolina...
TCCCCGGAGACATTGTTTTGCGGCTAAGACTAACTAGAATAATCAGCGCCACACCGCATAGATCACAGGCTGACCATCGATTTTTTAGCATGTTGCGATCAATTTATTCCATTTGTTATCCCTGTGAGAATGCGCTCAACTATTGTTATAAACTTTTCCACTAATTTGCTCGACACTGTGACAAGTACCTAGACGGATACCTAGACCGGTACCTAAACTGATACATAACCCGATGATTTTTGATTCTTGACCCAAAGGAAGAACCCCATGCCGATACAAATACCGAGGATATCGTTACTGGCGCTACTCGCCTGTCTGATTTTACCGTTTGGTGCCAGCCTTGCTTTGGCTGATAGCAAGCCAAAGACGACCCAATTTTGGTGGCCAGAACTGCTAGATTTGACGCCATTACGTCAGCACGCTGCTGAGTCCAACCCTTTGGGCGAGGAGTTCAATTATGCTGAAGGGTTCAACTCAATTGATCTTAAGGCATTAAAACAGGAAATTGAGACCGTCATGACCACCTCACAACCTTGGTGGCCAGCAGACTATGGTCACTATGGACCCTTCTTCATCCGCATGGCCTGGCACAGCTCAGGCACCTACCGCGTCACGGATGGCCGCGGCGGCGCTGGTGGTGGTCAGCAGCGATTTGAACCTCTTAACAGTTGGCCCGACAACGTGAATCTTGATAAGGCTCGGCGATTACTTTGGCCCATCAAGCAAAAATATGGCAATAACATTTCATGGGCCGACCTGATGGTTCTGGCCGGCAACGTGGCTATGGAATCCATGGGCTTTAAGACCTTTGGCTTTGCGGGTGGTCGTATAGACGACTGGGAACCCGATTTGGTCTATTGGGGTCCTGAAGCTGAGTTCATGGCTGATGAGCGTTACAGCGGTGACAGGCAGCTGGAAAAGCCTCTGGCAGCCGTGCAAATGGGCTTGATTTACGTTAATCCGGAAGGTCCAAATGGTGTACCCGATGCACTTGCCGCGGCCAAAGATATTCGTGAGACCTTCGGTCGCATGGCTATGAACGATGAAGAGACCGTTGCGCTCATCGCTGGCGGCCATACCTTCGGCAAAGCTCATGGCGCCGCCCCACCAACGGGCTGCGTTGGCCCTGAGCCGGCAGCTGCTGGCATCGAAGAGCAAGGCCTCGGCTGGCGGAACACGTGCGGCACAGGTAATGGCGCTGATACTATTTCAAGTGGCCTGGAAGGTGCTTGGACGACAACCCCCACAGCCTGGTCGATGCAGTATCTTGGTAACCTATTCGCCTTCGAGTGGGAGCAAACTCGAAGCCCAGCAGGCGCGATCCAATGGATACCCAAAAATTCCGCTGCATCCAATCTGGTACCTGATGCACACGATGCCACCAAGCGTCACGCTCCGATCATGTTCACGACTGACCTGTCTTTAAAGTTCGATCCAAGCTATGGAGAGATCTCAAAGCGTTTTCTCGCCAACCCAGCGGAATTCGAACTCGCTTTCGCCAAGGCCTGGTTCAAGCTGACTCATCGGGATATGGGACCTAGGGCGCGCTATATTGGCGCAGAGGTACCAGCTGAGGCATTAATATGGCAGGATCCAATCCCCGCGGTTGACCACAAGCTCGTCACCGCACGAGACATTGCCAAACTCAAGTCCCAGATCCTGGCAACAGGCTTGACTAACGCCGAGCTTATTAGAACTGCCTGGGCCTCTGCCTCTAGTTTCCGTGGCACCGATATGCGCGGCGGTGCCAATGGCGCCCGTGTTCGTCTCGCACCACAGAAGGACTGGGCCGCCAACAATCCCGCAGAGCTGGCCAAGGTACTGAAGACCCTCGGTGAGATCCAACAAGGCTTCACTAGCCGCAATAAGCAGATATCTCTTGCCGACCTGATCGTACTGGGGGGCGCTGCAGCCATTGAGCAGGCGGCCAAACAAGCCGGACAAGATGTTAAGGTGCCCTTCATTCCAGGTCGCATGGACGCAACCCAGGCGCAAACCGATGTCACATCATTTGCGGTACTTGAGCCCACCGCTGATGGGTTTCGCAATTACTTTAGCAATGCAGCCCACAGATCCCCTGCTGACATGCTGGTTGATCGAGCCAATATGCTAACCCTCTCGGTGCCTGAAATGACAGTTCTGGTGGGTGGCCTACGAGCCCTGAATGCCAATACTGGTCAATCTGCCGTTGGTGTACTCACAGACCGACCTGGCACACTCAGCAACGACTTTTTCAAGAACCTGCTGGATATGTCAACAACATGGGCTAAATCACCCACATCAGCAGGGATCTACGAAGGTCGGGATCGCACTAGTGGCGAGCTGAAATGGCGAGCCACGCCGGTGGATCTGATCTTCGGCTCAAGTTCCGAACTACGATCTGTCGCCGAAGTGTATGCTGCCGCTGACAGTCAGGAAAAATTTGTTCGCGACTTTGTTACAGCATGGTCCAAAGTGATGACCCTTGATCGCTTTGATCTTCGCCGCTAATCATGTTGAAAAACATGACTGATTAAGCGCGGCTGAGTGGATCGGCGGAAGGGCTTTAAAGCAGCTTCAGGCCTTACCCACTGGACCTCGGCAAAAACGGTGACGCCAACAGCGTCGCCGTTTTTTTTTGGCTCTGTGCCACTATCGAGAACGACACTGGCCACTGAAACCAGTCATCTTCTTTGGTAACGATACACGTCAACCCTTGCCATAGAATTTCTCAGCGCCTGATCTAAACAACAATTCAATCTCTCAATCAAGCCCACCAAGTAGGCAAGCTCAGCAAATCCAACTGAGCGATTGATGCCGGCAAAATTCGACATGGACCGACTATCTCTCTTTATTTTAGATTTGATTGTCACAGATCAATAGAACATCTATCTCAACTTTCTGGCAGCGCGCATGCAGGTAGAATCGCCCTGAGCCCCAAAGCGGGTAACTATTAGAATCAGGAGTCTACGTTGAAAACTCAAAAAGCAGCTAGCCAGAGCCGTTCATATCCTCACGCCCCGATGACCAATCCAGTGATGAATGCTAACAACCTTAAAAGTCGGAGTATCCTGGCCATCTTAATGGCTGGCAGTTTTTTGGCGCCTGGTGCCTGGGCGGAAAGTGAAGCGTCAGCCGACGTTGCTGGCATGCCTGCAGCCACTGCAGCGGCCTTGGGTATTGGCGCGGTGATCGCGTTAGGGGCAGTCGTTACCGTCTCGGACAACAAGTCTGCTGTTGCCCCGCCTACGGACACTCCGTCCACCCCATCGACGACCAGCACCACCTCAACGACAGCCACTACAGCAACTACAGCAACTACAGCAACTACAGCGACGACGAGCACGGGGTCGTGATGGATACTTTTGAAGATCAACCCAATCAGTTGGAAGCCAATTCCGAGGGCCATGCCTCTGCTGCCGGTTACATCACCATCAGCCAGTTCGATGGCAGCCTGCAGCGCCTTGTCGTTGAAAACCCTGAAATGGATGGCCGCCTGGTCAGGATGCTAGAACAGGCGAAGGTGTTATCGGAATAGCCTAAGGGGCGCCATCGGCAACCTGAACACCCTACCCTGCCACACTACAAATGCCCAACAGGTGCCAGGCCATAGTAGCCGTTATCTGCCAGAGTCGCGCTTGCGGGAACTGATACGCGGCTTTGGGTTTTATCAATCAGACATGCGCGAGCTTCGGGCTATTGGTTCCTGAAACACATTCAGAATTTTGCAGTTTGTGTCGCCGGTGTGTAGCCACCTAGTGACGTTGAAAAAAATCAGCAGAGGAAACGCGGTAACCCATTGATTTTATTGGAGCGGGCGACGAGATTCGAACTCGCGACAACTAGCTTGGGAAGCTAGTACTCTACCAACTGAGTTACACCCGCGTCCTTTGTGTATTCTATCCTTAGAAGACTGTGGGTGGATAACCTTTTCCCCGATTCGTCCAACTTTTTGGCGCCACGACATCAAGAAAGCACGGTAAACAGTTACGCTTCTTCACGATGCACTGTTGCCACCTCAATTGTCGCGTTCAACCTAGTAGTACGAGCTGCCAAAAATAATCCATCTTTCGTTGTCAGCGCAGAAGGCATGCATGATTGCGATCCAATCAGGTACACTGTCGCCCTAAATAATCTGAGATCCGTGTTCGTGAAAAGATTTATCGTTGTTGCTGTTTTTCTTGTTGCACTACCCGCATATGCCATCGTTGACGTTCATGACGAATACTTCTCGAACTTCGATGTCAGCACTTTTAGCGTCTTCAATTTCAACTTCAAGGGCTCATCTGGCAACAAGGATCAGAGCGCCTTCAAATTGCAAAACCACACAATTCACCGGCAGAAAGACTCAACTTGGCTGTTTGTGGGCTCGATAGATGTGGCCGAAACCAATCAAATTAAGAGCGAGGACAGCACTTTTGCTCACCTGCGTTACACCCATAAACTAAGTGGACCTCACGGCGCAGAGATCTTCAGCCAGTATTCTCAGGATGTATTTAAAAGGCTCGAGCGGCGCGAGGTACTCGGCGCTGGCTATCGTTACGAGTGGATCGAAGGCAAGCAGGACCAACGTGGCGTACTCGGCACGGGGATAATTCGAGAGCACGAACGTTACGTCGATATCGAACAAGCTCAACGCCTGTGGCGTGGCAACTTGTATGTGACGGTGGCCATGCCACTGACTATCGTACCGAATGCCAGCGTAAGTCTTTCAGCCTATGTGCAGCCGGCTTTAAATCATCCTGCCGATATGCGCAGCATCATGTTGCTCATCCTTAAAGCTCGACTCAGCGAGCATCTAGCGGTGCAATTCAGTGCTGACTACAAGTATGATTCACAGCCAGAATTCGGCCTGGAAAGCACTAACGTCGGGTTTTCCTCTGGTATCAGTTACACGATCAAGTAACCTCAATGGCGCAGAACATCTGTTCGTGGCCGCTAACTCTGTGCGCTGGCGTAATATTTCAAGCCGCTGCGGAAAGTGACCATGCTCAGATCTTCGACAGTTGGTTGAACGGCGTGGATACCTTTGGGGTCGGGCCTGTGCGCACCGGTTTCAATGAGATTGAAACCTGAATTAGCCGCGCAGAGAGCAGCGGCCCACTAGACCTTTAACCTTCCAACTGCTGCAGGCCACGCTATCCACTACCGCGGTTATTTGAATCTGTCTGCTTAATAATCGCCAAGACAGTCACGGGGTCTGCGGTTGAGCCTGCAATTGACGTTGAATCTCTAGCAAACGCTGGTTGTTTTGCTGCCGGTATCGATCAAACACAGCAATCGCCTCCTCTAGATCCTTCACCTGCTTACCCAACGCTAAAAGATTAAGGCGAGAACCTTCCAACATCGTGCTTTGGCTCTGAAATTGTCCTCGAATCAGTGCGATGCTAGTGGATTGCTCTTCATTGTCTGCGATCATCTGCGCTGATAATTTTTCGAAGCGTTCAGCAATCTTATTAACACTGCTCACCTGGTTCGCAATTTGCGCATCCAATTTCTTGTCCATCGCCGTCAGCTTGGTCAGCGTTTCCTCAATCGTTTTAATCCGAGGCCGGTTTTGACGATACGCAACCGCCCAAAGCTTATCAATTTCCCCTAGATTAGTGCTCTGCTGCTCCTGCATGACCTGTAGGGTTTTCGAGACATCAGTGCCAGTCGCCGCCAGCCGATCATTCAGGTCACGAATGCTTTTCTGGCCTTCAGCCAACAGCTGATTCGATTGATCTAGTTTCTGCTGAACTTCATATAAAGCAAACCCACCGACACCCATCACTATCGCCATCAGGACCAGCGCAAAGACTAAAATACCGTTGAAGTTACTTTGTTTTGGCGCATCCGAGCGACCGCTACGCCGGTACGATGCAACTTCGTCTTTCGCTGGCGCGATAGCTGGAATTAGATCGAGATCGCTGCGGTTATCTACCATGACGGCGAGTCCTGCAATAGGTTTCAGTAATAAAAAAAGGGCCCCTAAGAAGGAGCCCATGGATCACGCTGTACCGATATGACTAGAGCGCGACTGTTAGGCCATAGAGCACTGCGGTCAAGACAAAACCACTAACAATAACACCACGCACTGTGGTCAATGGACCTTGCTTACCAACTATGCCATTAATCGCCAAGGCGAAGACCACAACCATAATTGCGATTAATGCGTTCGAGCTGGCGGGGTCGGTCAGCATACCGCTTGGCATATGCGCAGATGATCCCATGAAATATAACATTGGCAAGGAGAATAGCGTATTCGTCCGCGATGCCAGCGCGGCTTTTGGTGCTGCAGCTGCGGCCTCTGGAAGCGCTTCACCACCTTGTGCAACCTGGGTTGCTGAAGCAATGACGATCTTTTGATTCGGCCAGATAATCATCCAAACATTCAAAAACATGATGGTACCCAACGTCGCGCCAATACCAATGTCCAACGTCAGCCCCTGGTGCCGGTTGCCCAACAACACAACGCCGGTCAGGAATGTAAACATCGCACCCCATCTAAACCACCAAAGAGCCCGCGGCACCAGCTTTTGAATAGCGCCAGAGCGATGTGCAGCATCTGCTTCTTTGAAATACTCGCCTTGAATAAAATTGAAATAGTACAGCAACCCAATCCAGGTTACGCCAGCCAGGAAATGTCCCCATCTAAACAAATAATCTATTCCGCCCGCGGTAAACAATGTGATGTTGTCCATTGAAGCCCTCTCTAGTTCATTCTTGGGTTGTACCCACTTTTTATTGCAGGATAGGTTGATTTTCTTTTCGTAGCGCGATGATAACATTGATATTTTTGAAACACTATTACCTTTACTAGTCTCGCCTTTATGGCCTGCAATGGCGCGACGCCAGACTCTGTCTAGAGAACCGGTCAAAGACACTCAGCCCAGACGCGACGAGACTTACACGATATCCCACAAGCAACAGATTTGCTCAGGACCCCGGGTGGTTCGTAAGACCTGCAGACGCATTTACAGTCGTTAGATTGACGTTGATCATGGCAGCATTCGCCAATTAGGCGGAACGTTGACCATTTGAACTGGAATCCAACGTGAACCGATTGAGCCTTAACCACTATCGACTCATGCATCGCCGTCTCTACTTAATCTGCCTGCTTTCGCTCTTTGTTGCTAGTTGTTCAACCCAACCTGCGGGCATCGGTACCCGCGTATTGATCTGTTGCCCAGCGGGGCAGTACCAGACGTTCTCGGTATCCACCAGCGACATGCCGGCTTTTCTCGGTCCCATTATGGTCAGCAATTTCGCCGTGGCCTTCGCAAGTCATGGATTGGATCTCCAAGAGGACGCTGCCGACCTGGCCGTCGTACTTCGGTACGAACAGGAAAACCTTAGCCTCGATGAAACCAGTGACGATTTTGACGAGCGCATTGCCACCGGCAACTCTCTAAGATTCTTAGCCAAAATTGTGATTGAGGTGCGAGAAACCGGCGCAGAGCCAATAATTTGGTCCGGACAACTGCACCGGATCCATGACGTTGGTCCTGGCGAATATATGCATACCGGCAAAGCGTCTGTTGCATTACTAGACGCCTTTACCACCGCGCTAAAAACCTTTCCCCGGAGTTCTGCCAAATGAATACATTCAAGAAGATCCTTTTTTTTGCTGACGGCGCAAAAGGTGAAAAAATCGCCTTACAGCGCGCCGCCGAACTGGCGCTGCACAATAAAGCTTCACTGACAGTTATGGACGTGGTGGCGGAGGTGGATTCCAATGATGTGAGACTCAAGCCGACACTCAAGCGGCTTCAGCAAGCATTGATCAAAGAGCGCAAAACAGCTTTGGAATTACTGGTCAAAGAGCTAACGCCTCAGAGCGGCACACTACCTATCAAAATTTATGTGACCGCCGGTAAAAACTATATTGGTGTAATCCAGACCATCATCCAGAAACGTTTCGATCTGTTAGTAAAATCTGCCAACAAACACAATGCCGTTGCGGCAACCCTGTTCGGTAACACAGACATCAGCCTGCTACGTAAGTGTCCTTGCCCCGTGTGGATTATCAAACCGAGTAGAAAAAAACGTATTGATACCATTCTCGCTGCGGTGGATCTGACTGAAACATCAGAAGCAAAACAATTAGCCGGGCAGATTCTTAATCTTTCTGCTGGTTTGGCCCAACTTGAAAAATCCGACCTGCATGTACTTAACGTCTGGCAGCCTAATTTTGAACCACACGTGCGTACCCTGATTAGCCGTCAGGAATACGCCAATATGATGAAAATGCTCAAGGACAATAGCCGTGCCAGCCTTCGAGCCCTCATTCAGGGCACTCCTGATTTACCGGTTAATGGCGCCATGTCCCAACACCTTGAGAAAGGTCATGCAGAGGTCGTGATCCCCAAATTCGTCAAGGACCATAAGATCGACTTATTGGTCATGGGTACCATGTCGCGTACGGGTATTCCCGGTTTCTTAATCGGCAACACCGCTGAAAAGGTACTCGATACCGTTGACTGTTCAGTGCTCACCCTCAAGCCCAGCGGATTTAAGTCTCCCGTTGCATAAACCACAGCGCTAATAGGCCGGTCAGACTGACAGCAAATCGCTCACACTTTAGCTAGCTGAGTGTCGGGATGATCATGCAAGTCTGTATCCAAACCTCGACCCATGAGATCGATGAAATTGTCCCGAAAGAACTTACCTTGGGTCGCTGCCGACAACCCCTCCAAGGAGTCGTTGAAGCGTTTTAATGGGTTACGACCACCCTCAACGTGGGGGAAGTCTGATGAGAACAGGCACATATCTTCACTGCTATTTTGGATAATCCAGCCAGTGTCTTCGTGGGGGTATGGCGTCACTCGAAATTGGCGCTGGAGGATCTCACTGGGTCGAGACTTGAGCTTCTGCAGCCGCTCTTCGCCCTTGCGAAAGGCATCAAAACCCGCATCCAGAAATCTCATCCAGCTCGGCACCCACGATGCACCAAGCTCTATGGCACCAAACTTCAACTGTGGAAACCGATCACACACCCCGTCAATGACCAGCATGGACATGGTTTGCCAGAGCGCCAAGGGGATTGTCATAAAACTTGCAGCTGTGAAATTTTCATCGCCACCGTGGAAATCCTTAACCCGTGGTAGGCCGTTCTCGAAGTAGGCTGGCGCCATTTTTTCTTCACCTCCAACGTGAAACAGGATCGGCACGCCAGCCTCTTGCGCGAGCGCCCACAGGCTATCGAAACCGATATGACTGGGTGAATGATGCGCGGGGCAACGTGAGGGGATCACCAGCGCCTTACAGCCCAGTTGCAGTGCTTCCCGGGCAACATCTACTGCTGCATTAACATCAACTAGGGGCACATAGCCGGTGGCCAATAAACGTCGGTCGACGGCACAAAAATCCGCCATCATTCGATTGTGAGCCCGCGCTGACGCAATGGCGAGTGCTGGATGATCACCGTGTTCCAACCCATAATTGCTCAGGGCGGTGGTGGTAAACACCAATTGAGAGGTAAAACCAAGCAGATCCAGGGCCTTTGATCGATCCTGATTGCGGAATGAACCCAGCGCCTGATAGTTTTTTCGTAACAGGATATTATCCGCATCGCCTGCCCTGAAATCCGCACTTTGTTGCAGATTCACAGCATCCTGAACCCAGCTCTCGACTTCCGTGCCATGGCGGGTGGCCATTAGAAATTGATCGCGGTATTTGGCCTCTAGATATTCATTTATGGTGCCAGGCAGCTCCATGACATGGGAATCAGCATCATGGACCGTAGCATTCTCAACGTAAGCCATTTTTCCCTACTCCTCATTCAACGCCTGTTTTGAGAAAATCAGCAACGATGACCTGCGCTGACTACCAGAGCTTAATCAATTGAACCAGAATATTCGAGTGGGAAAACACAAGGTGGGTGTGTGCTATCTTGCGGGTCAAAAAACTTGAGGGTCAAAAAAAGCGGCCCCTGCCTAAGCAGGAGCCGAATTTGATCATGCAGCAGCATCAAGCTGAGCAAAGGTTTTGCCTTCAGCTGCCAGCTTTTCCAGCAGTGCCGATGGCTTGAAGACTGAATCACCCGTCTCTTCATAGAAACGTTTGATGTCCGCTAAGACATTCGCCAACCCTTTGGTATCCGCAAACCACATGGGACCACCGATATAGGTCGGAAAACCATAGCCGTTGACGTAAACCGTATCGATATCACTGGCTCGCAAGGCGTGACCTTCTTCCAGCAACTTGGCCCCGATATTGATCAATGGGTACATGCAGCGTTTCAGAATCTCTTCATCCGTGAAGTTTTTAGGCGTATAGCCCAGCTCGCTCGCCACCTTTTGGATGACCGCATCCGCTTCGGGATCTGGACGTGGTGTTCTGTCGCCTTCCGCATACTGGTAATAACCTTTACCATTCTTCTGGCCGTAGCGGTCAAGCTCACACAAGGCATCCGGGATGCGGGCGGTAACTTCATTACTACCACCCATCATTTTGCGAGCGCGCCAGCCGAGATCCAGACCTACCATATCGTTCATGGTGAAGGGACCCATGGCCAAACCAAAGTCATAGATCACTTTATCGACCTGAGCGGGTGTTGCGCCTTCAAGAATCATCATACTGGCCTGGCGGGTGTAACCACCGAGCATTCTGTTACCAATGAAACCCGGGCAATTGCCGGCAACTACAGACACCTTACCCAGACGCTTACCCAGCGCCATGGCGGTACCCAGCACAGCAGGTGATGAATCCTTACCTCGAACAACCTCAAGCAGGCGCATAACATTAGCTGGACTGAAAAAGTGCATGCCGCAAACATGATCCGGACGAGTCGTCATGGCCGCAATCGCGTCAACGTCCAGACCAGAGGTATTAGTCGCCAGGATAGCACCGGGCTTCATCACTTTGTCTAGCTTGCCGAAGATCTCTTTCTTCAAATCCAGATTTTCATAGACGGCTTCAATCACGATATCGCCATCGCCTAGGTCATCAAAATTTTCGGTCGGCGTAATCAGCGCCATGCGCTTGTCCATATCTGCCTGTGACAGACGCCCCTTGGACACAGTGCGCGCATAGTTGCCCTCGATCACCTTGAGGCCACGCTGCAAATTCGCCGCATCGTTATCATACATTCGCACAGGAATGCCGGCATTGGCAAAACACATGACGATACCGCCACCCATGGTGCCAGCACCAATCACAGAACCCTTATTGATCTCGATCAGCGGCATGTCCTTCCCCAGACCGGGAATCTTATTCGCGGCTCTTTCGGCGAAGAAAATATGAATTAACGCCTCCCGCTGCGGATCTTTCATGCATTCGGCAAAGAACTTGCCCTCGGCAGCCATACCCTCATCGAAGGTCTTGGCATTGACAGCGGCTTCTACGCATTTCACAATTTGTTCTGGTGCGAACTGATTACGATGAGTCTTGTTAAGTTGAGCTCGCGCCTTCTCAAACACCGCAGTATTTCCACGATCCTTGCTGATGACGTCCTCTAAATCTCTGATCTTGCGGGTCGCGCCACCGGCGGCGACTATCTCTTCCGCATAGGCGATACCTGCGTCGACAATGTTTCCTTCGGCCACGCGATCAATGATACCTAGCTTTAATGCCGCAGGCGCCATGATCGGCGCGCCAGAAACAATGGCCTGGATCGCAGCTTCGGCACCAATCAATCGTGGTAAACGCTGAGTACCACCAGCACCCGGCAGCAAGCCCAGCTTGACTTCAGGCAGTCCTAGTGGCGCAGTGGGTGACGCAATTCGATAGTCACAACATAGAGCAACTTCTAATCCGCCGCCAAAGGCTGTGCCATTAATCGCGGCGATAATCGGCTTAGTACTGGTTTCCATCTGGCGCATGGCTTCGCCGAGACTCACACCCTGAGTCGCCGCAGCACCGAATTCACTGATATCGGCGCCGGCAATAAATGCTCTGTGCATACCGGTTATGACAACCGCTTTGATGTCGTCATCAGCGAGGGCTTTAGTCACGCCGTCGGCAAGGCCTTGACGAACCCCAGAGCTCAAGGGGTTAACAGGTGGATTATCAATACTCAGTAACGCGATTTGACCGCGGGTTTCGTAATGGACGCTGCCTTTCATTGCTTCTCCAGCTTATGGTTTAAAATTCGAGTTGAGAGTCTAAACCAAGCGTGCCGACTTTGCATCGCCACTAGGCGCCACAAATGATCACGCATCAACAGGCCTTACTTGCCCGGCCGACATCACCGCCTAACTTGCCCCCCCCGTCGACAGCGTCAGTGGCGCATCAATGACAGCCTCAGCATCCATCAATTCCGTTACTAAAAGGCAAAAAAAACC
>Ga0213861_10003924_pt1 | contig 12240 bp, 9 predicted proteins | sample PICome_4_FD_160110 | JGI IMG/M metagenome (GOLD analysis project Ga0213861, IMG submission 160110) | Coastal seawater microbial communities near Pivers Island, North Carolina, United States - PICO131 | ecosystem: Environmental > Aquatic > Marine > Coastal | place: USA: North Carolina | collected...
CTGTAGATTTAGAGTTAGACACGCATACTGTTTTACTAGATTTAGAGTCGAATCTTACAGATGGAATGACACTAAAATCTGGAGTCATGGCACGATATCAAAACAACTTTGCAGCAGCAGATACTGGTGTGCGAAGGTTAATTCCTGATTATCAAATGTATGACTTGGGAGTGTATTTTGTAGCAGATTACCAATTAAGTAAGCAATTGCTTCTGGAAGCTGGGGCACGATACGATTTCACATTTATGGATGTTTTTAAATTTTATAGAACTTCCTTTTGGGAATCACGTAATTATGACCAACTGTTTCCTGAGATTGTGGTTGAGGAATTCGCAACTCAAATTTTATCCAATCCACAACTCAATTTCAATAACGGATCGGCAACATTGGGAGCGACTTACACATTTGCTGAAGATTACAATTTATTTTTCAACTACTCGGTTGCATCTCGAGCGCCAAATCCCTCTGAACTGTTTAGCGAAGGTTTACACCATTCCGCTTCTCGAATCGAGATTGGCGATTTAAGGTTCAATTCTGAAATTAGTCATAAAGTATCATTAACATTACAACGTGATGATGATAACTTTAGTTATTCTGTCACCCCTTACATAAATACTGTTTCAGACTTTATTATTATAGAACCAGTAGATGTTCGGCAAACGATAAGAGGTAATTTTCAAGTGTGGGAATACCGACAAACAGATGCTCAATTATTAGGTTTGGATGTGGACGTATCCTATGCCTTTACTAATAATGTTCGTTTAAACAGTCAGTTCTCCTTAGTCAAAGGCTTCGACCAAACCTTAGACATACCCTTGATCGGAATGCCACCTGTAAACATAAGTAACGAAATTGTATATCAAAACCCTGAATTCAATAACATTCGTCTGTCTTTACAAAGTGCTTATCATTTTAAACAAAATGACTTTCCTAATAACAATTTTGAAGTGTATATACCACAAACAGAAACATACCAAGAAGTTGATATAAGCTCAACTCCTAACGCATACCACTTACTTAATTTTAATTCGAATATCGATATTAACATCAATCAACAATCAAAATTAACGGTAGGATTCAGTATTACAAACCTAATGAATACTTCCTATCGAAACTACCTGAACCGTTTGCGCCATTATGCAGACGATTTGGGCAGAAACTTTTTACTAAATCTTAAAGTCAATTATTAATTAATTAATTCAAAAACATGAAAAATTTAAAAAACATGAGAAATTTAAAATTTTTAACAGCAGCATTAATTGCTAGCTCATTATTTATCGGATGTTCAAAAGACGACGATCCACAACCTGTAAATGAAGAAGAACTGATCACAACAATGACCGTTACGCTTCAACCAGAAGGTGGTGGAACAGACGTGATTTTAGAGTTCCGTGACTTAGATGGTCCTGGACCAGATGAACCAGAAATTACAAATGGTAATTTAACCGCAGGTGTTACATACAGTGGTAGCATTGTTTTACTTAACGAAGCTGAAGAGCCTGCTGAAAACATTACGGAAGAAGTTGAAGAAGAGAACTTAGAACACCAATTCTTTTTTACAGTAGGAGATGGTTTGGATGTCACAACTAGCGGGGAAAATTTAGATGACGAGAACAATATATTGGGAACGACGTTTACATTAACAGCAGGTGCTGTGAGTTCAGGTGAGTTGACATTTACATTAGTTCATGAACCTACGAAGCCAAATGATGGACTTGAGAGTGCTGGTGGAGAAGAAGATATTTCTGTCACATTTGACGTCTCTGTAGAGTAGATTTGAATTAGTCATTATTCATTTCATTTTGAAAAACCTACCAAGCTTGCTTGTGTAGGTTTTTTTTTGTTTATTGTTGAAACGACTTAGTGACTCATAAAAGCAGTCATTAATAATATTAAAACATATACCAATGAAAATCATATCAATTGTACTAGGAGTCCTACTCCTTATTTTTATAGGGGTTCAACTCTTTGCCATAAAAAGTCAAAGGAATATAGAAACCTACCCATATAAAGTCACTAAAACATATGACAGCTTTGAAATACGAGATTATGAACCCACTTTATTTACTTCTGTCAAACTCTCCACTAAAAATTATAAAGAATCCTCTAGTAAAGGATTTTCTATTTTAGCAGGTTATATTTTTGGAGACAATGATAGAAACGAAAAAATTGCGATGACCTCCCCTGTTGCTATGACGTTAGAAGATCCTATAACGATGTTATTTATGGTTCCAAAGAAATTTGAAAAAGAAAAACTCCCCCAACCCAATCAACCACAGATAGTATTTAAAAAAGAACCCGCAAAAACGGTAGCAGCCATTTCCTTTAATGGTTGGGCAGATGATGATAAAATTGAACATTATAAAAAGAAACTAAAATTTGCCTTAGAGAAAGAAGAAATACCCTATACAAACCGATTTTACTTTTTGGGGTATAATGCACCTTACGAAGTGTTTAATCGTAAAAATGAAGTGATTGTAGAATTGTCAAAAGACTAGTTTTCTAAAATATAATATTAAAACTCAACATCGGGAATAGGACTTCCATGCGGATCGATATCGCGTTGGCTTAGCATTTGTTTTACTTTCCTAAAAAATGGAGGACTGTCTATATGCTCAATTTCTTCAGCAATTTCATGAACATTTTTGGAATCAAAACCCATGACTTCGACTAAGAAAGACTCAATGAGGCGATGCTTTGCTAAGATCGTTTTAGCACGCTCTCTCCCCTCTGAAGTAAGCTCAATAGTCTTGTAAGGCGCTGAGTTTACCAAACCCATCGCTACCAGCTTTTTGACCATATTTGAAACAGAGGACTTAGAAATTCCAAACACCACAGAAAGACCTGATACTGAAACTGCCTGACTACTTATCTCAAGTCTGTAAATTTCCTTTAGATAATGTTCTTTTTCTTTAGTTTTTTTCATTAGTTTTGCACTGGTGAACAATTGTTTTTAATTCCTATAAATTTACAAATTTGATCTTAAAACTTAATACTTTTTACATCCTATTTTTTCTTTTTGCAAATTTAGCTTTCACACAAACAATAAAAGGGACTGTTAAAGACCTAGATCAAAATATACTTTTTGGAGCGACTGTTTATAACAATTCAAACAGTAAAAGCACAATTACTAATGAAAACGGGATATTTTCGATAGCATCTCAAAAAGGTGAAAACAAGCTCGTCATTTCGTATGTTGGTTATAGTCCTCAAGTGATTATTGTTGATGGGAGTAGTACAAATCTCGGAACAATCGTACTCAAAAATGATCGTTTAGAAGAAGTTGTTATTTCGGGGACACTTCGCCAAGTTTCAAAACTCAAAAGTCCTGTTCAAATTGAACTCTACAATGCTGATTTTTTTAGAGCCACGCCAAAAGCCAGCTTTTTTGAAGCCATAGAAGGTATTAATGGCGTTAGACCTCAACTAAATTGTAATATTTGTAATACGGGAGACATTCATATTAACGGACAAGAAGGTGCCAATACAATGGTTTTAATTGATGGTTTGCCCTTAGTCAGTGGACTCTCTACTGTTTACGGATTATCTGGAATTCCACAATCACTTATCCAACAAGTGGAAGTGATAAAAGGTCCAGCCTCTACCCTATACGGATCCGAGGCAATTGGAGGCGTTATTAATTTAATTACAAAACTTCCTGAAAATGTAAATCGATTCAATATTGAGTCTTATACTACTTCATGGGGCGAACTAAATATAGATCTTGGTGCTAAATACAAATTAAACAATTCCTTGGGTTTGATTGGTGTTAATTATTTCAACTACTCCAACCCAATCGACTCCAATGGAGATGGGTTTACGGATTTGACATTACAGCACCGAATTTCAATTTTCAATAAAATTAAAACTCCGAAAAACAGTGTTGCTTTTCGCTATTTTTATGAAGACCGATGGGGCGGTGAAATGAACTGGAATTCAGATTATAGAGGCGGCAATCAAGTCTATGGAGAAAGCATTTATACGAGTCGATTTGAAGTATTTGGGAAATACGACCTCTCAGAAAATTTATTTTTACAATACAGCCTAAATAATCACGATCAAAATTCGGTATATGGCACTACTTCCTACACGGCATTGCAAACAATTGGCTTTGTTCAAGGGGTGTATTCAAAAACATTAAAAAATCACTCCCTTTTACTTGGTGCAACTTATAGATACACCCATTATGATGACAATACTCCTGCAACCGAAAAGAAAGAGGTGACATCGCTTCCAGGTCTTTTCGTACAAGACGAATGGAAACTCAGCGATTCTCAATTACTTCTTTCTGGGATTCGCTATGATAATAATTCGATTTACGGAAATATTTGGACACCAAGGCTTAACTACAAATGGGCGAATAAAGATGAAAGCTCCGTTATGAGATTGGGATTGGGAACTGGATACAGAGTTGTCAATGTATTTACTGAAGATCATGCCGCACTTACGGGAGCCAGAGAAGTTGTGTTTACTGAAGATATTCTCCCCGAAAAATCATGGAATATAAACATAAACTGGAATCAAAAACTATATTCGAAATATGGAACCATTTTTGATTTTGACCTGGGGCTATTTAAAACGGAGTTTTCAAATAGAATTCTTCCGGACTATGATACAAATCCAAATCAAATTATCTACAGTAACTTGGACGGATCATCGCTAATTCAAGGGGTAACCTTAAACATCAATAGCGTATCTGCTAACGGATTAAAAGTAAACTTAGGCGCTACATTTATCGATTCAAAAATTATTGAAAATAACGAAACTGTATATCCGTTATTGACTGAAAAGGTTTCTGGAAATTACAAAATCAGCTACAGCCTTTACAACCCCAAAATCACATTGGATCTTTCTGGAATAGTCATTGGTCCAATGAAACTTCCCCTTCTTGGACCGCTAGACACAAGATATTCCAGAAGTCCTGTGATCCATATAATGAATTTGCAAGCTACTTATCGATTTAAGACATTTGAATTGTTTGCAGGCGTAAAAAATATTTTAAATTTCAAACCCCCTTCAAATAGTATTGCCCGTGCTTTTGACCCTTTCGATACAGGCGTTGAATTTGGAAGTGATGGTCAAGTTATTTCCACTCCAAATAATCCAAATGCATTATCATTTGACCCCAGTTATGTCTATTACTCCAACCAAGGAACCAATGCATTTCTAGGAATTAGGTATCATATTAAATAAGAATTAGTTCTTAATTATTTTCTTAACAACTGATTCGTTGTTGGTTTGTATTTGTAGCAGATAAAGTCCATTTTCAAAACTACTCATATCCAATTCGAATTGTTGACTATCTAGAATATAAGAATCATATAATTTACCATTAACGCTCCACAGTTTAATCGACTTAATTTTGTCGTTGGCGCTATTGATTTTTAATTTATCCGAAACTGGATTTGGATAGAGACTGACTAAAGCTCCAAATTGAAAGGAATTTACAGATAAATTCTCTGCCGTATCATCTTGAGCAATCCAACTGCTTGCCAAACTGTTGTCCAAATCTAAACTGACAAGTTTTAGAAACGCACCATTTCCATCTGCATCTTCTGGCCATGGCAACGAATCTTTGTACGTCACTTCGTCAATAATATTTCCATAAGCATCTCTAAGGATTATATCTTCACTATCATTAGATAAGTTTCTAGAAAACTCCCCAAAAGACTCAAAGCCGTAGCGTAAGAAAAAAGACTCGCTATTATTTGATAAAAAGATAGCACCTCCACCAGAAACAGTAGTACCTGCCTCAAACTGATAGGTAAGTCCTAATCCGCCAAAATAAATCCCCGTTAAATCCACCGTTGATGATCCGTTATTTCTAATTTCAATAAACTCAAAATCATCTGAGTTTAATGCTGCATCAACTAAGGGATGGTAATTGATTTTAGAAATGACTAGGGGCGGCGTTGAAACATTATCACACAAACTTGTATCTGTAAGTTCGTTTGATAACCACGTGATTCGCTCGGTAATAAAGTTTTTTATATCAATGATCTGCTGGTCAAATTCTCCTGTAGTTCCTGTGATTGTTTCTTGGCGTTCAACCGCTTCCGTAATCAGTGTGGCAGTCTCATCTATAAGCGTAAAAATTTCGAGTGAATTTAATGGCATACCAGGTACTGTCAACGCTTGCCAACGCTTGGCTAGGTAACACTTAAATACCGCATCATCAAAGAGGTCTCTCCAAAATTTTGGACCATCATTTCCACCGTAATTAAATTGCCAAACATCGGTTTGACTTCTGTCATATCCCCAGAAAAACAAATCATTACCAAATGTTAAATTAAAATCCCATATAGGGCCTGCTCTTAGTTTTCCATTGCGATCTTTATGAAAAAAAGTACTAAACTCATATGCATCAGCGTTGGAGGCCAGCTCGTTGATTAGGATAAAATCTACAAAAGAAGGAAGGTCAATCACTGATGGGTATCCATTAATTATGGAGCTATCACTTGGAACTGTCACCTTATCTTGAAGTGTTTCAAACTCCCCTTTTATATACTCGTGTTGTTCTGGCTGTACTTCAGAGGATTTTGGATGTTCGTGTACAAAATTACTTTGATACCCTAAATAATTATCCATAGACCAAGCTGCTACATCTGAACCTTCAATCTTATCTGTTTTTGTGATATATCCGCCTGTAAGTTTAGGAAGGGTTAAATGAGTGTCTTTAATCTTATTAATATTAATCCGACTGTCATCTGCTTTAAGTTTTTCTTGCAACACATAAATTCCTTGGAATTCTCCATTTAAAACCACTTCACAATAACGGCCTCTTGATGCATAATTGCCTATTAACTTTGAAAGTTTATAGCTGATAAAATCTCTCATATAGGAAGGGTCATAAGCGAGTCCATTTAAAATCCAATCATTTTCTTTTGGCATATCAAGAAGCGATACATTTACTTTTTCTCCGAGATCATCATAGGGTGTAAAAGCAAATTGTTTTTTATCCAATAGAGCTGACGAAGAGCCACGAACTTCAATTTTAATAGCCCCATCATAGTTAAGTGTTGAGGCGTCACTAACATCCGTCAAAAAATTACGTGCACCTTCATCTCTATAAATAATTTTCATAGTGGCGTCAATTTTAGGCTCATCTGGAATCTCTTGCCCTTGATCTGTGTCAATCACAATAATTGGTAAATTAGAAGACTGAAAATCAACCGTCACTGGAATGTAAGGTTCAACAAACCACCAAGGTGGAGAATTGTAGTCATAAGTTGTATTGGTAATCCCTAATGTTAATACAGGGAGTGCACTCAAATCAGAGGACTCTATCGATTGGTTATGCACTTGGACAGCAATGACATTTAAACCGGAAATAAGAAGGGATTGATCTACTTGAAAACGTTCGGGTCCATACCCTTGATACAATAAAGCTTCATGATTACCCTCACTAGGCTGATCAAATGCAGGAACATCCCCTGAAACGAGGTTTCTTGCAATTTCTTGTCCATTCAAATAGGCCACAAAACCATCGTCATAATCAATATCTAAAACCAAATAACCCACCGCCGAAACATCTGTAATATAAAATGTTTTTCGAATGTAAACAGACATTGTATTAGAAATAACCGTAACATCATCATCATCTCCATAACCAAAACCAGAAGGTCCTGAACTCCAACCTGAAGCGTTAAATCCTGGTTGATTCCAATTTGCATTGGGTTGTGATGTTGGAACCAAATAATTCCAGTTATCTCCAGGAAGTACAACACTCTCCCAATGGTCTATCTGTGAAAAAGCAAACAATGGAAAAAAAACACACAATAAAAGTGAATTACGCATAAAAAGTTTATTGGTTAATTTATTACTGTAAAAATAGATAAAATATTGATACAAAAATTAACCTTTTTAATTAACTGTTTTCAAAGAAACTAGGAGTGATTTTGTCGTTCATTTTTAAATTTTCGCTACATTTATACCAAATATTAAACTGATGAATTCAAATTCTATAACTAGAGAAATTTTAAAGACGATTGCTATCATCATTGGAATTGGTATATTACTGGTTTTTTTATACAAAATTCAATCGGTTTTAGTTTATATCGCCATTGCTTCTGTCCTTGCATTGGTTGGAAGGCCTGTGAAATTGGTTTTGAAACAGAAATTTAAATTTCCAAATGCCTTGGCAGTAGTCGCTACCATGGCCCTTTTTCTTTTGATATTCATAGGACTCGTCAGTCTTTTTATTCCATTACTTGTGAAACAAGGAGAAAATCTTTCCCTATTAAATTTGGAACAACTTGAAGAAACGGTTCAAGATTTATTAAATCAAAGTAATGACTTCTTTTTATCAAACGGGATAAACATCATTGAAGAAATCAAACACTACGACTTGTTAGATAGTATTAACGTGATACCTAACTTTTTAAATACTATTGTAGGAACCATAGGAACATTGAGTATTGGCTTGTTTTCAGTGGCATTTATCACCTTTTTCTTGATGAGAGATACTCAAATCATGGAAAATTCGATCTATGTATTCACCGATAAAAAAAGTAAAACCAAACTGAAAAAATCCTTAGAAACTATTAAACATTTGTTATCGCGTTATTTTATTGGTCTGGTATTTCAAATCACCATTCTTTTTATTCTCTATTCTATTATATTGATGATTTTTGGAATCGAAAACAGTATTGTGATTGCCTTTTTATGTGCACTCTTAAATCTAATTCCATATATCGGTCCTATGATCGGCTGTTTTTTAATGCTCTTTTTAACAATGAGCAGCAATCTCGGCTTGGACTTTCAATCTGAAATTTTACCAAAATCAATTTATGTGTTAATTGGCTATATCTTTGCCCAACTCATCGATAATTTTGTAAGCCAACCCGTTATTTTCTCCAAAAGTGTGAAGTCGCACCCCCTTGAAATATTTTTGACCATCATCATTGGAGGCATTCTATTTGGTGTGAGTGGAATGATTCTAGCAGTACCAACTTACACGGCTTTAAAAGTAATTTTAAAAGCCTTTTTATCGGATAACAAAATTGTCAAGTCGCTTACTAAGGAGTTGTGATTTTACAAAAATAAGCCTCTCTATAAAGGAAATTTAGCACAAATCGCTTCCAATGCCAAATTGTGAATACTCCCTAAATGTGTATGTGGGATGCTTGTATCTGATTTATAAGTCCCATCCTGTACCTGTGCGCCAATAGTCTGATAAGCCTCTCTAAACGAGGCGCCTTGCATCACTAAAGAATTGATACTGTCCACCGTAAACAAATACAGGTATTTTGGATCCTTTAAATCAATTGTTTTAACTTGGATTTGCTGAATGGCATAATTAAAAATTTCCAAAATTGATTCCAATTCTTCAAACCCTTGGATCATGTGTTCTTTCAATAACTGAAAATCTCGATGGTATCCACTTGGCAAATTATTGGTAATCAAAAGCATCTCCGTTTCTAAACTTTGAAGCTTATTACATTTTCCGCGGATCAACTCAAAAACATCCGGATTCTTCTTATGAGGCATGATACTGCTGCCCGTTGTCAACGCCTCTGGAAACCCTATAAAATCAAAATTTTGACTCATATATAAACAAATGTCCATTGCCATTTTTCCAAGTGTATTGGCTAAATTCCCTAAACCAGACGCAATAATACGTTCATTTTTTCCACGACTCATTTGCGCGGCCACCACATTGTATTTTAAGCAATTAAAACCAAGAGCCTTGGTCGTAAAGTCTCTATCAATTGGAAATGAACTTCCATAGCCTGCTGCTGATCCTAGAGGGTTTTGATCCACTACTTTTTGAACCGCTTGTAAAACATACACATCGTCAATAAGCGATTCCGCATAAGCAGAAAACCACAAACCAAAAGAAGAAGGCATTGCCACTTGCAAATGTGTGTACCCTGGCAATACTGCTGATTTATGTGTATCTGCTAAGGCGATCAAAGTTTCAAAAAAGGTTTTAGTTTTATGTTGTATGGTGCCTAAATTATCTTTGTAATATAACTGTAAAGCCACTAAAACCTGATCATTTCTGGAGCGTGCTGTATGAATTTTTTTTCCTGTATCTCCTAAGGTTTTGGTGAGTTCATACTCCAACTTGGAGTGAATATCTTCAAACTGAGCATCAATTTCAAATGTGCCATCACTTAGCTGAGATTGAAGGGTGTCAAACACGGCTTCTATTTTGCTAAGTTCTTCAGAAGTGAGAAGTCCAATCTTAACCAACATTTGGGCATGTGCTAAGGAAGCTTGAATGTCATACCTCGCAATTTTAAGATCAATCTCTCTATCGTTTCCGACAGTAAATTTTTCGATTATTTTATCAATTGAAATCCCTTTATCCCAAAGTTTCATAATTAGAGTATTTTAGTTAATAATTGAATGTATAATGTAATGCCTTCTTCAATTTCTTTTACATAAATGAATTCATCGGCAGTATGAGAACGTGTGCTATCTCCAGGACCTAATTTTAATGACGGACAACTCAACACCGATTGATCTGAAAGTGTTGGCGATCCATAGGTCTCACATCCCAATGCAATCCCTGCTTGAACCAACGGATGATCCACAGGAATTGAGGAAGAGTTTAATTTTAAACCTCTAGGGTTTATTGAATCACAAGGAGCTTGTTTTTGAAGAATTTCAACAATTTCTTTATTGCTATATTGATCATTAACACGCACATCCACAACGAGTTCAACGGCGGCCGGAATGGCATTGTGTTGCTTTCCGGCATTGATTTGCGTAACGGTCATTTTCACAGGACCTAAAGAATCTGAGTCTTTTTCGAAACGAAAGTCTTTAAACCATTGTAAAACTTCAATTGTATTATAAATTGCATTATCAGTATTAGGATGTGCAGCATGCCCAGGCGTTCCTTTAACCAATGCATCAAAAACCACCAAGCCTTTTTCGGCCACAGCAAGTTGCATTAAAGTCGGCTCTCCAACAATGGCGACATCTATTTTTGGAATGATAGACAACATACTATTCAAACCCGCATCTCCACTACTCTCTTCTTCGGCAGAAGCAACAATAACCAAGTTATAATTTAGATTTTTATGGGCATAAAAATATGTGAATGTCGCCATCAATGAAACTAAACAACCGCCGGCGTCATTACTTCCCAACCCAAACAACTTCCCATCCTCGACCTGTGCTTTGAAAGGATCTTTGGTATATCCATTATTTGGTTTCACGGTATCGTGATGCGAATTTAAAAGCAGGGTTGGTTTGGACGGATCAAAATCGGCATTGGTAGCCCAAATATTATTTTGAGTGCGTTGAAATGGAATCTTATAATTAATGAACCAAGCTTCGATACGTGCAGCAGTCAAATGCTCTTCAGAAGAAAACGAAGGAATTTCAATTAAATCTTTTAATAATTGAATAGCGGATGTTGTTAAATTTTCTAAGGTCATTGGATGGTGAGTGTTGTGAAAATTGCTTCAGAATTAAGCAACATTTCTGGTGTACCGATGCATACTTTAGATACTTTATGATTTAAAGCATGAAAACAATTATTTAATTTTGGGAGCATCCCCGAGAAAATTAATTGAGCGTCTAACAATTCTTTATAAGACGATTGTGTAATGGTTTGAATAACAGAATCCTCGTCATTAACATCTTTTAAAACCCCCTTTTTTTCAAAACAATAATACAACTCCACTTTATATTGTGAAGAAAAGGCGATGGCCAGTTCAGAAGCAATGGTATCTGCATTTGTGTTTAAAAGTTGTCCATTTGCATCGTGGGTAATTGCACAAAATACAGGAGAAATTCCTTGTTCTAATAACAAGTCCAAAATGGAAATTTCTACGTTTTTAACATCCCCAACAAAGCCATAGTCTATAGTTGAAACAGGGCGTTTTTCAGAAGTTATAGAATTACCATCCGCACCTGTAAACCCAAGTGCATTGCAGTCCAAAGCTTGTAATTGAGCAACAATTGTTTTGTTAATTTTACCCGCATAAACCATCGTAATCAATTCTAAAGTCGCAGCATCCGTAATACGTCTGCCTTCAATCATTTGTACCTCCACCCCCGTTTGATTTGCTAAGGCTGTTGCCGATTTTCCGCCGCCATGCACTAAGATTTTAGGCCCTTTAATCGATGAAAATACCGTTAGAAATGAAGTAAGTTCTTGGGGATTATCAATCACATTACCTCCTATTTTAACGATTTTTAGTGTTTTTAGCTTATCCATTTTCAAGAATTTTTTTCAAGACCACTTGCGCTGCATAAGTCCTATTATTTGATTGAGCAATC
>Ga0213861_10003926_pt1 | contig 12239 bp, 12 predicted proteins | sample PICome_4_FD_160110 | JGI IMG/M metagenome (GOLD analysis project Ga0213861, IMG submission 160110) | Coastal seawater microbial communities near Pivers Island, North Carolina, United States - PICO131 | ecosystem: Environmental > Aquatic > Marine > Coastal | place: USA: North Carolina...
TGTTCTTTGGCACATTCTTGAGCAAGAGCTAAATTATACCGACTTTCATCGTCAGAAGGATTATTCCTTAAGGCATTTTTAAAGGCTGAAACAGCTTCTTTACATTGTTTTTTTTGCATTAAAATATTACCGATATTATGATATGCCTTGTGTTTTTCAGGTTTTGAATTGCTATTTTCCACAGCCTCTAAATGGCGCAGCAGAGCTTCATCATACAGTTCAGAATTGTAATAGGCGTTCCCTAAATTAAAAGACCCCGTGGCGTTATTTTCTTTTGTTGAAACCGCCAAGCGGTATTTTTTTTCGGCTTCAATAAAATTTTCCTCCACAATCGAATTCCCTTCAAACACATAATCATTGGATTCAGATAATTGAGGGTCCACCTCTTGAGCAGTACCAGCAAATACCGACATTAAAAACAATAATAATAACCCGTAAAAATTTCCAACGGGTATCGATTGACGGGCTTCCATGCCCCTATTTTTCAGTATGTTATTTAAGTACTTCATAGGTTTTCGTTAAATAAATTCAAGCGTTTTAACCAAGCTGTTTTTCGTTCTAAAAATAAAATATCCAAAATTAAAAAAAACAATCCTAATCCCAAAAACCATTGAAATTGATCTTTGAATTCAGCAAATTCTTTGGCTTCAAACTCTTTTTTATCCATCTTATTTAAGATGTCTCGAATTTGTTCCACCACTGCTGAGGTTGTATTACCATCTATATAGGCGCCTTTTGCTTCTGCAGCAATGAGCTTTAAGGTTTCTGAGTTCAGTTTTGTGATCACCGTTTCGTTGTCCTTATTCTTTTTGTAACTCATCACCACCCCATTTCGTTTCAATGGGATTGGGCCTCCTTTTTCACTTCCCACTCCAATGGTGTATATTTTGATACCTTCTTCCGAAGCCGCTTCCGCAACTTCCACGCTGAGGTCGTTATGATCTTCTCCATCCGAAATGATGATCAACACTCTATTGGTCTGTTCTTCATCATCAAAATAATTTCGCGACAGCTGAATGGCCTCATTTATGGCGGTTCCTTGTGAGGAAAGCATATCGGTATTCATGCTTTGCAAAAACATTTTTGCTGTGCCATAATCTGTTGTGATCGGCAGTTGTGGAAAAGCTTTGCCAGCATAGGCAATAATTCCGATGCGATCACTTGCTAAATTATTTATAATTTGGGTCACCAACTGTTTGGATTTTTCCAAGCGATTGGGAGCCACATCTTCCGCAAGCATACTTTTTGAAACGTCAATAGCAAAGACTATATCGACGCCTTCGCGTTTGATGGTCTCAAGTTTTGTACCAATTTTCGGATTGACCAAAGCAATCACAAAACAACCGATAGAAAGACACAGTACACAAAATTTGAGCACTGATTTGAATACAGATTGATCTGGACTGAGTCGTTTTAGGGTGCTTGTGTTTCCAAACTTTTTCTGAACACGTTTTTTCCAGAGAAGTGTCCACAGAAACACCACCACCATCACGGGGATGATGAGCAGTACCCAAAACCATATTTTTTCTTCTAATTGATACATCTAAATAAAACTTCTAAATATTGTAAATCGCAATAAAAACTCAAACAATAATAAACCTAGGGCGATCCAAATTAAAGGCCTAAATTTTTCTTCATAATTATAAAACTTAAATTCTTCTACTTCCGTTTTTTCGAGCTTATCAATCTCTTTATAGATTTCCTTTAATTTACGATTGTTGTTTGCTCTAAAGTATTTTCCTCCGGTGACCTCAGCAATTTCCTTTAAGAGCTCTTCATCGATTTCTACTTGAGCTTTTCCATATTGAAACACACCATTTCGAATGGCAATTGGTGACAACGCCATCCCATTGGTTCCCAATCCGATGGTATATGTTTTAATGCCATATTCGACGGCTAATTCACTTGCCGTTTGAGGGTCTATAAATCCAGCGTTGTTGACTCCATCCGTTAGAAGAATGATAATTTTACTTTTCGCCTTGCTGTCCTTGATGCGATTCACCGCGGTTGCAAGCCCCATCCCAATGGCAGTTCCGCCTGTTATAATGGTATTGTATTTTATATCTCTTAACGATTGAAGCACAATGCTCTTATCGCTTGTGATCGGTGTTTTTGTATAACTCTCTCCAGCATATTCTACGAGTCCAATTCGGTCGTTGGGACGTCCTTTGATAAAATCAGCAGCCACATTTTTAAGGGCTTCAAGCCGATTGGGTTTTAGATCTTTTGCCAACATGCTCGCAGAGACATCAATCGCCATAACAATGTCAATTCCACGGGTTGTTTTTGTTTTGGAAGACACATCCACCGTTTGAGGCCGTGCAAGTGCCAAAACTACCAAAACGATCGCTGCCATTCTGAGTCCAAACAAAGCATGTTTTAGTCTGCTCCAAATCGTGTTTCTCTGAAACCCTTGTACGCTTGAAATGCTTAGCTGAGCGGTCTGCTTTTTGAGTTTGAGTACATACCAAATCACCAATATGGGCACCACTAGCAGTAGCCATAAAAATTCTTTTTGAGTAAAATCGATTCCGTTAAACATTACTTTTCGTCTGGTGTTAGTTTAATTAGTTCGATAGAATTCAGAATGCGCTCGATAATTTGGTCGGCATATACATCGTTCTCTTTCCAAGTTAAAACAACTTGTTGTAATAAATTAGGCGTAGAAAATCCTAAAATGACATACTCGCCTTTTATCAGTTTGTCTTCTACAAGGAACTCTGCTGTTCCAAAGGTTTTAACACCTTCTTGCCCATTGGGTGTTATAAATTGTTCGTTGCGAGTGGTGATGTTTTTTGTACCGTTTTTTTCAAAGGTATCCAAAACGCCTTCCGCTGCTTTTAAGACATCAACAGCAACTTCTTTTTCTTTACCACCTTTGTCAGGTTTTGTGGCAAACTTTGAACTGTTTACAACCACATCAATCGGTGTATCGATTCCAGCGTATGCAAAAGTGATCATTTGAACTTTGCCTTTCAGCTCTTCGGGAAGTTCAACATTTTGACGCTCTAAAACCGCCGGTGTTGAAATGATAATACCCGGTGCGCCATACTCACTTTTCACCCAAGGCGTTTTCTCTAACAAAATTTTACTAGGGTTTCTCAACACTGTGTCTTTGACTTCTGTAAACCCAGAGTGGATCACAAAGCCTGTAATGGTTATTAACACGACTCCGACAACAATGGCTACAATTTGTTTGATTCTTTTTCGCTTTTGTTGACGCGCGATTGCCTCTCGGTATTCTTTGTCCTGCAATAACTCTTCTTCGGTAGGCTCCGGAAGTCCGTCTTTTACATGATCAATTTCTAGTTCGATGGTGCTTTTATCGAGTTTTGCAAGTTGAAAATCGGGTTTGGATTTGGCAAACTTCACCAAATCGGCACGCTTCAAAATGGTTTCAATATTCCGAATCGTCTCTTTACTTAGTTTAATTTGATTGGCGGCTTCCAATGTTTGCAAGCGGGATACCAATTCGTCTGTTGTGCTTTCTAGTGATTGTTCGTACACCTTTTCATCGAGGTATTGTCTCAAAATTAAGGTCAGATCAGAATAATAAGTTTTAATCTCTTCGTTTTCAAAATAACGCTCTTCATCTAATTTTTCTAGGGCGAGTTTGGCACGTTCATAAGGAGCAAGTGCTGCAATTTTTTCTTCTTCGGTTAACGGTTTTTTTCGCCAAACAAACCAGTATAATATCCCACCGATAATTAATGAGCCTAGTAAAAAAATGGCCAACCCACCCCAAATATTGGAAGGACTTTTTTCAACTTGAGTGAGTGGTTTGATGTCAAAAAGCTTTTGCTTGGTCGTATCGACTACCACTGTATTTACTTGAACTTGTAATGAATCTGTAAAAAAGATCTTGTCCCCAATAATGATTTTTTGTTTTGGGATGGTATAAACTCCCGAATCAAATTGGGTCAGTCCGTAAGTTTTCGTCAGCTGGTAATACCCGTCCTTTTTGGTGGTATCAATTGCGTAGCTGTTGATCATTTCAAGTGGCTGAAACGTTTGTTCTTCTGAGAATACAACGAGTGCAGTGGTGTCTGCCTTTACTTGGATTTTATAAAACAACTCGGCTCCAATTTTTATAGCAGTCGAATCGATACTAGAGGACACTTGCCCATAGCTCACAAGAGAAAGGAGCGTATAGCAAACACTCAAAATTAAATTTTGAATTGAGCGGTGTTTTATGGAGATTTCTGTCTTCATGTATTGCTTATCCACGTTGTTTAAAATAGCCTAATAATTTTTTTACATAACTTTCATCCACTCTACAATCGAGAGCGCCTGCCCCCGATTTTTTAAAGCTGTCCGAGAAATAATGAAGCTTGTTTTGGTAATTCGCTTGGTAGTTTTTACGCACGTTTTTTGAGGCCGTATTGACTAAAAACGAGGCACCCGTTTCTTGATCTTCCATCTGTACCATTCCTAAATTTGGAATTTCAGCTTCGTATTTGTCATAGACGCGAATTCCTGTGATATCATGTTTTCCAGAAGCAATTTTTAAATTGTGTTGATATTCTTCGGTCATGAAATCAGAAAGTAAAAACACAATGGCTTTCTTTTTCATCACATTCGATAGAAACTTTAAAGCTTCCGCAATATCCGTCAGTTTGCTTTTTGGTTCAAATTCAATCAATTCTCTAATAATTCTTAACACATGAGAACGTCCTTTTTTAGGCGGGATGTATAACTCAATCCCATCGGAAAATAAAATGAGCCCAATTTTATCATTATTTTGTGTGGCCGAAAACGCCAGTGTTGCGGCAATTTCAGTTACAATTTCATTTTTAAATTGTGCCTCGGTTCCAAATAATTTGGATCCCGACACATCAACCATTAACATCATTGTTAGTTCGCGTTCTTCTTCAAATACCTTAATGTGTGGTTCGTTGCAGCGGGCGGTGACATTCCAGTCAATATTTCTTACATCATCACCATATTGATAGGGTCGCACTTCAGAAAAGGTCATACCACGGCCTTTGAAAGTCGAGTGGTACTCGCCCCCAAACACATGGTCGGACAACCGCCGTGTTTTGATTTCTATTTTCCGAACTTTTTTAAGTAATTCCTTGGTATCCATTTGATAAGTGTACTATTAGTTGTGTGTGATTTGTAAATCAAACAATAATGTCACTACGAATTAAGGCACCTCAATGACATTGACAATTTTACTAATAATGTCTTCTGAGGTTACATTTTCCGCTTCCGCTTCGTATGTAATTCCGATACGGTGACGCAGTACATCATAGACGATGGCGCGCACATCTTCGGGGATGACATAGCCACGACGTTTGATAAACGCGTAGCATTTGGCTGCCGTTGCCAGGTTGATACTTCCCCTTGGAGAGGCTCCAAAAGAAATTAAAGGCTTGAGTTCTGCCAAGCGGTATTTTTCTGGATAACGCGTCGCAAATACGATGTCTAAAATATATTTTTCAATTTTCTCATCCATATAAACCTCTCTGACGGCGGCTTGTGCACTCAAAATCTGTGCAACGGAAACGACGGGTTTAATTTTTTCGAACGCGCCTTTTAGATTTGCCCTCACAATTTGCTGTTCGTCTTCAATTTTTGGATAATCAATGATTGTTTTTAACATGAAACGATCCACTTGTGCTTCGGGAAGTGGGTAGGTTCCTTCTTGTTCCACAGGGTTTTGGGTGGCCATTACAAGGAAGGGTTTGTCCAAAATAAAGGTTTCATCGCCAATAGTGACTTGTTTTTCTTGCATGGCCTCTAGGAGTGCAGACTGCACTTTGGCAGGTGCACGGTTGATTTCATCCGCCAGTACAAAGTTAGCGAAAATGGGTCCTTTTTTGATGGTAAAATCGTTGGCCTTGATGTTGTAAATCATGGTTCCTACCACATCGGCAGGTAGAAGGTCGGGTGTGAATTGTATTCGACTAAAACTTCCCGCAACCGCTTGTGATAAAGTATTAATAGCTAGTGTTTTGGCTAGCCCAGGAACACCTTCTAAAAGAATATGACCCTGACCTAAAAGCCCAATAAGTAAACGTTCAACCATGTGTTTTTGTCCGACGATTACTTTGCCCATTTCTAGCGTAAGTAAATCTACAAAAGCACTCTCTTTTTCAATTTTTTTATTTATTGACGCTATGTCAACAGTGGTGTTATTTTCTTCCATTGTGATAATTTAAAAAATTGTGTTTGGGTTCAAAAAATTATGTTACGCAATTTGTTAAAATATTTCCGTTCACCTTGTTAATAATTGGTTAAAACTTAAGTTCATTTTATAGGATATTGAAAGATTGTTTGTTAATTTTAGATCTCAAACTATAAAAATGAATAAAAGCAACTTTTCAAAAATTATTGCAGGTACCATGTCTTGGGGTGCTTGGGGCAAAAAGTTCAACCCAAATCATATGCAACGCATGATTGAAACCACGGTCGATTTAGGCATCAGTTCTTTTGACCATGCAGATATTTATGGCGGCTATACGACGGAGTCTGCTTTTGGAATGGCGTTTTCTAAAACAGCGATTGCACGCTCAACCGTTCAATTTATTTCTAAATGCGGAATCCAGTTGATGGGTTCAAACCGCCCAAACGAACTCAAACATTACGATTGTTCAAAAGACTATATCATTTTTTCTGCGGAGACGTCGCTGAAGCATTTAAACACGGAGTATTTAGATTTGCTTTTACTTCACCGCCCCAGTCCGTTGATGCACCCTTATGAGGTTATGGAAGCTGTTGAGCAATTAAAAAAAGAAGGTAAAATCATTAGCTTTGGGGTGTCTAATTTCACACCTTCACAGGTCGATCTTTTGTCAAGCGAAGTGGTGGTTGATGTGAATCAAATTGAGTTTTCGGCAGTGCAGTATCAAGCCCTGTTTGATGGACGTTTGGAGCAGATGCTAACACATAAAATCACGCCGATGGCGTGGGCGCCTTTAGGTAAGATTTTCAGCACTAAAACGACCTCTCAAAAAAAACGTATTTTAGACCAACTAGAACTGTTGACGTTCAAATATAACGCCTCTCCTGGCCAGTTGTTATTGGCTTGGATTTTAAAACATCCTTCGGGGATTCACCCTGTTATTGGGAGCACAAATTTAGAACGTATCAGAGCGGCCTCGAAAGCGGTTTCTATACATTTAACAACCCAAGATTGGTTTAAAATATTAGAGGCGAGCCAAGGTTACGAAGTCCCCTAAAACACTAAAAAATGATTAATAAACGACTGCTTATCAAAAACCTACTTGCGCATAATGACGAGAGCAGTTTTTATGATAAAAAATTAAAAATTAATATCAGTAGTAAAGAGGGTAAAGCGAAGTTTTTGAAACACATTTGCGCGTTATCTAACAGCAACCCGAACAACAATTCATACATCGTGATTGGGGTGGACGATCAGTACAGTCATATTATTGGGGTTGATTTTTTTGATGATAGTAAAATTCAAAATTTGGTTAACGCTTATTTAAGCCATCCGCCGGTGATCCAATATGAAAACATTCCGTTTCCGCATCTGAACGATGATAAGGTGGTGGGGCTAGTGACGATTCGCCCGAAAGAAACCCAAGAAATCACCTCGCTTCGTAAAAATATTTGGAAGTATTATGGGGGCAATGTCTTTTTTAGAGAAGGCAGTATGAGTATGCCCAAGGTGTTTGACATTGAATTGACGGATTCCAATTCTGAGATTGTAGCGTCTATTGAGGCGCATTCCCAAAACAACATACAATATACGTTGGACGGGGTGTTTGATTTTATGGCGAAACGGAAAGATTACGATCCAAAATATAAAGTCTTTAAAGAGTATTTTGTGATGTGTTGGTCTGGACAAAAAAAAACGCTCAAAACCCAAACGTTTTATTCGCGAGTGGATATTGAGTTGATTAACGAGCAGGTGCGCTTGTTTTACTCGACTTTGGATGCCGTTGAGATTTCTTATGACAATGATTCTTTTAAAATCATTGAGTATGTCAATTTAGGGTTGAATGGTCAAAATACGTATTATGAATTAGAAGAAACCACGATTACTTTTGGAAACAATGCGATTTATAACATTGACTCTCAATTGCTTTTTAAGCCGCCTCAATACGATAAAAAGATTCTTCACCATATTTTTAATGCGAACAACGCACTTATGGACCGGCTGAAGCAGGGAAAACTCCTTACAGCGACGCAGCTGAAAGACTTAAAAAATGTTCCTGCGACCTATCTCATTTGTTATTTTAATGGTTTTGAAGAAGCGCTAGTACAGCTTCAAGCTGCAAAGTCGTTGTTGTATAAACATAGCGATGAAGTGTATGCAATCTACAAAGAAAGCATGCGGATCTTGAGGAAAGCGAAGTATAGTTAGGGGGTGCGTTGAACATGACTTAAGATTATCAGCTTTGTAGGGTGAAGCTTTTAGTTCAACTTTCCTATACCCCCTCTGTTTGTACACCTAAAAGCAAAAGGCCTGTCAAGTTTTGTTTTTTTCCTTATTTCTGGCCACCGTTTGATTAGCTGCTCAACCATTTCCCAAAAAGAATACCCATTTGATGGAGGTTTAAAAAAGATAACTCCCAAACCGTGTTTTTTATAGAGTTCGTTTTGATGTCTCGTTCTTTGAATCCTTAAATCTTGAGTTATGACAATAGCTTTTTGTTCTCCAGCAATAGGAATCCAGTATTCATCCAAAGCTCCTTTTCCAAACTCCTCTTTTATTGATAGAACTGTTATTGGGTTTCTTTCCTTAAGGTTTAAATGTTGTTGAAACACATCTAAACCATAGGCTAATTGAGGTGCAAAATTTTCGTCAATATAAATTCTTGTCATTAAGCAGCGTTTTTACAAAAACTAATTGCATCATTGACTTGCTTAACGCTTATGTCATAGGAAGACGCTATAAATTTTTTACTTTCCTTTCTCATGTAAAGACTAAAAACTGTTTCTGGAAACAAATTAGTTCCCTGAATTGTCGGCTGCCCAAATTGATGTTTAGGGTCAATAATCACAGAGTTCTTTTTGCCTAATGGATAAAGTCTAACCGCGAGATTGTTACTGTTGAAATCCAGTTTATGCATGAAATTTTTAATAAACTTTAAGTTTAATTGTTTTGTAGAATCGAGGTTAATTATATCATTTTTATTTATCTCGAAAACAATTTTTTTACCAAAACAATTAATTCCGTCTAATATTTCTGACTTAGCAAAAGGAAACGGTGTTTGAAAAATCAGTGAAAGTTCGCTGTGAGCTTTTAAAATACTTTGTGTTGAAACTCCTGACTCTTTTAGTTGATAAAAGATGTAAAATTCTACAAGAGTATGAAAACTAACAGCTTTACTTTTTCCAATTGTCCAAGAATATTTTTCGCTAAAATCTCCTACAAACCTCTTGTTCCAATATTCATTTAAAAGGCGTTGGACTTTGTGATAATCTAAATGTAAAATCCTAGCTAAATCTGGCAGCGTATAAATTCCATTCCCTATTTTAGCTTTGTTCTCGAATTCCATTTAATATTTAATTTTTTCAAATTTAGTAAAAATTTTATTCATCCAGTATTGTGCCTATTTATAAATTTAGTGGCTCTCTCACAGTAAACTAATATCTAAAACTTCGGTTAAATTGCTTACTGAAGATTTAGATCTGGGGGTTATAATCGAGGATAAACTTACTAAAAAAAAATGAATGCCTCCAAACAAACTGAAATTTTAACAGTTTAGGACCCAACAAAAAAAAGCCACAACCAAAGGCTGTGACTTTTATAATAGGTAGTATTAAGTTGCTTACAAATCGAACTTAATCCCTTGAGCCAAAGGCAATTCATCAGAATAATTAATGGTGTTTGTTTGACGTCGCATGTACACTTTCCATGCATCCGACCCAGACTCACGTCCGCCGCCAGTTTCTTTTTCACCACCAAAAGCACCGCCAATTTCAGCTCCAGAAGTTCCAATATTTACATTGGCAATTCCACAGTCAGAACCGGCATAAGACAAGAACTTTTCAGCCTCTTTAAGCTCATTGGTCATGATTGCAGAAGACAAGCCTTGCGCCACTCCGTTTTGTTTTGGATGGCATTTTCTACCGCCCCAGAATATTTCATTAAATATAAGATCGGTGCAAAGGTTTCATGCTGTACAATCTCATAATGGTTTTCAGCTTCAATAATCGCTGGCTTCACATAACAGCCACTTTCATAGCCCTCACCCTCTAAAACACCACCATCAACCAATACAGTACCGCCTTCAGCTTTTGCTTTTTCAATCGCCGCTAAATACGTATTTACAGAATCATGATCGATCAAAGGTCCAATATGGTTTTTTTCATCCAAAGGATTTCCGATGGTTAACTGCCCATAAGCACCCACAATCGCATCCCTTACTTTGTCATATACAGATTCGTGAATAATCAATCGTCGTGTAGAAGTACAACGTTGTCCGCAAGTTCCTACTGCACCAAAAATAGCAGCAGGCACCACCACTTTTAAATCGGCGGTTGGTGTGATAATAATTGCATTGTTACCGCCCAATTCTAACAGGGATTTTCCAAAACGTTGGGCAACGGTTGCGCCAACAATTCTTCCCATTCTTGTAGAACCCGTCGCAGAGACCAAAGGCACTCTTGTGTCCGTTGTCATCATTTCACCCACTTTATAATCTCCATTGATGATCGAAGAAATTCCTTCTGGTAAGTTATTTTCTTTTAAGATTTCGGCAATAATATTCTGACAAGCAATAGAGCATAAAGGCGCTTTTTCAGAACCTTTCCACACACATACATCGCCACAGATCCATGCCAACGCCGTATTCCAAGCCCAAACAGCCACTGGAAAATTAAACGCAGAGATAATGCCCACCACGCCAATCGGGTGCCATTGCTCTCTCATCACATGACCAGGACGCTCAGAAGGAATCGTCTGTCCGTTTAATTGTCTGGACAATCCAACCGCAAAATCACAGATGTCAATCATTTCTTGAACCTCTCCATACCCTTCTTGAAGGGATTTCCCCATTTCATAAGATACCAATTTCCCGAGGGGTTCTTTTAAATCTCTAAGCTTATTTCCAAACTGACGCACAATTTCGCCACGTTGAGGTGCTGGCATGGTTCGCCACTCAGGGTATGCCGCTGTTGCAGCTGCCATTACCGCTTCATAATCTCCTTGAGAAGTGCAAACTACACTTCCAATTCTTTGACCATCTACAGGAGAAATACTGTCGATGCTAGGCCCGTTGGCAAAACTTTTTACTCCTGTTGACGTCCCTAAATTTATGTCTTTTACACCAAGAGCATCCAGTGCTTCTTGGATTTTAAAATCAGTTGAGATTGTATTCATTTGTGTTGTTTTTAAAGTCGTTTCAAGTTGCGAATATAATAATTTTAGACCCACTTTAATGCTAATTTCTCAATCATTTCCAATTGCAAAAGGGGGCGTTACTGAGATTGGAATTATAATATTTTAGGTCTCCCGTGACTTCTTCTCCGAGCCAATCGGGTTTGGAGAATTTTTCATCTTCTGAACCAAGCTCAACCTCTGCCATCACCAAGCCTTTGTTGTCCCCCAAAAACTCATCGACTTCAAATAAATGATTTCCTACCGCGACTTCATAGCGGGTTTTGCTAATAATGGTTTTTTCACACAGTTTGAGAAGTGCTTCGGCGTCTGTTTTAGAAATTTCTTTTTCCCACTCAAAACGACTGAGACCGCTTTCGTTACTTTTTCCTTTTACCGTAATAAAACCACTTTGATCGGTGAGTCGAATTCTAACAGACCGCTCGGGATCGGAATTTAGATACCCTTGGGTCATCGTGATTATGGAGGACGCCTGTGCACGATAGGCATCTGAGCTTAGCAAAAATTTTCGTTCGATTTCAATCATAAAAAAATAGATAGGAATTAGAAACTCTAAATTTACAGTAAGTCAAACGATTTATCAACACAAAAAAGCAAACAACTTTTGGAAACGCTGAAATCTCCTTTGTGTAAATGGCTAGAAAATATGGAACGATATCTCTGGTTTGCTAAGATTTTACCCTGAGAAGGCAGTCAATATATAAATATTCGTAAAAATCACAGTTGGATAGATGACTTTTGGTGGTGCTTTAGTAATTTTGAACGCAATTAAATGTATTTAAGCAATGTCCACACAGCCAAAAATTACCAGGTTCAATCAAAATGTATTATCAAAATATCAAATATACAACAGTATATTTATGACTTTGCCGTTTGATTCCATTACCAAAACAGGCGCGTTGTTGCCCCTTTTTTTTGAGAC
>Ga0213861_10003928_pt1 | contig 12237 bp, 9 predicted proteins | sample PICome_4_FD_160110 | JGI IMG/M metagenome (GOLD analysis project Ga0213861, IMG submission 160110) | Coastal seawater microbial communities near Pivers Island, North Carolina, United States - PICO131 | ecosystem: Environmental > Aquatic > Marine > Coastal | place: USA: North Carolina | collected...
TGGATATCGATCAGCTTGCCGATGGCTGCGGTGTCGCGGCTTTTGACGGTGACCAGCACCAGATCGGCCTCTTGCAGGCAAGACGCGTCTTCTGTCACCTGCAGATCATCGGTGCCGATGTTGATCTCCATGCCATCCAGATCCGTCAGCGTCAGACCGTGACTGCGGATCTCGGCCGCGATGCGCGGCCGCGCCAAAAGCGTGACCCGGCGCCCGCCTGCCGCCAACATGCCGCCGATGAAACATCCGATGGACCCGGCCCCCGCAATCACGATATGCGGCGCGTCCTTCGGCAAAGACATTTCAGCGTCCAAGACAGTGCCGCATGATCGCCTTTTGCGCATGCAGCCGGTTCTCGGCCTCGTCGAAAATCACGGAATGCGGGCCGTCCATCACGGCGCTGGTTGCCTCGTCCTCGCGGTGGGCAGGCAGGCAATGCATGAACAATGCATCCTGCTTGGCCTTGGCCATCAGCGCCTCGTTGACCTGATAGCCGCGCAGCTGGTTATGCCGCCGTTCGCGCGCGGATTGGGGGTCATGCATGGACACCCATGTGTCCGTCACCACCAGATCAGCCCCCTGCACCGCGACATTCGGGTCACGCTCTATGGTGTAAAAGCCCTGCAGCGCAGGCTCGGGGTCCAATGTGGGAGGGCCGGTAAAGGTGAGGTCAAAATCAAACTGCTGTGCGGCATGGGCAAAGCTGGCAAAGACATTGTTGCCATCTCCCGACCAGACGACCTTTTTGCCCTGGATCGGTCCGTTGTGTTCCTCAAAGGTCATCACATCGGCCATGATCTGGCAGGGATGGCTGCGGTTGGTCAGACCGTTGATCACCGGCACCGTGGCATATTCCGCCATATCCAGCAGGGTTTGTTCCTCAAACGTGCGGATCATGATCAGATCGACATAGCGGCTGAGCACACGGGCCGTGTCAGCGATGGTTTCGCCATGGCCCAACTGCATGTCGGCCCCTGACAGCACCATGGTCTGTCCACCCATCTGGCGCACGCCCACGTCAAAGGACACCCGCGTCCGGGTTGAAGGCTTTTCAAAGATCAACGCCACCATATGGTCCTTGAGCGGCTGATCATCGTCCGGGGCCCCCTTTGGGCGACCGGCACGGGCGGTTTTCATCGCCATTGCAGTATCGATGATCCCCCGCAGTTCTGCTTTGGAGGTCGTGTTGATATCAAGAAAATGTTTCATCAGTATGCTTTGCTATTTCACGCGCCGCCCTGTGCTGCAGGGCGCGCGCTTAGGTATTTATGGCCAAAAAGAGATCAGGAGGTGCTGAGCGATGCTGCTGCGGCATCCAGTCGCGAAATGGCTTGAGATATTTCCGCATCGCTGATCGTGAGCGGCGGCAAGAGACGGATCACATTGTCGCCGGCGGGTACGGTGATCACCTCATGGGCATATCCTGCATTGACCACGTCGCCGGGTGCGACCTTGCATTTGATCCCCAGCATCAGGCCCATGCCCCGCACGCTTTCGAAAACTGTCGGATGGCTGGCCACCAGGCCTTCCAGCTTTTGACGCAGCAGGCTGGATTTGCGGTTCACCTCTGCCAGAAAGGCCGGATCGTTGACGATATCCATCACGGCACAGCCCACCGCACAGCCCAAAGGATTGCCGCCATAGGTCGAACCATGGGTGCCTGCCGTCATCCCAGAAGCGGCGTTTTCAGTGGCCAGCACAGCGCCCAGCGGAAATCCACCGCCGATGCCCTTGGCCACCATCATGATGTCAGGTGTGATGCCGGACCATTCATGGGCAAAAAGCTTGCCCGTCCGACCAACACCGCATTGCACCTCATCCAGGATCATCAGAATGCCGTGTTCGTCGCACAGATCACGTAGCCCCTTGAGGCAGGCATCCGGCAGCGGGCGAATGCCGCCCTCGCCCTGCACAGGCTCTACCATCACCGCGCAGGTTTTTTCGGTGATGGCTGCGGTCAGCGCATCGTGATCGCCAAAACCCAGATGCACGAAACCCGGCAGCAAGGGGCCAAAGCCCTTGGTCATCTTTTCAGAACCTGCCGCGGCAATGCCCGCTGAGGACCGGCCGTGAAACGACCCGTCGAAGGTGATGATCTCGACCCGCTCGGGCTGACCCTTGTCGTAGAAATATTTGCGCGCCATCTTCACCGCCAGCTCGCAGCTTTCGGTGCCTGAATTGGTGAAAAACACCGTATCGGCAAAGCTGTGTTCGACCAGCCTGTCCGCCAAGGCCTGCTGTTGCGGGATCTGGTAAAGATTGGAGGTATGCCAAAGCTGCCCTGCCTGCGCGGTCAGCGCCGCAACCAATGCCGGATGGGCGTGGCCCAGCGCATTGACCGCAATGCCGGCACCAAGGTCCAGAAAGCGTCGGCCGTCCGCCTCCGTAAGCCAGGAGCCTGAGCCCGAGACGAAGCTCAGAGGGGCGCGGTTGTAGGTCGGCAAAACGGAAGAGATCATCTGGATCATCCTTTAAGGGGGCCATAGAAAGCCCAAGAGGCCATGGTCGGCGTGTATGGTCAAGTGGATTTGGGAGGGGTGTCGCGCACCCGGATCAGACCTGCGTCTTGCAAGCCACGTCATTTGAGGCGTCAACCTCAGCGTCGTCGGGACAGGATATGTGTCTTTGTGATCATGCGATTTGCATAGGATGAAACAGCGGTTTTGCCTACCCCCCTTTTGCGGAACGCATCTTGGGGTTCAGGTCCGGTGCTGGCACATCCTGACCTTTGATACTGCAGGCAAAGACCCGCTTGGGACAGGCCGGCGGTGCCCAAGAACAGGGCAATGACGCTTCATCCCTTGCACGCAGGCGCTGAAGGTTTAGTATAGAGCTCTTAGATCGTTTTCGGAAAACCTTGAATCACTTGACGCTACCTGAAATCAACGATGTCAACGCGCTAAGAGATACTTGTTCGATCAGGTATTCCGAGAAACGCTTTAATCAAGACAGGGCGGTCCAATCGCGGGCCGCTTTTTAACAAGAGAGACCTGCGATGTCCTGGACCGATGACCGCGTTGAAACGCTGAAGAAAATGTGGGGCGAAGGCCAGTCCGCAAGCCAGATCGCCAAGGAACTGGGCGGTGTGACCCGCAATGCAGTTATTGGCAAGGTGCACCGTTTGGGCCTGTCGAACCGCACGACCACGGGCACCGCCGCCAAGGCAGAGACAAAGCCAAAGGCCAAGCCTGCGCCAAAGACCGAGGCCAAGCCAAAGACAGCCCCCAAGCCGGAACCGGTCGAGATGAAGACCGAGGCCGCAGCGCCACCAAAATCCACGCTGCCCGCCCGCAAGCAGATCATTCCCGCAGGCCAGCCCCTGCCGCCACAGCCATCGGCCAATGAAATTTCGCCTGAAGCATTGGCAAAGGTGAACGAAGTTGAAAAGAAGGCCAAGAAGATCGGGCTGATGGAATTGACCGAACGGACCTGCAAATGGCCTGTCGGCGACCCCGCGACCGAAGATTTCTGGTTTTGCGGCCTGCCTGTGCAACAGGGAAAACCCTATTGCGAGGCTCATGTTGGCGTGGCCTTCCAGCCGATGTCGTCGCGCCGCGACCGCCGGCGCTAAGGCTTTTCTTGGGATAGCTGATAGATTAGTCACCCCTTAACGCGTTGAAATATTTGATTTCAGGCAGCGTTAGGGCGGTCAGGTTTTTCCAAGCCAGGCCGCGTGCCTGAACCCAGACTGCGATAAGGCGATCCCTTGTGGTCGTGTTTTCATGTGCGGCCCTCGGCCGCTGTCTGGCTTTATGGTTGGGCTGAGGTCTTTATGCCCAGCCGCCGTGGCGTGCAGCAGACTGTGAGTTGCGCCTTTGCGCCCCGCGTGGTCTTGTTTCAGCTGTGATTTCTGAAAGGCCTGCACATGCCCCATACCATCCGCGCCGCCGATGCCTTGGCCCGCAGGCTTTATGCGGCCGGCTGCCGTACCGCCTTTGGCATGCCCGGCGGCGAAGTCCTGACGCTGATCGATGCGCTGGAGGCGGCAGGCATCCGCTTCATCCTTGCCAAACATGAGAACGCCGCGGGTTTCATGGCCGAAGCCGTGCATCACCGCGACCATGCCCCGGCCATTCTGGTTGGCACCATCGGCCCCGGAACCCTGAACGGGGTAAACACCGTGGCGAATGCATTTCAGGATCAGGTCCCGCTGATCGTGCTGTCTGGCTGCATGGACCCCGAAGAGGCCCAAAGCTATACCCATCAGATTGTTGACCAGCAGGCGGTCTTTCGTCCCATCACCAAGGCAACCTTTTCCCTCACGGCAGGGGCCGCCCATCTTATTGCCGACAAGGCGGTCGGCATCGCCACCGAAGGGCGGATGGGGCCTGTGCATATCGACGTGCCCATATCTGTCGCGGATGCGCACATCCCCCAAGAACATCCACCTTTCCGCACCCCCGCCAGCCGCAGCGCGCCTGCGGGCCGCGACCTTGCCACAGCGCGCGGCTGGCTGGCGGCGGCACAGCGACCGGTGATGATTGTCGGCGTCGATGCAATGAACCAGAAGGCAGAACGTGCTGTCGTCGAATTTGCCGAGGATCACAACATCCCGCTGGTCACCACCTATAAGGCCAAGGGCATCATGCCAGAGGACCACCCGCTGTCGCTGGGCGGTGCGGGCCTGTCGCCCCTTGCTGACAGCCACCTGCTGCCTTTCGTCAAATCCGCAGACCTGATCCTTTGCCTGGGGTATGATCCGATTGAAATGCGCCCCGGCTGGCGCAACATCTGGAACCCCGAGACCCAGAATGTGATAGATGTCTCTGCCGTGCCCAACCATCATTACATGCATCAAGGCACATTGAATTTCGTCACCGATTGCGCCGCCACTCTGTCTGCGCTGAGTGACGGGGTGGATGGGCAGGACACCTGGGCTGAGGGCGAGATAGAAGCGCTGAAAAAGGCGCTCAAGACATCCTTTCCCAGCGATGACATTTGGGGCCCGGCAGCGATTATCGACACTTGCCGCAAGGTGCTGCCGCGCGACACATTGGCCAGCGCCGACAGCGGGGCGCATCGCATTCTGCTCAGCCAGATGTGGGAATGCTATGCCCCACGCGATCTGATGCAATCATCGGCCCTATGTACCATGGGCTGTGCCGTGCCGCTGGCGATCGGTGCCAAACTGGCCTCACCTGAGCGGACAGTGGTGTCCTTTTCGGGGGATGCGGGTTTCTTGATGGTCGCAGGCGAATTGGCCACGGCAGCAGAGCTGGACCTGACGCCGATCTTTGTGGTCTTTGTCGACGCCTCTCTTGCGCTGATCGAGAAAAAGCAGCGCGAGCGGCAGATGACCAACCTTGGCGTGGATTTCGCACAGCACAACTTTGCCGCCATGGGCATCGCCTTTGGTGGTGCAGGCGTGACTGTGCGCAGCCGCGAGGCGCTGGAAAAGGCGCTGACCCGGGCAATGACGGCTGACACCTTTACCGTCATTGCCGCTGTCATTGACCGGGGTGCCTATGACGGGCGTATCTGAGGGCGCATTCGGGATGTGAAGGACACTGGCCCTGACTGCGCCAGCCTTTGGATCACGCGTTTCTTGGAACATCTGAAACATCATGCGTCGCTTAACGCGTTCAAATTTCTGATTTCAGACAGCGTTATGGGGGGCAGGATTTTCCAAAACCGCACCAGATTTGCCCGCTTGGACAAATACTCTGACCGGATGCGCCATTTCTGTCACAAACCGACACAAAACCATCCCGCAATCTCACGTTGTCGTGTACGGCCCTCTCTGCCCATTCTTGCGTCTCGAAAAACCTAGTAAGTGTCGGAACGTCTGCTGCTCCGGTGAAACGATGTTCGGATTGAGAATTGAAATGAGCATACCGTCCTTGGCCCGGAAAAATGCAGCGGCCGCAGGGCCAACCGGGGGTGAATTCATGCATTTGGCGGATGTCCGCCCAAACCAACAGCCTTCGGCGGCCGGTATGCCCATCGCCATGATTGCGCGTCCTACCTTTGACGCAGAACAGCGCTCGGCCCAATTCGACCTGTTGGCACAAAGGGCCGGCCAAAGGCGCGACCTGCCCGCGCAAGGTGAAGACAGCATTGCCGCGACCCGCCTTCACCTATTGTCACGCGCGAACCATGGTCGCGCGCAAATACCGATGGATTTTTGCATCTGATGACCCTCGTTGACGCCACACGCAGCCCTTCTGACGCCGCCGCCGCATTCAAGGCGCAGCCGGTGCAGCGGGTCCGTGACCTGCGTCTGGATTTCTTTCGGGGCTTGGCGATGTTCATCATTCTGATGGCACATACCCCTGACAACCTGCTGACGCTGTGGATACCGGCCCGCTGGGGCTTTTCCGACGCGACTGAAATTTTTGTGTTTTGCTCTGGCATGGCGTCGGCCATCGCCTTTGGCGGGACCTTTCAACGCAGCGGCTGGCTGCTGGGGACAGCACGGGTTCTGTTCCGCGTCTGGCAGGTCTACTGGGCCCATGTGTGCCTGTTCTTTGCGACGCTGGCGCTGACCGTCTATCTGACCGATCTGGATATTACGGGTCGGAATTACTGGGGCCAGCTGAACCTTTGGATGGTCTTTGTCGAAAGTGACAAATGGGACAATCCCAACATTTTGCTCAGCTTCATGACCCTGCGCTATGTGCCGAACTATTTTGATATTCTGCCGATGTATATGATCGTTCTGCTGATGATGCCCATCGTGATGGCGCTGGCAAAGGTTGACCTGCGGTTGGTTGCAGCCTTTGTGATCGGGGTCTGGGTGATGGGGCAGACCGCCTTGCTGCAAAAGCTGGGGCTTGGGGCTTATCATTTCGAATTTCCCGCAGAGCCTTGGTCAGACCGGACGTGGTTTTTCAACCCTTTCGGCTGGCAGCTGATCTTTTTCACCGGTTTCGCCTTTATGCGCGGCTGGTTGCCCAAACCGCCTGTGACCCCTGTGTTGCTGGCACTGGCTGCGGTGCTGGTTGTTGCCAATGTCCCGCTGTCCGACGTTGGCGTGCGCGAATTCGGGCTGGATTGGGCCCGTGACTGGCGCGGGGTTAATGCCGCGTTTTTCGACAAATCCGACTTCGGCATTCTGCGCTATGTCCACTTTCTTGCCCTGGCCTATCTGGTTTGGGTGCTGGCCGGTGACAAGGGCAGCAACCTGATGGCCTTGGGGGCAGGCAGGCTGGCGCAGGTTTGGACAATATGTCTGGCAGTGATCCTAAAGGTCGGCCAGCAAAGCCTTGCGGTCTTTGTGGTCAGCATGTTCACGGCAAGGTTCCTTGGCTTTGTGATGGACATCTTTGGCCGCGATTGGGGCACGACACTGTTGGTCAATCTGCTGGGCGGCCTGGTTCTGGTCGGGGTGGCCTATGGCGCAGGCTGGTTCAAATCCCAACCATGGCGCGCAAAGGCCAGATCATGATCCGCCGCGACGTGCTGAAATCCCTTGCGGCAATCGCGGCCCTTCCCACCACCGCATGGGCACAGGAACCGGGGCTCCGCCTTGATCCCGAGGGGCAGCCCTTTGGTCCCGAAACATTGACCGACCAGGCCCGCACACTGGCCGCCGGCCCCTATCAGCCGCGCCCCCAGATCCCAGAAAGCTGGCGCAACCTGAGCTATGATCAATACCGCAAGATCTGGTTTGACGCCCGCAACGCCCTGTGGGAAGGCACCGACCGCCCCCAGCGCGTTGATGTTTTTCCACCGGGCCTGTATTTCCCCCAGGCTGTGGCCCTTCACGTGGCTGAACAAGGCATCGCCCGCAAGGTGACATTCGACATGGCGGTTTTTGACACGACCGACAAATTTCCGCAGGTTCAGCTGGATGACACTTTGGGCTATTCCGGCCTGCGTCTGCGGGCAGAGCTGGAAAAGCCGGGCATCTTTCAGGAATACGCCGTCTTTCAGGGGGCCAGCTATTTCCGAGGCATCGGCGCAGGCGAGATTTACGGCATTTCCGCACGTGGTCTGGCACTCAAGACAGCCGATCCCATGGGCGAAGAGTTTCCCGATTTCACCGCTCTTTGGCTGGAGGCCCCCCGCGCTGGCAGCCCTGACATCGTGCTGCATGCCCTGCTCGACAGTCCCTCTTGCACCGGTGCCTACCGGTTTGACATCACCCCCGGCGAGGTGCTGCAGATGCAGGTCACTGCCACCTTGTTTGCGCGGACCGAATTGACCCATCTGGGACTGGCCCCGCTGACTTCGATGTTCCTGTTCGACGATACGATGCGGCAGCGGTTCTCGGATTTTCGGCCTGCCGTGCACGACAGCGACGGATTGCTGATCCATAATGGTGCCGGAGAAGTCATCTGGCGGCCCCTTGCCAACCCAAGGACCCTGCAAATCAGCGCCTTTGCAGACCTGAACCCACGGGGTTTTGGCCTGTGCCAACGCAAGCGCAAATTCTCTGACTTCAACGACCTCGAAGCGCTGTATCATCAGCGCCCCGCCGTCTGGATCACACCGGGCGAGGATTGGGGGCCGGGGGCCGTGACCCTGGTGGAAATTCCCGCCGATCTTGAGATTTACGACAATATCGTCAGCTACTGGCGGCCCGCAGATCCGATCCCGGCAGGTGGCAGCCACCAGATGCGCTACAGCCTGCGCTGGGGCGCGGACCCGGTCCCGGCGGCACTGGACGGGCCGATCCGGGTGTTGAACACCGCGATGGGTGGCCGCCCCGAAGGCGGGATGATCATCGCGATTGATTTTGAGCAAGCGGACCATGTCCCGGCGGACCTGGGTCAAGTCGAGGTCACCCTGCGCAACTCTGCCGGGACAGTGACCCCCGGCATCTTGCAGCGCAATCCAGAGACGGGCGGGCCACGACTGGCCTTTACCTTTGATCCCGGCGGGGCCGATCTGGTAGAATTCCGCGCGGATCTGCACCTGAACGGCACCCCCTTGAGCGAAGTCTGGCTCTATCGGTGGACCGCATGACCCCCGCCCTTCAAAACGAAAACCACGCGATGCCCGCGCGGGCACCTTTGGCCATGGTCCCTCAGGATCTGGGCACCGCCCCGCCCCCCCGCGACAGTGCGGGCCCTGCCTACAACCGGTCCGGCCTGTGGCGTGCGGCGCTTTTTGTGCCTGCGGTGATTGGGACGGCCTGCCTGATGTACGGCATTTATGGCTGGCTGGCGGGCGCTGGAATGACCGGACTGGAATGGGCGCTACTGATGATGATCGGGGCAACCTTTGTCTGGGTGACCCTGTCGGTCAGCACCGTGGGCCTGGGCATCGCGGGACTATTGGCGCGTGATGCGGCGGACCGGCGCGCCAAGGCTGACATCACGCCGATTGATGTGGCCCTTCTGGTGCCGGTCTATAATGAGGTGCCTTGGGATGTCTTTGGCAATGCCGCTGCAATGCTGGATGATCTTTCTGCCCGGCGCGGATGCCACCGGTATCATCTGTTCATTCTGTCCGACACCCGCGATCCGGCCATTGCCGCGCAAGAATGGCAAGCTCTGACCCATTTGCGCCAGACCGCGCCCTTTCCCGTCCATTACCGTCGCCGTGCGCAAAATACGGACAAAAAGGTGGGTAATATCCTTGATTGGGTGACCGGCTGGGGCGGCGCATATGACGCGATGCTGGTGCTGGATGCCGACAGCCTGATGACTGGCCGAACCATCGAACGGCTGGCCTCCGAGCTCAGTGCCGATCCCGATGCGGGGCTGATCCAGACCTTTCCGATGCTGATCGGCGCGCAGACGCTCTTTGCCCGCCTGCAGCAATTCTCCAACATCGCCTATGGCTGGCTCTTGGCCGAGGGGCTGGCGCTTTGGTCCCGTTCTGAAGGCAATTATTGGGGCCATAACGCCATCATCCGTACACGCGCCTTTGCGGCCAGTGCGGGCCTGCCGCATCTGACAGGCAAGGGACGGGACGATCTGATCCTCAGCCATGATTTTGTGGAGGCAGGCCTGCTGCGCCGCGCGGGCTGGCGGGTACGTTTCCTGCCCCGCGTCACCGGCAGTTTTGAAGAAAGCCCCGCCACCCTGATCGACTACACCCTGCGGGACCGGCGCTGGTGCCGGGGCAACCTGCAGCATCTGCGGCTTTTGGGCACGCGCGGTCTGCATCCTGTGTCACGTTTTCACATGTTCCACGGGGCCGTCAGCTATCTATTGTCGCCGGCATGGTTTGCGCTTTTGGTGATCTGGGCGCTGCTGGGCAAGGATGCCGACACCAACGTCATCCGCTATTTCAACGAGGCCAACCCCCTGTTCCCCGACTGGCCCCCCGCCATGAGCCATATCGATTCCGCCGTTTTCCTGATCATCATGTATGCCATGCTGCTGACCCCGAAAATCGCCGGTGCTGCGCTGATCGCCCTGACGCCTGCGGCCACACGTATCTTTGGCGGACATCGCGCCTTTCTGACCGCCTTTGTGACCGAAGTAGCCCTTTCCATCGCCTATGCGCCCATCATGATGATCCAGCAGACCCGCGCCGTGCTGCATGCCACTTTCACCCGGTCAGAACCATGGGCCCCCCAGCAGCGCGATGCACGTCACTATCCGCTGTGGAGCCTGCTCAAATTCCATTGGGCGGAAACGGCCCTGGGCCTGATCCTTGTGACTGGGCTGGGAACCGGGCTGGTGTCGCTGTGGCTCTTGCCCATCGCACTCAGCCTTGTGCTGGCGGTGCCCCTTTCGGCTGTGTCCAGCGTAAACATCGCGGCGGTTGCCCCCAAAAGCCTTGCGCTGAACAGCCCCTATACCCTGCGCGAACCTGCGATTTTCTTAAGGGCGAAAACCGCGCGGGAAACCTTCAAGGCGCATCTTCTGGCCAACATAGCGGCCCAATGACCCATCAGGACATGCCCCAATAGGGTGGCCCGTTATCAGGGTTGCACAACAGGCAGGCCGCGTTTCAACCATCCCGGACCGGCACCCGATCCCATCATGCCCTCGGGCACGTCCAGCACATTGGCAAATCCCGCCTGCGCCAACTGTCCGGCCAGCCAGGCAGAGCGCACGCCGCGTGCGCAGATCAATGCGATGGGCCTGTCCGTCTGCCCTTTGGTCTGGGCCAACAGCATGTCGACAAACTGCGCAGACCGCATATCGATGGGCACCGCCCCCGCCGGCACGCCCGTAATGGCCCATTCCTCGGGCCTGCGAATATCGATCAAGGTGATGTCACCGGCAAGCGCTGCCAGATGCGCCTGTTCGACCGTCAGATCGGTTTCACCCACAGAGGCGGATACATTGAACCACCGGACCCCCGCCACACCGCCCAGACCCAGCACCGCGAGCAACCCAAGACCGAAACCCCGCCGCGCAAGGCGCGACGGGGCAAGGTCATCTGACTGTGGGGGCGTGCCGGAAGACGGGGTCATTTCAACGGGGCAGCAGAGGTGAACTGCGGGATCATCCGGTCGGTGGCGGGTGTGGGCTCAAGAGAGACCCAGTTGCCTTCGGCCGTGTTGATATGGCCCGGAATGTCGGCTTCCCAGAACCCGACAACGTTCTTGGTGACATTGAGATAAAGGCTGCCATCCACGATACGCCACAGGTTCGGATTGCCCGGGGCCTTGCCACCCTTGAACACACCATAGGCGCAATGCCCATCGAACTGCGGCGCATATTGCGCGGGGTTGGCCACGAAGGTGTCGCGGTTCTGTGCGGTGGAAAAGGCGAATGTCGCCCCATTATACTCTGCCGTGATATCCGCCCTGCCCGGAATGCCTTGGGGTTGCGCGGTACCAACGGCGCTTTGCGGCAAATCGAAATAGGCCACAACGTCATAGCCTGATACGGCAAAGCCTGTGCCATCGACATATTGCTCACCGGCAAAGGCAGCCCCGGCAAAGGTGACGGCTGTCGCTGCGGCGGCGATGATCAGGGAAAAACGGTTCATGGGCAGTGGTCCTTGTGCTGTTTGCGGTGACCTCAAGCTAGGCAAGACCCGCGCCGCTTGCACCCCACGAGGTCGTGACCTCGCGGCTCTGTGACACAGCGGGGGGCAAAACAGCGTCTTTGCGCCCAATTATTTCAATATTGGCGGCTTGGACGGGTCAGAACCGGGCGGCATGCGCGGCGTATGTTGCAATCCCTCGCCCTGCGGCAGATCAAAGCGCAGGCCAACCTTGGCCAATTTGACGACCGTGGGATCATTGGCCCCGAAAAAGCCGACATCCATCGCGCCTGCCTCGATCCCCGAAAAGGTCAGCGCCTCAGAGGCGGCACGCACCAAGGCATCCTGCGCCCGCGGGATCGCCCCCACAAAGGCCAGCAAATGCCCGCGCCCGCCGCC
>Ga0213861_10003931_pt1 | contig 12234 bp, 9 predicted proteins | sample PICome_4_FD_160110 | JGI IMG/M metagenome (GOLD analysis project Ga0213861, IMG submission 160110) | Coastal seawater microbial communities near Pivers Island, North Carolina, United States - PICO131 | ecosystem: Environmental > Aquatic > Marine > Coastal | place: USA: North Carolina | collected...
CAGAATGTGTTGTTCGCAGGCGGTCGATGACGCTGGCAAGGCGCGCGGTGTCGGATACCAAATCCGCATAGGCCGTGACCAGATAGCGCGCGCGGGCGGCAACGGGTGCCACGACTTCCAACCGTTTGGCCGCGGCCATCGCTTTCCACAGCTGGGGCGGCAGGCGGCAATTCCCGACCTTGGAGCTTTCCGCTTCCACCACCACCACGCGGGCGGGATCAAGCTGGCTGATCGCACTTGCAAGGGCGGATTCGAACGCCTTTTGGCTTGGTTGCCCACCCGGCATCGCGCCAAACAGGCTGCCCCGGTGATGCGCCAACCCTTCAAGGTCCAGCACTTGGGTGCCGCGTTTGGCTAGGCGGTGCAACAAATCGGTTTTGGCCGAGCCTGTGTTGCCATCCAGCAAAACCACAGGGCAAGGGAACGGCGTATCGTAAAGGGTGGATGCCACCAGCGCGCGGTAGGCTTTATAGCCGCCGTTGATCAAATCCACCCGCCAGCCGATTTGTGACAGGATCGACGCAAACGACCCCGACCGCTGCCCCCCGCGCCAACAATAGACCAAAGGCTGCCAACCGCCCGGCTTATCCGCCAGTGCGCCTTGCAAATGCCGGGCTGCGTTGGCCGCCACCAGCGCCGCGCCGATTTTCCGCGCGCGAAAAGGGCTGTCTTGCTTATAGATCGTGCCCACCTCGGCGCGCTCGGCGTTGTCCAGCACAGGCAGGTTCATCGCGCCGGGGATATGGTCCTCGGCAAATTCGTCCGGGCTGCGGACATCAATAATGTCGTCAAAACCAAGGTTTGCTATTTGCGACAAAGAGGTGAGTGTGAGTGCCATGATGCGCTCTCTCTACGCCCTTTGGGGGCGGGCGAAAAGCAGCCTTTTACAGATGGGGTGCCAGCGCTATGCAGGTCAACCGCAAGTGGACAGATCCAACCGCTAGAAACAAGAAAACCCCTGCCTGATTTCATCTTGGCCCAAATACCTGCGCTGCAGGCATCAGTCGTCTGCCACGCGCGCCTTCAAAAACCAGCCTCGCACCGTGCCAGCAGCTTGGCCAACATCGCCTCACAGCGTTCCAGCTGGGCCAGTTCGACAAACTCGTCCGGCATATGGCCTTGCGCCATCGCGCCGGGGCCGCAGACCACGGTGGGCAGGCCAAGCGCTTGGGCGTACTTGCCGCCTTCGGTGCCATAGGCAACTTTCAGATGGGCGTTGCCTCCGGTCAGGCTTTTGACAAAGCTGACAACATCGGCATCAGGCGCGGTGCCAAGACCGGGGTAGTCCCAAAGCTGCTCAATCTCTATTGCCGCTTCGGGGAAGTCATGGCGCAAGGGGGCCAGAATTGTCTCGGCTGCAGCTTTTAGCTGGGTTATCAGGCTTGCCGGGTCGTGGTTTGCCAAGGTGCGGATTTCCATGTCGATCACACAGGCATTCGCCACCACATTGACCTGCACCCCGCCCATAATCTTGCCGATATGAAGCGTGGAATAGGGTACGTCATAATCAGGATCAAAGGGGCCATTCGCGGCCACGTCTGCCTGCAAATCGCGCACGGCGTTGCCAAAATCCATCGCCAGATGGATCGCGTTCAGCGCAAGGGGCGCAAGCGACGAATGGCCCGCGCGGCCTGTGCAAGTGACACGTAAGGCGACTTTGCCTTTGTGGCCGATGGCGGCCTCCATGCTGGTCGGTTCGCCGACGATGCACAGGCGCGGGCGCACCGGCCATGTGGCGATTGCGTCGATCAGCGAGCCGACGCCGCGACAGCCGACTTCTTCATCATAAGACAGCGCAAGGATCAGCGGCACTTTCAGATCGCGTTTGGCGGCTTGCAGCATCAGGGCAATGGCGCAAGCGTCAAAGCCTTTCATGTCGGTGGTGCCGCGACCGTAAAGCCGGGTGCCGTCTTGGGTCAGTTCAAAGGGCGGTTTTGTCCAAGTTTGCCCTTGGACCGGAACCACATCAACATGGCCGGACAGGATAACACCCGGCACATCGCGGGGGCCGGTTTGGGCGTAAAGGTTGGCCTTTTCTCCCGTTTCGTCATAGATCAGCGCGCTGTCGATGCCCGCTTCACCCAGCACCTCTTGGACAAACTGCATCAAGGGCAGGTTTGTCATGTGGCTGACCGTTTCAAAGGCGATCAGGCGGTCAAGGATGGCACGCATTTCCATGGATAGGCTCCGGCTTGGGCTTTGGCCAATTCTAGCGTGGGGCAGTGCGGATTGGCACCCCCCCCCCGCTTAATATTCGCGCCCTATTCTTGGGCGCGCAGCACTTGGGCGGGGCGTGCGGCTAAAGGACGCCAGACAAAGGCGAGGCCTGCCAGCAAGGTGGCGAGCACCCCGCCGATCACAATGGCAAGCGCGGAGATGGGCTCAAACACAAAGTTGGTTTCCATAACGAACCGCATGACCGCCCATGCCGCAAGCCCGCCTGCGGCTATTGCGACCACGCCAGCTGCGGCCCCCGTAAGGGCGGCGCGCAGCGCGAAGCTGCCCATGATTTGGGTGCGGCTGGCACCTAGGGTTTTTAGAATCGCGGCCTCATAAATCCGCGAGCGTTCGCCTGCGGCGGCGGCACCGATCAGCACCACAAACCCTGTCAGCAAGGTGGCCCCCGCCGCCCAAGCCGTGGCGGTGGCGATGGCTGTCAGGGCATCAGACACGCGGTCGATTGCATCGCGCACCCGCACAGCGGTGATGTTGGGGTAGGCACCTGCGACATCGCGGAGGAGTTGGGCCTCGGACGCCTCCGATGCATAGACGGTGGCGATATGGGTATGGGGGGCACCTGCCACGGCACCGGGGTTCAGCATCATCACAAAGCCCATGCCGCCGGTGGAAAAATCAACCTCGCGAAAGCTGGTGATGGTGGCGTCGATGTCGCGGCCAAGGATGTTGACGGTCACGGTGTCGCCCAGTTCAAGGCCAATCTCATCCGCCTCTTCTTGGGCAAAGGACAGTTGCGGGGGGCCGGTGTAATCGGCCGCCCAAAAGGTGCCGCCGGTCAGGGTCGTGCCGGGCGGAAGGGTGGCGGCATAGGTGACGCCACGGTCGCCGCGCACGACCCAATGTTCGCCTGCGACGTCTCGCGCATCGGTGCCGTTGATCTTGGTTACCACGCCGCGCAGCATGGGAGCGGTGTCCACGCGTGTCACGCCCGAATCGGCCTTGGTGCGGGTCAGGAAATCGTCGATTTGGTCGTTTTGTATATCCACAAAGAAATAGGACGGGGCGATGGCGGGCAGGTCGCGGTCGATAGCGGCACGCAGATTGGCGTCGATTTGGCCGACCGAGGCAAGGACGGTGAGGCCAAGGCCGAGGGAGAGGATGACCGAGGCCGCCTCATCCCGTGGACCACCGATGGCGGCGAGCGCCGCGCGCAGGCCAACGCGGCCACGGGCAAGGTGTGAGCGGGCCAGTGCGCGGGCGGCGGCGCGCATGCCAAAGGCGGTGGCCCACAAGATGCCAAGGGCAGCGACGACACCTGCCGCAGACCATAGCGCAAGGGTGGCAAGGCCGGAGAGCCACGCGGCCCCGCCGATCAGCAGGATGACAAGCACGACAAGGGCCAGCCAGTGCACCCAGCTTGGCCATGCAACCCGGCCTGCGCCACCACGATAGAGAACCGCTGCGCGCACGTTTTGCACGCGGGCAAGTGGCCAGAGGGTGAACAAAAGGGCGGTTATCACGCCGTAAAACGCCGCCTCAAGCAGAGGGGCGGGGTAAAGGCCAAAGGCGACGGGGAAGGGCAGCGACGCCTTGATGAGCGGGGACAGTGCAAGGGGGACGCCTGCGCCCAAGATCAGCCCGAGGCTGACGCCAAGTACGGTTAGTGCGCCGATCTGAATGAGGTAGGTTTGAAAGATCATCCGGCCGCTGGCGCCCAAGGTTTTAAGCGTGGCGATTGTGGCGATTTTTCCGTCAAGATAGGCACGCACGGCAGCGGATACGCCAACACCGCCTACGGCAAGGCCCGCGAGCCCTACCAGTACGAGGAATGACCCGATCCGTTCGACAAAGCGGGCCACGCCGGGGGTGGCGCGGCGGCTGTCAGACCAGCGCAGACCTTTGTCGCGGAAGGCGGCTTCGGCACGGGTTTTGGCGGCCTCGAGGTCGGTTTCCGCTGGCAACATCAACCGGTATTGCGACTCGAAGAGGCTGCCGGGACCAACGAGGCCCGAGTTGGCGAGGGCTGGAGTGGGCACAATGGTGCGCGGGCCAAGGCCAAAGCCGCCCGTGGCACTGTCGGGCTCTTTGACCAGAACGGCGTTCAGGCGAAAGCTTTGGGTGCCCATTTTGAAGCTGTCACCAAGGGCTAGGCCCAAGCGGTCTACCAGCACCCGGTCCATCACGGCGCCAGGTATGTCGTTTTGGGTGGAAAGGGCTTCAGCAAGGGGGATTGGCGGGGCAAGTTCGACGGTGCCGATCAGGGGATAGGCGCTGTCGACTGCTTTGACTTGGGTCAGTGCACGATCTTCGCCCACCACGGCCATGGAGCGAAAATCGATGATTTCCGAGGTGGCGATTGCCATGTCGTCCATAAAGGCGCGTTCATCGGAGGTGGCGGTGCGGTAGGTGAATTCCATCTGCGCATCACCGCCCAAAAGGGCCGCGCCTTGGTCGGCTAGCCCGCCTTCAATCGCTGCGCGGACCATGCCGACGGCTGCGATTGCAGCCACGCCAAGGGCGAGGCAAGCAAGGAAAATGCGAAATCCTTTGACGCCGCCACGCAATTCGCGTCGGGCCAGTTTGGCGGCGAGGTGCAGGCTCATGCTGCACCCTTTTGCGCAAGACTTTCATCTGCATCCGTGTCGATTTTGCCGTCTTTCAGGCGGATGATGCGCGAGCAGCGTTCGGCCAATTCCGGCGCATGGGTGACCATGATCAGGGTCGCGTCATGGCGGTCGCGCAAGCCAAACAGCAGGTCCATGATTGCGGCGCCGTTTTTGCCGTCAAGGTTGCCGGTGGGTTCATCCGCCAGCAAAATCGCCGGGCGCGGGGCGGCGGCGCGGGCCAAGGCCACGCGCTGTTGCTCGCCGCCTGAAAGCTGGCTGGGGTAATGGTCCATCCGCGTGCCAAGGCCGACGGTTTCCAGTTCGGCCTGCGCGCGGCCAAAGGCGTCTTGTACCCCGCCCAGTTCCAAAGGCAACGCCACGTTTTCCAGCGCGGTCATTGTGGGAATTAGGTGGAAAGATTGGAACACCACCCCCATATGATCCCTACGAAAGCGTGCGAGCTGATCTTCATCCATCGTGGTCATGTCGTGGCCCAACGCCTGCACAGACCCCGAGGTGGCCCGTTCCAGCCCGCCCATGATCATTAGGAGAGACGATTTGCCCGATCCGGACGGCCCGATAAGCCCCAGACTTTCACCGCGCTGGACCTCTAGGGAAATGCCGCGCAAAATGGGAACCGGGCCCGCATTGCCCGCAAGCGTAAGCGCTGCATCGTTCAGCGCCAAAATAGGTGAAGTCATGAAATCTGCCCTTTGGTCTTTTAGTCTTAGCCTTGGATATGGGGCTGCGCGGGCAATCCGCAACGTTGTTTTTGGTCTAAGCCTCGGGATTTTGGGGATTTCGGGGGTAAATGCGACCGAGGTGCCGAAAGTTTTGGCGCTGGGGGACAGTTTGACGGCAGGCTATGGCCTGGCGGCCGAGGATGGGTTTGTGCCGCAGCTTGCTGCATGGTTGGCTGGGCAAGGTACGCAGGCCGAGGTTATTAATGCAGGCGTTTCTGGCGATACCACGGCCGGCGGGGCTGCGCGGTTGGAATGGTCGCTGGCTGGTGGCGCGGATGCGATGATCGTGAATTTGGGCGGCAATGACATGCTGCGGGGTTTGGCCCCGGCGCAGGCCCGCGCTAATCTGACGCAGGTTTTGGAAGCCGCAAAGGCGCGGCATTTGCCGGTTTTGCTGGTGGGAATGCTGGCTCCCGGCAATTATGGCGCGGACTATAAGGCCGAGTTTGATGCGATTTACCCCGAGCTTGCCGCCCAATATGGTGCGCTGCTGTTGCCTGTGTATTTCGCGCCGATTGGCACGCCGGAAGGTGGGCTTGACCCTGCTTTCATGCAGCCCGATGGGATCCACCCCAACCGCGATGGGGTGGCCAAGATTGTGGCGTCGATGGGGCCTGTGGTTTTGGAATTGTTGGCGCAAGTTAAATCTTGATGTTAGCTGTGGCGTAAAGCGGGAGGATGTATGGATTTGATTGCTGAGTTGGTGCAGGTTTTGGGGCCTGCGCATGTGCTGACAGGTGATGATCGGGCAGGGCATATCGGCGATTGGACCGGCAAATACACCGCAGACCCTGTCGCCGTGGTGCGGCCCGCCAACACGGATGAGGTCGCGGCCTGTTTGCGGATTGCGGCCAAGCATGGTGTTGCTGTGGTGCCGATTTCAGGGCGCACGGGGCTGGTGGGCGGGGCAATGACCCGCGGCGGTTTGATGATTTCGGTAGAGCGGATGAACAAGATCCGCGAGATCCGGCCCGAGGCGCGGATCGCCGTGGTTGAGGCGGGCGTGATTTTGGACCGTTTGCACGAGGCGGCGGATGCGGAGGGCCTCTATTTCCCGCTGTGGTTTGGCGCGCGGGGGTCGGCGATGATTGGCGGCGTGTTGTCGACCAATGCGGGCGGGTCGAACGTGCTGCGCTATGGGTCCACGCGCGCGCTGTGCTTGGGGCTAGAGGTGGTTTTGGCGGATGGGCAGGTGTTGAACCTGATGTCGGAACTGCACAAGGACAACTCCGGCTATGATTTGCGCAACCTGTTTATCGGGGCGGAAGGTACGCTGGGGATTATCACGGCGGCGGTGATGAAGCTGGTGCCGCGCCCCAAGGCCTATGCCACGGCGACGCTGGCGGCACGGTCTTTGCCCGACGCGTTGGTGTTGTTGAACCGCTTGCGAGAGGCGACAGGCGGGGCAGTTGAGGCGTTCGAGTATATGCCCGACACCTATATGCGCAGGCTGGCCGAGGCGCGGCCCGATATTCGCCAGCCGTTTACCCCGCGCCAAGCAGTGAATATTTTGGTTGAAATTGGGGCCACAGCGCTCCGCGATGCCATGCCTAATGCGGAAGGTGAAGTGCCTGTGACGGTGCTGTTGCAAGAGGTATTGGCCGAGATGATGCAAGAGGGTGCAGTGCTGGACGCCGAGATCGCGCAATCGGTGGCGCAACGGCGTGCCATGTGGGAGCGGCGGGAATTGGCGGCCGAGATCACCTTTGACCGCAAACCTGCCATTGATACGGATGTGGCCTTGCCGTTGGACAAGGTTGATGTGTTTTTGCGTGCTATGGCTGCGCGTTTGTCTTTGCTTGATCCGGGCGCCGAGGATCTTTGCGTCGCGCATCTGGGGGATGGAAACGTGCATTATACCGTGTTCCCGACCCGGGATGACGCAGCGCTTTATGACCGGGTTGTCGAGGCGGTGGAGGATGAGGTGCAGGCCTTGCGCGGCAGTTTTTCGGCGGAACACGGCGTGGGGCTGTCCAAGCGTGCATCAATGGCGCGGCGCAAAGACCCCGTGGCCTTGGCGGTGATGCGCAGCGTGAAGGCAGCACTGGACCCTGACCACCGCATGAACCCCGGCAAGATTATTCCGGATATGTCCTGAACCGGGCCAGCGTGGGGGCCATTGCCCGCCAATCGCGTGACCCTGCACGCAGGCGGGCGACGGTGGGCAACCAGCACAGCCAGCTTGCGGTGACCCGCGCTTGGGCCCAGATGCCGGGCGCGAGGTTGCGGTACGCGGATATGGCTGCCTCTTGCAGGATATGCGCAGTTTTGGGGACGTTTTCGCCGTCGGCCATCAAGGAATGGACAAAGATCATCAGATCAATCGCCAAGCCACGCGGGTCAGATTTCACGTCGGAAAAGCGTTCCAGATCAATAAAATGTACGGCCTTTCCATCCCAGCAAAAATCACGGATCGCAGGCCTGCCGTGACGGTAACTGGCCAGATGCAACTGTGCCAATGCAGCCCCTGCGGCTGCAAATATAGGGGTAAGTGTGTTAACCGGCGTGTCTTGGCTGGCCCACATAAATTGGCGCAGGGTTGGCCCCATATCAGGCGTGACAAACCAATCCGGTCCTTCGGCCAGAATGGGGGCGGCAGGCAGGGCCAAGGCGCCCAAAGCGTGCAGCCCCGCCCGTTCGCGGGCAAAGGCTGTGCTGCCGCTGCCTTTCTGCACGCGCATCCGGCCTGAAAGGCGCTCGGTCTGTTTTAACCAAACCTTGCGCCCATCGGGCAGAGCCAGCGCTTGTATGCGGTGGTATGGCCCGTCCAAGGCCGCGTCGATCGCGGCATTTAAGGGCGCATCAATGCCAGTCAAAGAAACCTGCCGGTGCACGGGTCTTCAGCTTGCGGGCAAGATCGCGGCCCATGGTTGGGCCATCGGCGATTGGCCCCCGAATTTCATCGGCCAAGGATTCCGTGCCATCGGGGCGCAGGATTTCCCCGCGCAGCCACAGGGTGTCACCTTCCAGCAATGCAAGTGCCGCGATGGGCGTTTCGCAAGACCCGTCAAGTTCGCGCAAAAACGCGCGCTCGGCATTCACGCGCTGGCCGGTGGGGGTGCAGTGAATGGCGTCAAGCAAGGTTTGCACGCGCGGATCATCCACGCGGCGCTCGATGCCAATCGCGCCTTGGGCTACGGCGGGCAACATCTCTTCGGGTTCAATCGCGGATTTTGCCATATGGGCCATGCCCAAACGGTTCAGGCCCGCCATGGCAAGGAAAGTGGCCACGGCCACGCCATCCTCCAGCTTTTTCATCCGGGTTTGCACGTTGCCGCGAAACTCCACCAGCTTCAGGTCGGGTCTGCGCAGCGCCAATTGCGCGCGCCGCCGCAGGCTGGACGATCCGACCACAGCGCCGTGCGGCAAATCGGCCAAGCCGTTGATGCCGGGCGACACAAAGGCGTCACGCACATCTTCGCGCGGCAAATAACAATCGAGCATCAGCCCATCCGGTTGTAGGGTTGGCATATCCTTCATTGAATGGACCGCGATGTCGATGGAGCCTGCAAGCAGCGCCTCTTCAATCTCGCGCGTGAACAAGCCTTTGCCGCCGATATCTTTCAGCGCGCGGTCCTGGATCATGTCACCGGTGACTTTGATCACCACCACGTCAAACGCCGTTTCGGGCAGATCAAAGGCGACCATCAAACAGCGCCGCACCTCATGCGCTTGCCACAGCGCAAGGGGGGAACCACGCGTGCCAATCCGCAAAGGTTGGCTGGGGGAGGGGAGTGCGTTTTTCATGCCGCCCTTCTAGCGCCGAGAGGTATGGCTGACAACTGGCGATGATGTGTCATATTGACAAGTCGGTCACATCTTGGAACTCAAGGGGCCGGAAACATGGAGAACGCTATGACTGACAAAACCATCCTGCGTGCGCTGCGCGGCGAAACCCTGCCCACGCCCCCGATTTGGATGATGCGTCAGGCCGGCCGCTACTTGCCCGAATACCGCGCGACCCGCGAACAGGCCGGCGACTTTCTGAAATTGTGCTACAACCCCGATCTGGCGGCCGAGGTGACGTTGCAGCCGATCCGGCGCTATGGCTTTGACGCGGCGATCTTGTTTGCAGATATTTTGCTGCTGCCGCAAGCGCTTGGCGCGGATTTGTGGTTTGTGACAGGCGAAGGCCCGCGCTTGTCTACGATCACTGATATGGCCGGGGTTAAGGCGTTGAAACCCACGGCGGACATCCATGAAACCTTGTCACCAATCTATGAAACCGTGAAAATTCTGGCGCGCGAATTGCCGCCAGAAACCACGCTGATCGGCTTTGCCGGTGCCCCTTGGACAGTGGCCACCTATATGGTTGCAGGTCGTGGTACGCCCGACCAAGCACCGGCGCATAAGTTGAAAGACACGGACCGCGCCGCATTTGTGGCGCTGATTGACCAGATTACGGATGGCACGATCGAGTATCTGGATGCCCAAGCTAGCGCCGGTGCAGAGGTGGTAAAGCTGTTTGACAGCTGGGCCGGCAGTCTGAAGGGCCAGGATTTTCACGATTTCGCCTTGCTGCCCGCCAAGCGGATCATCGCAGAACTGAAGGCCCGTCACCCGAACCTGCCTATTATCGCTTTTCCACGCGAGGCAGGCGACGGCTATATCGGTTTTGCACGCGCAACCGGGGCGGATTGCGTGGCGCTCGACAATTCCGTGACCCCTGAATGGGCGGCAGAGCATGTTCAGATCGACGGTTGCGTGCAAGGCAACCTAGCCTCGCATCATATGGTAACAGGTGGGCAGGCTCTGGTCGATGAGACGCGCCGTATCGTCAAAGCTTTCTCGGGCGGGCCACATATTTTCAATTTGGGCCATGGGATTACACCTGATGCTGACCCCGACAATGTCTCCAGGATGATAGAGGCGGTTCGGGGTGGCTAATGCCCCTTTTAGGTATTTGGACCAAGATGAAAGAGCGTGACAATTCTGTGTGTTTCATCTTGGCACAAATACCTTATGGCATCGGTCATATAGCGCGATCAGTTCAAACCCATAGTGCGATGGTGCCGCCATTGCGCCTGAATTCGAACTTGCAAGCGGCGTGGCTTTGGGGTCGGCTGACGGCTCAAGCCAAGGGGAAAAAACATGCAGGACTGGTGGCGCAACTCGGTAACCTATCAAATCTATCCCCGTTCGTTTCAGGACAGTTCGGGGAATGGAATTGGCGATATTGCGGGGATAACCGCGCGGCTGGATCACGTAGCCCAGTTGGGGGTTGATGCGATCTGGCTTTCGCCCGTGTTCCCGTCGCCTATGGCCGATATGGGGTATGATGTTTCTGAATACACCGACATTGATCCGCTGTTCGGAACATTGGCCGCGTTTGAGGAGATGCTGGCGCGTGCGCATACGCTGGGGCTGAAAGTGATTGTGGATCAGGTGATCAGCCATTCATCGGATCAGCATCCGTTCTTTATCGAAAGCCGTTCCAGCCGCGACAACCCGCGTGCCGATTGGTATGTCTGGGTGGACCCGAACGCCGATGGCAGCCCGCCCAACAATTGGGTTTCAGTTTTTGGTGGGTCGGCTTGGGAATGGGATGCGCGGCGGCGGCAGTATTACCTACACAATTTTCTGACATCGCAACCAGATTTCAACTTTCACAACCCCGAGGTCCAAGACTGGTTGTTGGGCACCATGCGTTTTTGGTTGGAACGCGGGGTGGACGGGTTTCGCTTGGATACGGTCAATTTCTATTTCCATGACCAAAAGCTGCGTTCGAACCCACCCGATCCGCGCAATACGTTGGCCCCCAAGGTCAATCCCTATGACATGCAAGACCATCTTTATTCCAAGAACCGCCCCGAGAACTTGGCCTTTTTAGAACGTTTGCGCAGCCTGACCGATGAATTTGAGGGCCGTGCCATGGTGGGCGAGGTGGGAGAGTCGCGCCGCGCCGGTGAGATTATGGCGGCCTACACGGCGGGCAACACGCGTCTGCATATGGCTTATTCTTTTGACATGCTTGGCCCCGAATTTACGGCAGAACATTTTCGCCGAAAGATCGAAGGCTTTTATGCGGCCGCCCCGAATGGCTGCCCGTGTTGGAGTTTTTCCAACCATGATGTGATCCGCCACGTCACCCGCTGGGCCGAGTATGGCGCGCGCGACGCCTTGGCAAAGCAGGCGATTGCGATGTTGGTGGGGTTTCAAGGGTCTTTGTGCATCTATCAAGGCGAGGAGTTGGGCCAGACCGAAACAGATATTTTGTATTCCGAATTGACCGACCCGCCGGGGTTCAAGTTTTGGCCCGATTACAAGGGCCGTGACGGATGCCGTACCCCAATGGTGTGGGACGATAGCGATCAGGCAGGGTTTACGACGGGTACCCCTTGGTTGCCGGTCAAGCCTGCGCAGAGGGCACAGAATGTGGCGGGGCAAGGCGAAGGGTCGGTTTTGGAGGCGTATCGCGCCGCCTTGGCGTATCGGCGCAGTACCCCGGCGTTGCGGGAGGCAGGAACCGAGTTTCTTGACTTGCCAGAGCCGGTTTTGGGCTTTCTGCGAGGGGATGTGATGTGCGTTTACAATCTCTCAAACGCGCCTGTCGCCTTGAAAGTACGCGGAGCAGCCAGCCTTCAAGGCCCAAACCAGAACGCGACGCTGGCGGGAGGTGTTTTGACGCTTGGGGCCAACGGGTTTGCGTTTTTGAATGGGGCGACCGGGGCCACGGCAGCCTAAACCTTTTGGCCGGGCGGGGCGAG
>Ga0213861_10003942_pt1 | contig 12215 bp, 6 predicted proteins | sample PICome_4_FD_160110 | JGI IMG/M metagenome (GOLD analysis project Ga0213861, IMG submission 160110) | Coastal seawater microbial communities near Pivers Island, North Carolina, United States - PICO131 | ecosystem: Environmental > Aquatic > Marine > Coastal | place: USA: North Carolina | collected...
GTCTAAGTTATCGTTAGTGTCTGAACCTACTTGGAAAAGTGGGTCTGCAACTGTAACAACTGTAGAGTCTGTGGTTGTTTGCGTACCTGTAACTGTTAAGTTACCGTTAATTGTAACTGTATCCGCTGTAATATCATCTGATAAGAAACTACCAGTAACACTTAGGTTATTACCTATTGTTACATCGTCAGGTAAACTAATTTGTACTTGGTTATCTGTTACAGCAGTTGCAATTTCATTAGCAGTTCCTACGAATGCTAATGTATCTGTTCCAACTGTTACAGTATCAGTACTGCTTCCATCACCAATTGTTAATACACTTGAAGTAGCCGCAGTACTTACTGCTGTTATTCTACCTTTTGAGTCTACTGTTATTACCGGAATAGCACTTGAACTACCGTAACTACCTGCTCCAACACCGCTATCTGCTAATGTTGTGGCAATAGTTGCAGTATTTCCTGCGCCTGTAAATGTTGCACTTCCTGTTGCATCACCTGATAAACCAACTGTTACTGCTGAAGTAAATTCAGTTGCTTGACTGGCTATGCCAGTTAAATTACCTGTGAAGCCAGAAGTGGCTTGAATTGTTGTCCCTGTAATTGCCGCCGCACTATTGGCACCTATAACAGTTCCATCAATGGCGCCGCCATCAATGTCTATACTGTTTGAAGCCTGAGTGGCAATGTTACCAAGTCCTAAGTTAGTTCTAGCATCACTGGCACCAGTTGCACCTGTACCACCATTTGCTACTGGTAAAGCACCAGTTACATCTGCTGTTAGGTCAATTGATCCAGCGGACATAGTACCGCTTGAAACTTTAATAACACCTGAACTACTAGAGAAATCTTGACCGGTACCACCGTATTGCGTTCCGATTGCTGTTGCCGTCCATGCACCTGAAGTAATACTACCGAGTCTTAAATCCTCGAGTGTACTTCCATCAGATTGTGTTAGGTCGAATCTTCCGTTACCAGAATCGTACTTTAGACGACCCCCGGATTTACCCATTTGGACATCAGCCGCTATACCTTTGATACCAAAGTTTTTAATATCAGCCATTTGTATCTCCTAATACTTTGTGTTCTAATTCGTTATCGATAACGTTTGCTTTCGCTGAACGTTACAAGTATTTATCTTATTTTGATTATTGTAAGGAGTTACAATTAGATGTACGTTAGTTTTACAGTAACATTTCCAGCAGTTGCGCCATAATGATTACAACGGACTCTTATTAACTGTTCTTGAGTTTCCGAAGCAGGATATGTATACTCTGGATTTGCAATATACATTTCTGCAGACGTACAATCGTTGCTTACTTCGTCTACATATATGTCAGGATCTGCAACTGTACCTACTTCTATGTTAGGCAATATACTACCTGAATAACCTGTAAATGCAGTAGTAACATCAACACTAACACTTTGTATTTTTCTACCTGGAGAAATGTTACCAAGATTGTTTGTTGTACTATTACCAAATCCCCCAATAGGCATTGAGAATGTTGTTTGCATAGTTTTGGCATCAACCGTTGCACTATCTTCGTTACTAATTTCTACCCAACCACTACCATCATACAAGTATAATGCCCACTCTCCGTTGCCGGCATTAGTAACGTATGCTTGATCACCTGCCATTGCGGATAGGGAATCTCTTGCATTTACATCTGCAACAAGTGTTGTACCACCTGTTCTAATACCTTGTTCAATATTCATTGCTAGTGGATACATTCCTGTATGTCCACTTGCTATACCTACGTAGGTTCTAAATTCTTCAGGATTTTCGTATATGTCTATTGGTCCGCCATCTGCTCTTGTTAGTACCATCTTTTGAGCACCAGTAGAACTTGTTGTTGCGTTTAGTCCTGATATATTACTAGCACCTACAAATGGATTGCCGTTAGTATCGTTAGTAACATTTACTATATTAATAGCATTACCGTTTGACTCTGTAAGAGTTAAGACTGTTGCAGTTGATGTAGCAGTAAGGTTTGGTATGTTCGCCGCATTAATATCTATAACCATATCTTCTGGCGTTGATACGCCTGCATACTGTGAACCGTTAGTGGTAAAATTAACTGTTGTATTTCCACTTCCTGAATCGAATGCCGCACTAAAAGGAGTATAACCACCTACTAGTCCGTAAATTGTACTTGCACCGTCTGATACTACAGTTGTTTCTACAGCAATACTTGATGCTACTACATTTGTATTTGCAACTGCATTTATTTGTCCTACAGCCGTTGCTAGTGTAACATTACTTCCACTGCCATTAAACGTAACTGTTTGTCCGTTTAATTTTATACTATGGTTGTGGCTTAATTCTGGATTAGATCCAGTGCCTGTTAGGACTGTGGGTATAGCATCTTGTAATTTTAAAAATGCAATTTTTCCAGTATCGGTAGTAGTCAATTCTCCTGTACTGCTTACATAAACATAGTCGCCTTGATTACCTGGGATAGTAGGATCGAAATCTATAATTTGGTTATTAGGTAATATCATAAACTGATTTGGACCAGGTCCTGTCTCAGTTACAACACCTACCATTTTAGCCATTGTAGATGTATTTGCCTTTGAAAAACCTCCACTACTTACTGCAACAACATCACCTTTGTTAAATCCATGTGCTGTTTGCTCTAATACATAATTTGTTTGAGGGTTTAAATATTCAAATCTACTTGCTAAAGTAGGATAAAATTTTTCTGTTGATGTGCTTGGTAAAGGGTCTAACATTGGTATTCCCTTTTCGTTAAGAGAGAATACAACACCAGCACCTGTACTAGGTGAGCCATTACCATTACTTGCTCTAAATGTATTATACCTTAACCAGTCTTCTACAACACATGTTACCGAGGTTGCACTTTTAGAAGATATAGATATAATTTTCCAACAGTCTCCACTAGTTGCTTCTGCTAACCAATCGCCAACAACAACATCTAAGCCATTAAATTTAAAATCATCTCTGGTTAAATGAGAACCGTGTAATTGTTCTGTTACTGAGAATGTAACTTCCCATCTATAATATTTTTTAGTGCCAACTCCAGAATACCATAGGTCTCCGGAACCATTAGCATGATCCCAAAACTCACTTCCACTTATAGAACTAATACTTGTTTCAAGTACTTTATTTGGTATATTCAGTTCAATGTGTGAGGACTTGTAGTTACTTAATGCCATAACTTATCCTTAATCGTACATTACAAATTGTATCCAAGCATGTGTAGTTGTACCAAAACCGCCGCCACTTGCACCTGTTTCTGTTTGACTTAATCTTAATTTTAATGATATTTGAGAAGCACCAGCAAATAATGTAGGAGAACCTGGAGAGCCTCCTCCTGATATTTGTCTAAGTCCATTTGTTGTTTCTAATGGTACCATTAAATAATTATTATTAGAATAGTCATATCCATAACACATCATACTTGCTGGTGGGAAATTAAACCCTGCATCAAATAAAATAGTTACGTCACCAGCACTTGCACTATCAATCGCGACGCTTGTTATACCTGATGTAAAATCTGATGTTGAAGCAAGTTGTCCGCCGGCTGTATAGGATACTTTAAATCTATGTACTGTGGCTCCACTGCCGCCACCGCCACCGCCAGTGTTATCTGCCGCTGGTGCCCAGGCACTACCATTCCATTTAAGAACTTGGCCACTGCTTGGACTTGATGCTGAAACATCTGTTAAGCCGTCTAATGTTGTGGCACCACCGCCACTACCTGATAGCAATGATGTTAAATCTACATTACCACTTTGTCCTGTTAAACTGATTACATTACCTGATAAACTTAAACTTTGTGCATCAGTATCAGTATCTGTTGTTTTTTCTGTCCAGGCATAATCACTTCCGTTCCAAGTTAATACTTGGCCTGAACTTGCACCACTTGTATTTAAATGACCATCTACTTTACCTTGAACTTCTGTTTCAAAGTTATAGAATTTAAATTCGCTATCTATTGCATGATATATTAGTGCGTCGCCATCTGCTAGGGTATCCACACTATCAACATCTGTCAAGTGTTGTATATTAGGATATACAAAATCTAGAGCAGAACCATTCCAACTTAATAGTTGATATTGTGATGCTCCACTTGTTCCTAATACTGCTTTAACTTCATTATCAAAATTAACAAATTCAAAACGAGAATTGTTACTATTATATTTTAAAATGTCATCTTCTGCTACAGTATCAGTACTAACAACATCACTTAGATGTTCAATACTAGGATAAGAGTTAACCCATGTATTTCCGTCCCAAGTTAAAGATTGGTATTGAGTTGCACTACTTATTACAGTATCACTAGCACCTGTTACTGTGGCTTGTGGGCCTGTTGGGCCTGTTGGTCCTTGATCACCACGTACATTACCTGCATCTATAGTACTTGCATTACTTAATGTTAAAATTAAATTGTCGCCTGATAATGCCGCACTATTAACACTAACACCTTGTGGGCCTGTATCACCTTGTGGACCTGCTACTGTACTATCAGCACCTTGTGGCCCCATTGGACCTCTTATATTACCTAAATTTTGTACCGAAGTATTTGAATATGTTAGTATAAGGTCATTACTGGTGACTGTTGCATTGGTAATTCCTGTACCTGTTGCCCCAGTCGATCCAGTATTTCCTTGAGGACCCTGAGGTCCTGTTGCGCCTACTCCTGATAGATCAATAGTTGTTCCATCGTATGTTAGGTCACTCCCCGCTAAACTAATTGTTGGTCTTGTTTGCAAGTCACTGTATGTTCCAGTGAATGCAACTGTGCTTAATTCTGTATTACTATTTGCTAATGCATTGGCTACTTCGCCTAAACTATCTAAGTTTACATTAGCACCGCCTATAAGTTTTGTAACTTCTGCATCAACGTATGCCTGCATGTTTGTATTTGCTGTTGCTACATCTGTTGCAGTTGGTATTTTATTCCAACTGCCACTGTGTGCAAAGTACATGGCTCCGTCTGCATGTGAATGTGCAATAGCACCATGGTATGTTGATGCACTAGGGAAATCTGTTTGGTTTGCATATAAGAACTGTGTTTTACCTAAATCTACAGTACTTGAACTTCCGCTAATTGTTAGTATATTTGCACTAATACTTAATGTTTGTTCGAGTGCTGATAAATCAACATTATTGCCACCGCTTACTGCTAATGTAGAAGTACCTGCGTTCCAACTTAATGTTTGGGCATCGTTATCTACATTGCTATAACCTTGAGCATCCAGGTATGTTTGTACTTCGGTATTACCATAAGATCCACTTTGAGCTACCCAGGCATAATCACTTCCGTTCCAACTTAAAACTTGTCCTGAACTTGCTCCACTTGTATTTAAATGTGTATCTACTCCGGCAGTATCTATACCGCCACTTGCTAATAAACTTGTTAAGTCAACATTACCACTTTGGCCACTTAGGCTTATTACATTACCACTTATTGTTAAATCTTGTGCATCAGTATCTGTTTTACTGTATGGAGCCAACATAGAAGTTAAGTCTACTGTGTCGTTGTTACCACTGATTGTAATTACATTACCACTTATGCTGAGTGTTTGGTCTGCGGCTCCGCCACCGCCACTTGTATCTGCTGGTGTAAATGTAAATACACCTGCATTGTCATATGTTAAACTACCATTTCCGCTTGGTGTTGCTGTAGTTACACTAAAGTCTGTTAGTCCAACATTACTACCACCGCCTGAGCCTGTTTGGTCTCCGGCTTCGAATTTACTTGTACTGCTATTCCAAACTAAAACTTGGCCGTTGGTTATGCCATCTGCATCCACATCTTTAAAGTTTGCAATGTCCATTGCCGCCGCGGCAGTTGTTGGATTAATTCCAAAACTTATTGTATCTGTATTTGCATTTGTTGTGGCATCAATACCTATACCACCTGCAAAAGTTAAATCATCATCTTTTCTATCTGCACCTAAACTTGTTTGTCCTGCAACGTGAATGTTTGAATAGGCAAGTGTAGTTACGTTACTAAGATCTCCGCCTTCGCCACTTGCTATGGCATTAACTGTATCTACTGAACTAATTCTACCATATGAATCAACTGTGATTCGGGGTATAGCAGTTGCATTACCATATATTCCAGCAGTAACACCAGTTGCTACTAGGTTAAGTGTTGCATTAGAATTATTTCCTGTACCACCTGTTACTGTAATTTGACCTGCTGTTCCTATTACATTACCAACATAGTCCGCTGTTAAACTATCTGCCGCTGTTAAAGTAATTTCTTGAGGAGTTACTGATGTAATCTGTCCTTTACTATTAACTGTTATTGCTGGAACGTATGTAGCATTACCATATGTTCCTGCTGTTACACCAGAATCTGTAATGTATATACCGTTTGTATTAGATGTTAGTCCGCCATTTAAACCTGCAACAACATTAATTACCTGTCCGGAACCACCAAAGTTAATACCGTTACCAGCACTATATGGATTATTATCTTGTGCTATCCATTTAGAAGAACCGCCTGACCAAGTTAATACTTGTCCAGATCCTGGTGCAGGTAAATTGGTGTCGTTAAGATCTGTAAGGTTTATAACATTTAAAATTACATTACCTTCGTTACCGTCGACCTGAAGGTACTTACCGGCGTCACCGGTATAGTTTGAGGGAGTATCTGTAAGTTCTAAAAATGTTGCCATCAAGTCTTCCTAAATAGTGTTATATACACTATTTATCAACTTTAGGCAGAAAGAATCACTCTGTTTATTTGACCATATGAAGCATCATACGTTTCGCCGTCTCCAACATGCTCTCTGTCCATGTAAACTCTTATAAACGTAAAGTTTCCTTGGAACGAATATGCTTCTGCTGTTACGGCAGGTGCGTTACTGTTAAACTGAATATACCCTGCTGGATTAAATTCAGTTCCAGTAGAAGTAGGAACTATATCAAACCAATCAGCAGTTTCAGGGGTAAGGTCTAATGTAGCCTGTATTCTAAGTCTACCTACAAATTGATTGTATATAACTTGAATAGTATGAAAGCCATCAGTGTACCCGTAATAAGAATCACCTTTTACTTCAGTGCTATATTTGTTCATTGTAGTACCAGTGCTTGCCAGCATATTGATACTTCTTCTGTTTATTGGCATATTAAATCTCTCTATCTATCATACTATTTATCAGTTGGATAGATCACAGCACTATTTATTTTTTCTACAACCTCACTATAGAGCATAGATATCCAAGGTTGTATCTCACTTAGATCATCGCTTTTGAGATATAGATAGTTATTAGCCCAATATTTAGAATCGTTATCTAAATATAATACATAATCAAAAGATTGCTGTTTAATAAAGTCTACAAAATCATTTGCAGGTTTTTCTAAATCAGCAGAACTAGAATTGCTCCATGAATATAAGTCTCTACTTCTGATATCTATTTTAACATCATACTTATTATACCAATATTTTTCTCTGTATACATGTTGAAATACATTTTCTGCAAAAGGATTAGAAATATATTCTGCATGTGCCTTGTCTATAGGACCAAATACTTTTTCTACAAGATGTGGCATATCTTGTAACACTTCATTAAATTTATCTATGGATTGAAAGTAAATTACTCTGTGTTTGTTAGTATAGGTTGATTGTACATACGACCAATTATGTCCTCTATATAAGAGATCATCAAGTTTTTCATGCTCTTTAATATCTCTGTAAATTATATTTCCTTTAAAATTTATTTTATATGGAAATTCACCGTAATAAACCTTTTCAGAAGGATAAACTTTAAACCCATAGTGATCAAACCCTAGGGGAATAATGTTATCCGATGACATACTCGCCGTCTCTAAAGTCTATATGTACTCTTATATTTTTAAGATCATCAAATAGTATTTTTCTACTAAGTGGCTTCTTAACTTTTTCTTCAAAGACTCTTTTTAATGGTCTTGCTCCCATAGTAGGTTCGTAACCGTCATCTGCTAATTGTTGTCTGGCTATATCTGATATGCTTACTTTTACAGTAGAGTCGTTTGATAATAACAATTCATTTGTTTCTTTAACAAGTCTATCAACAATTTTTAACATTAACTCTGGTGCAAGTTTATTAAACTTAACTACAGCATCAAGTCTATTTCTAAACTCTGGAGTAAAGAATTTCTCAACTGCCTTATCCACAGCACTTGATTTAGTTTGATCTCCAAAACCAATCTTCTTGCTTTCTGCATCTTGAGCACCTAAGTTGGAAGTCATTAGTATTGTTACATTTGTAAAATCAACTGCCTTACCTGTTGCACCTGTAAGTCTTCCATCGTCCATAACTTGTAATAATAACTGTAATACTTCTGGTGCCGCCTTTTCAACTTCGTCTAATAGCAATACACAATTTGGATTTGATTCTACTTCAGCAAGTAACATACCTTGCCCCATCTTTCCTTCAGCATGTCCTACATAGCCTGGAGGAGCACCAATTAATTTACTTACACTATGACGCTCTTGATACTCTGACATATCGAACTTAACTAGGTTTGTGTCTAATTGCTTTGCCAAAGTCTTTGCTGTTTCTGTTTTACCTGTTCCTGTAGGTCCCACAAATAAGAAACTACCAACTGGTTTATTTGGTTCTCTAAGTCCGGATTTAGTAACTAGGATTGCTTCTACTATTTTATCAATAGCCTCGTCTTGGCCATATACTGTTTGCTTTATTCTGTAGTCTAGTGTTTTAAATGTATCAACACTTTCTGTATCTATAACATCTGAACCTATTTTAGAAACTTTAGATACTACACTTATAATATCTTCTATAGTTACTGTCTGATCTTCTCTGAGCTTCACAGTAGCACCTGCGGCGTCTACTATGTCTAATGCTTTGTCAGGGAAACATTTATTTTTAATATATCTATCACATAAATCTACAGACTTATCTAGTAAATCGTTGTTATAGGTAACTCCATGGAACTCCTCATAGTAAGGTTTTAATCCTCTTACTATTTCTTTAGTGCTTTCCACATCTGTTTCTTCTACATCAAGCCTAGCAAATCTACGCATCAATGCTTTGTCTTTCTCAAAACTATCTGCAAATTCATCTGGAGTTGTTGCTCCAATCGTTAATAGTCTACCACTTCCTAATACAGGCTTTAATATGTTAGCAACATCAACACTTCCGTTACCTGTACTACCTGCACCCATTATCATATGTATTTCATCTATAAACAAAACAGAGTTAGGAGACTTTTCTAATGACTTTAGTAATTGTTTGATACGTTCCTCAAAGTCGCCTCTGTATCTAGTTCCTGCAAGTAAGTCACTTACATTTAAACTATACACTACTTTATTTAATAATGGTTTAGGAACATCACCATCAACAATACGTTTGGCAAATCCTTCTGCTATAGCAGTTTTACCTGTTCCAGGTTCTCCTACTAGCACACAATTATTCTTTTTACGTCTTGCTAGAATATGTACTAGATCGCTAACTTCCTCATGTCTTCCAATAAGAGGATCTATCTTTTTATCTAATGCTTCTTGATTTAAATTCCTAGTAAACTCTTTTAATAATTCTTGTGATTTACTAGCATAGTCTCTGCTTTCTAAATGTCCTAAAATACTTTCCTTATCTAAACCATTAAGTTGACAGTAATATCTTGCATAGGAAGTTTCCTCTGCAATAATACTTAATAATAAATCTATGGGCTCTATTATATCTCTGCCACTGAATACAGCATTGGCTAGTCCTCGTTGTATTACTCTTTCAACACTTATAGTTTTCTTAGGAGCACCTTTGGAACCGTTCTGACTTTTAAGATTATCTTCGTCTCCCTCTAAATAATTTTCTAGGTCAGTTGTTAATGTTGCAATATCAACATCAACTTCTTCACATAATTTAATAATAGGCTTAGACATTACTAATTGCAATAAGATATGTTCTAATGTGACATACTCATGGTCTCGCTCAGATGCGTTGTCCATTGCTTTCTGTAATATGTTTTCTACTGACTTATAATCCATTTTGTTCCTTTATTTTATTTACTAGTTTAAGTGCATCTTCACTTAAATTATCCGGCACAATAAGGTTACATATGATATACAAGTTGCCTATAAGTCCTCTAGAAGGATCTTGCATACCGTAATTTCTAACTCTTAACTTCTGCCCATTTTGTATACCTTTTGGTATTGTAAGTTTAATTTTTCTATTATCTATAAATGTGAAATCTAATTCCGTTCCAGTTAATGCATCTAATACATTTACATTTTGTCTATAAAAAATATCAACACCATCAGTTCCCCAGTCCTCAGGTATATCAACATGCAGTCTAACAATTAAGTTACCAGGAGGTAAATCCTTATAACGTTGAGGACCTTTGCCTACCATTCTAAGTTTGGTACCATTGGTAACACCTTTTGGTATGGTTAAGTTAAAAGAACCGTGTTGTGTATTAATAACAATATCAGCACCCTGATATGCTTGTAAAAAAGATACTTTAACATCTACTATACCGTCTGGATTCCTGCCTTGCCTTTGATAAGCATTCTGCCTTTGTGCACCAAATATATCTCCAAATATATCAGCAAACGGACTGCCTTGTCCAAAGGGATCTCCGCCCCGGCCAAACTGTCCAAAAGGATTTGGATTATCATATTGAGCCTTCTTGTCTGGATCACTAAGTGTCTCGTATGCTCCTTGAATCCTTTTGAACTGTTCTTGATCACCACCTTTATCAGGATGATGCTTACTCGCTAGTTTGCGGTATGCCTTCTTAATATCCTGTTGACTGGCGTCTTTGCTTACGCCAAGTGTTTCGTAGTGATCCATAAATTAATTATAACACCAAATAGTCAGAAGTCAAGAAAAAGGGTGCCAAAAAACACCCTTTATTCTGTTCTTGGTATCGTTTAGAAAACGTATTTAAGTCCAAGTTGTAAACGGTAAGTACTTCTATAGTAATTGGTAACTTGGTTATCAATTCTATCTATGTTCATACCATAAGCAGGTCTGTATTCATAAGACCAACTACCATCACCATTGTTGATAGGAGTTGCTTCTGCAATACTTCTTGCTGTTCCGTTTGCTTTGGTTTGTTTACCCCAATCGCTATCAAGCAAGTTGAGTAAGTTTTCAACATCAAGTGTAATTACAAATTTATCCTTGTCTGTTAAACCTAACCCAGGAAGTTCCTGTGTAAATTTAAAGTCAAGTCTGTAATTCCAATCTGTTTCAAACTCATTAATTGGTGCAAAACCACCTGCATACTTACCTAACCCTGAGGCGGCAATGTAGGCATTAAAGTCGTCTGCAAACCAACTTGGTATAACTACGTCTGTTCCTGATCCGTCTGGGACATAAAATGCCGCAGTTTCGTCTCTTGTTGACTCTCTGTCAAGACCCCATAAAGCACCATCTTTGTATTGGCCTAATGTGTATGAGAAAGGCTCACCACTTACAGCACTAACAATAAATGTAAATCTACTTGGAGAGTTAGCAATTAAGTTTGCAGTATAGTTACCAACAAAACTTAATGTGTGTTCTCTTTCGTAAACTGATCTATGTAATACGTCTTCATTAAAGTCATCATACTTAGTAGTATACTTAAAGTTAGAAATGTTTCTACTTGAAGTTAAGTTACCAACAGTATCAACATCTTGCCATGTATAGTTTGCATAAAAGTCAAACCCATTTTCAAATGCTTTACTTACACTTACTGCAAACAATTCGCTTTCGCCTTTGTCTGTGTTAGTGAGTAACATATCATAACCTCTATAATCATAGAAACGTTCCATTGCTTTACTACATAAACTATAATCAGCATAGATATCTCTGCCATCTGGTCCAACACCAATTGGTAAGTTGGTAACAGGAATATCACAATTGGCTACACCGGCAAATGCTGGGTTACCAAGTCTTAGTTGTTTATAGTGTAAGTCTTTGTCAGTTCTAGTCATTAAGAAATCTGCACTCATGTAGTAGCCATCGCCCAATACCCAATCAGCACCTACAGAAAGTTTTAACTCTCTTGGTAACTCAAAGTTTGGATCTAGGATATCTGCAAATGCAGGTATAAAACCTTCCTGACCAGGTTGATAAATGTAACTGTCAAATGTTGTTGTATCAAAACCATCGAACCCTGCGGCCGCTGATAATGGTACATTAGCATTTTGGATACCAATACCATCATTACTGAAAGTACCGCCCATCCATACATTTGGTCTACCACCTGTAAAGTATCCAGCACCACCTCTGAACGTTAGTTCTTGGAAAGCACCG
>Ga0213861_10003948_pt1 | contig 12203 bp, 9 predicted proteins | sample PICome_4_FD_160110 | JGI IMG/M metagenome (GOLD analysis project Ga0213861, IMG submission 160110) | Coastal seawater microbial communities near Pivers Island, North Carolina, United States - PICO131 | ecosystem: Environmental > Aquatic > Marine > Coastal | place: USA: North Carolina | collected...
AAGATTTCACCTTGATAATGAAGATGCTTCTTAATAACATGTGCAGTAGCTAGAGTTGCGTGTCCACAAAGATCCATTTCAATATCGGGAGTAAACCAGCGTAGGTGAATTTCATTATTTTTTTTAACAAAAAAAGCAGTTTCTGGAACGCCATTCTCTTTGGCAACGTTTAGTAAAACGTCATCCTCTAGCCATCTATCAAGTGGAACTACACAAGCTGGATTGCCTTTAAAAAGCGAGTCAGTAAAAGCATCCACCTGATAAATTGAGTAGTCCATATTTAAAGATTAATTCTTTTAAAAATTTAAGATATAAAAGATTTATTCAAATCCTTGAATCCCTTGAACAGTTGTATATTTAAGTGTAAAGCGTTTATCAGGATTAATAATCTTATAAGCTTTTTGAACAGCTAAGGTAGCCTCATGGAATCCACATAGAATTAATTTTAATTTTCCTGGGTATGTATTAACATCTCCAATAGCAAAAATTCCAGGAATATTACTTTGATAATCGAGTGTATTATCCACTTTTATAGCATTCTTTTCAATTGCCAAACCCCAGTTTGTTATTGGTCCTAATTTAGGTGATAATCCAAACAAAGGAAGCCAAACATCTACTTTAACCTTTATATTAGGTTGATCTTTTTGCTTGATTTCAATCATGGTAAGGTCTTCGTCCCCCTTTAGATCAATTACTTCAGCATTAGTATAAAAATCAATTTTTCCTTCCTTTTGTAATTTAGCTACTTTCTCTACAGAATCTTTGTGGGCTCGAAATGATTCACTTCGATGGACTAGTCCAACACTAATATCATTATTTTCTGCAAAATAAATAGCCCAATCTAGGGCCGAGTCACCTCCGCCTGAAATAAAGATTTTTTTCCCAATAAAGGCCTCAGGATCTTTGACCATGAATTCAACTCCTTTCTTTTCAAATTTGTGTAAAACATCAATTTTAGGTTTACGTGGCTCAAAACTTCCCAAACCACCTGCTATCATTATTACTGGAGCTTGGTGTTTCGTACCTTCATTTGTTGTCACTATAAAGTTACCGTCAACTTGCTTATTAATTTTTTCTGCTCGTTCCCCTAAAGTAAAACCAGGTTTAAAAGGAGATGCTTGTTCCATCAGATTATTAATTAGTTCACCCGCTAGGATAGTTGGGTACCCTGGAATATCGTAAATAGGTTTTTTTGGATAGATTTCAGTAAGCTGTCCTCCTACCTCAGGTGTAGCATCGATTAAATGACATTTAAGTTTCATTAATCCTGCCTCAAAAACAGCGAACAACCCCACAGGTCCAGCACCAATGATAATGATATCTGTTTTAATCATAGTAATTTTTGTAAAAACAAAGGTCGGGACTATTCTCCAAAATAACTAATTCCCACCTTCACAGACCACTAATATAACTTCCTAATGAATCCTTAAACTGAAAACCTTCTAAAGTACGGTATTTATTTAGACGTTTATTTGCCTCTAAACCCCAAAGCAAGAATTCCATCATAAAAAATAAATCCTGTTTAGAACAATTTGGTTGATGGATTTGAATAATATTTTTGATGTCAGGAATCATCTCAAGGGTATCTCTATAAAGACGATCATCTAATGTGTCCTCTAAGAAAAGTTCATTATCACTCAAAAACCAACCCAAAAGTTTATCATAAGGTCCATTTTCATCATCTTTTTCAAGCTTTTTTATTTCAGGGAAATATGATGGAAAAAGAGTTTTACATGCTTGAGAAATCAAATGATATGAGATTTGTTCTGCTCCCTCTTGCTCTCCCTCATAAACTAATTCTACTTTTCCATTTATAGCTGGAATAATTCCTAAAAAATCTGCCATCCTGATACAAGTATTTTTTTCACCATTTATTAAAATTCTTCTTTCAGCAGTGCTAATCAGATTTTCAAATGAAGTAATGCTCATACGAGTACTTACTCCGCTTTTGGCATCAACATAATCACTCTTTCGAGCTTCAAAGCTAATTTGCTCAAGGATATCTCGTGCTAATTCAGGTATGTGAATTTTAGCAATGGTTTCTTCTCCCATTTTCACCTCTTGGGCAGTAATTTTTTTTGCAATTTCTCGAGTGTGAGGATAGTGAGTTAAAATTTGTGATCCAATTCTATCTTTTAGTGGCGTGACAATACTTCCTCGATTTGTATAATCTTCAGGGTTGGCTGTGAAAATAATTTGAGTTTCAATGGGTAATCTTAACTTAAAGCCTCGAATTTGAATTTCTTTTTCTTGTAAAATAGAAAATAATGCTACCTGAATTCTTGCCTGTAAATCTGGTAATTCATTTAATACAAAAATACAACGATGCGCACGAGGAATCATTCCAAAATGAATAACACGTTCGTCAGCATAAGAAAGTTTTAAGTTTGCTGCTTTGATGGGATCGACATCCCCAATCAGATCAGCAACAGTAACATCTGGAGTTGCAAGTTTTTCAAAAAAGCGATCATCGCGATGAAGCCATTCGACCGGTGTACTGTCTCCTTTTTCATTGATTAGTTCTTTGGCCTCCCGACTAATAGGAAACAGGGGGTCATCATTAATTTCTGAGCCCTTCACAACTGGAGTCCATTCATCTAATAATTGAGTCATTTGTCGAGCTAAACGTGTTTTTGCTTGACCACGCAAACCAAGTAGGTTAATGTTGTGCCCAGATAAAATAGCGCGTTCTACGTCTGGAATAACTGTATTTTCATATCCGATTAAACCATTAAAAGTAGTTTTTCCATCGCTTAATCTTTGACGTAAATTTTTTGCTAGCTCCTCTTGAATATTTTGTGGTTGGTAATCAGTCTTTTTAAGTGCTCCAAGTGAAGTAATTTTAGGTGAATTCATAATTAAGATATTTCTTTATTCTAAGCGTTTTTTTCTATTTTTTTCATAGTCCTCAAAGATCATTTCACCCAAACCTTTTATTCCGGTAAAAAATGCTTTTCCGAGATTAGCCTCTGTAAATGTGCGAACAAATTGTTGTAGATAGGGATCTTGGGCGATCATAAAGGTAGTAATAGGTATATGTAATTTTTTGGCTTGTCTGGCCATATTATAACATTTTTCAACAATACTTTCGTCAAGACCTACGCTGTTTTTATAGTATGTTCCATCTGGCATTTTAAGACAACTGGGTTTTCCATCAGTAATCATGAAAATTTGTTTATTACTGTTCTTTTTTCTACGAAGTAAATCCATTGCTAATTCAAGTCCTGCAACCGTATTAGTGTGGTAAGGCCCAACTTCAAGATACGGAACTTCTTTTAGTGAAATGGGCCAAGCATCATTTCCAAAAACTAAAATATCTAAAGTATCTTTTGGATACCGTGTAGTAATCATTTCAGCTAAAGCCATTGCTACTTTCTTGGCTGGAGTTATTCGGTCTTCTCCATAAAGAATCATGCTATGACTTATGTCTATCATTAAGACTGTACTCATCTGTGTTTTAAAAAAACTGTCTTCAACAACTAAATCACTGTGCTGGAGTGTAAAGTCGTTTCCTATTGATCGAATTTGAGCATTTTTAATACTTTGAGTTATGTCAATCTTCTCTAGAGAATCACCAAATTGATAAGCCTTAAACTCCCCAGTATTATCCTCACCTTGACCAATCTTTTTAGTCTTATGATTCCCTGAGCTAGATTTTTTTAATTTTCCAAAAATTTGTTTTAAAGCGTGTTCTCTAAGAAGTTTTTCAGTCTTTGGAGTAAGCCCAATACCATCTCCTTTTCCGCTTCCATCTTTTTTAGGTTTAATATAAGATTTCTGGAGCAAATCATTAATAAAATCGTCTATTGTGTAATCTTCATTTGTGAGTTTATATTCCCTGTCTAACTCACGAAGCCAATCAATTGCTTCGTCAAAATCTCCTGATGTATGGGTGATTAGTTCCTTAAAAATATCAAATAATCGATCAAAAGTGGTTTGTTCCTTTTTTTGGTGTTTGGTGAAACTAAGACCGATTCCCAAATTATTAATTTTCATAGCGGTCAAAAATACAATTTTTTAAACTTTCAATTAACTTTTTAGATTGTTTTAAATGGGGAAACTGGGAAATATATTTGATATTCTGATTAAATCATCTAGAGGCATCAACTTTTAAATTTTTTATATATTCCGTAATCAAATTTACCCCCTCGTGATGTACTATAGATCTCCCTACTTCTGGCATCATCACTCCTGGGTCATTACTATTCATTCGGTAAATAATAATTGATTCGTTAGGACTTCCCGGAACAATACTATATTGAAGATCACCAGATCCTTTTCCGGCTGCAATAGGAGGTTTAAAAATCCCTTGCTTTCTCAAATTAATTTGGCTTAATCGTAAATCTAGACCAGAGTTTTTTGCACTTCCTTTAGGCTGGTGACAGTGAGCACAATTAATATCGAGATAGGCTTTAGCACGATCTTCTAAACTTCCACTTTCCTCATTATTCCATACAGCAAATTTGGGAAAATTCTTATGTTCAGGAAGGTTTTTAAGTATATTTTTTTGTTTGTAAAATTCAAGCTGACTCATTTTTTCAGATAGCATGGCATATTTTCTATTCAGTTGAGCTACAGTTGGACCGATAGGGCTAATATCCTTTCCTTTTAGATGACAATTCTTACATTGATTATTGTTAGGGACATTATAAATTGTAGATTTTTTAGTTCCATCAGTATGAATCCAGGAAGCATTAATTTTCTCACCCACATAGTTAAGTTTTGCATCTTGTTGGTCTTCACTCCAAATGTAATTTAGGGGTTTCCAAATATTATTCTCTTTAATAAGCAAGCGAGTTTCAATTATTTTTCTGGTTCCATTTTCCATTCTAAAATCCTTCGGATAATAAAAATTTTTGATTAAAACAGATCCATTTTCAAAGGAGAATACGTCATCTTCTTTGTATGACATTTGAACCCCATCAGGAAGGTAGATAAATCTTTCTTTATATGCATAATTTGAAAATAAAGGAGTGTTTAAAGTATAAGGAAAAACATCTTTATTAGGCTTTAAGTCTGCCAATTCTCCTTTAAAAAAACCATACTGTGAGAGAAATTTATTTTCAGTTGTATTATTAATAATAAGGGGTGTGGCTAGAACTCCTTTTTTTGCTTTAGGAATATTTTTTTGGCCTGGATTACATTGAAACAAGAATATACAAAGTGGCAAAACAAAAATCAGTCTAATTATGTGGATATTCTCTTCAATCATTTAATAATACAATTAAATGGCTTAAGATCATTTGAAAAGTATTCAAATTCATTTGCTGCATCAAGGAATGCGAATGAAGCGTCACCATTATTTCTTATACACACTTTTACATCAGGATCTGAAAGTTTAGTGCCCATTGGCAATATACCGTCATAGGCTATGTCGGGAATTGTAGCGTTATTTTTAAAAAACCATAATTTCCCAAAATCATTCGAAAATGTGGGAAGATAATGTTCGTTTTTAAATGAATTGTCATGAACATAAACTCTACCAGGATAAGGGTCATAGGCTTGATCTTTTTGAAAATCTGAGTCAATGGTTCTAATGCCATTTGATTCAATAGCATCAATAAATACTTTAGCTTCAGGATCTTGATCTGCAGCAAATATTTCATAACTAACAACAGCGAGATTCGTCGTTTTATGGTTTGATATAAAGTTTTGATAAAAATCAACATCTTTTGTTGCCATTATTATAACTCCTGTTCCTTTTGGTACAGCGCTCACAATTGAGCCTTTTACACCAAAATTTTTAAGATTATTGTCATATACCTTATTATTATATGCTTTTATATTATTTCCGTAAACAGTAAGACCAGGGAGATTAAAGATTAAAAGACCGCTTGTGTTTTGGTATGAATCATTATTGTAAATTTCAACATGAGAACTATTTTCACTCTCTATGCCGGCAACATTAAAAAATGCTTTATTATCTCGGATAATAACATATTGAGACTGTCCAACATAAATCCCAGCATCTGAAGCTCCAATTGCCTCACAATCTTGAATTAAAATATGGGTACTTAAAACAGGATAAATTCCATAAGCCCCATTTTCTGTTGATACTTTTCCAGTCCAAGCTGATCGGATTCTATTTATTGTTAGGGTGTCGGTATCACTTATTTTTAAGTTATCCCCAACTGCATCTTCGATGGAAAAATCTTCTAAGATGATATTTTGTGAATTTGAAATCTTAATCCCTTCTGCACCTTGTTCTTGACCTTTGAAAGAAAGTACTGTCTTATCCATTCCCATGCCCTTAATAGTAAGATGTTTTTTACCATCCAAACTCAAAGACTGTGAAAAAAGAAAATGACCTTCAGGTAGTTGTATAGTGCTACTATCTTTAGCCAATATAAAAGCTTCAAGAATCTCTTCTTCAAGGTCAATATAATTACGTTCTGGACTATATTCTGGCATTGGCCTTGAATAGCTTATTACAATAATTATTATTGTGATAATTATTAAAAAAGTATAAATAATTTTTTTCACTAAAAAATGTTTTTAGGTAAGATAGTAATTTCTTAAAATCCAACTTAATTATTTTATTGTGGATTAATAAAATTCAAAACGTCTTTTTGATTCATAAAACATTAAATTTTAAATATTTATTATATTAATTTTAAAATCAATTTATATAAGTTTTCAACTCTAATAAAAAATATTTATAATTGAAAATTCCAATTTTTCAAATAAATAGGAGATTTACACGATGAGTTTTAAATAATTGAGCAAATTCCTTTATATTTGCACACATTCTGATATAAACACAGGAGGAGACTAATAAAGTCCCCTTTTTTTTTGACATGAATTTACGCACGAAAGTAGAAAATTTGTTGGCTGATGCACTGGACCAAAATCCATCCTTATTTTTAATAGAATTGAAAATAGGGATCGACAATAGTATTCGTATTATTTTGGACGGAGATCAAGGAGTTTTACTTAAAGATTGTATGAGTATAAGTAGAGCAATTGAACATAATTTAGATCGTGATGAAGAAGATTTTTCTTTAGAGGTTGCGTCTGCTGGAGTTGGAGCATCCTTGAAAAACCACCGTCAATATGTTAAAAATATTGGAAGAAAACTCGAGGTTGAAATTTCTGAAGGCAGTCATTTTCAAGGAACACTTACTTCAGTTGATAAAAATGGGTTTTCTTTAAAATGGAAACAAAGAGAACCTAAACCAATTGGTAAAGGAAAAGTTACCGTAGAAAAACAAAAAACTCTTTCGTATGATACAATTGTTTCAGCGAAAGTTATTATATAAATAAATAATTTAATATGGAAAATTTCGCATTAATTGATTCTTTTTCAGAATTTAAAGATGATAAGCTAATTGATCGAGTAACCCTTATGGTTATCTTAGAAGATGTTTTCAAAAACACACTAAAAAGAAAATTTGGGTCTGATGAAAACTTCGATATAATTATTAATCCAGATAAAGGAGACCTGGAGATATGGAGGAATAGAATAGTAGTAGAAGACGGAAATGTTGAAGACCCTAATCAAGAAATCACTCTCGCTGAAGCAAGAAAAATCGAACCTGACTTTGAAGTTGGAGAAGATGTTTCAGAAGAAGTTAAACTCGTCGATCTTGGAAGAAGATCTGTTCAATACCTTCGCCAAAATTTAGTGGCCAAAATTTTTGAGCATGATAGTACCAATATATTTAAAAAATTTAAAGACCGTGAAGGAGATCTTTACACTGCTGAGGTACATCATATTAGGAGCAGGGAAATTATTCTTTTAGACGACGATGGTAACGAATTAATTCTTCCTAAGGATCGTCAAATTCCAAGTGATTTTTTTCGAAAAGGCGACAACGTACGTGGTGTAATTGAAAGTGTTGAATTACGTGGAAACAAACCCAGAATTATTCTTTCGAGAACTTCTCCAATTTTTTTAGAGAAATTATTTGAACAGGAAATACCTGAAGTTTTCGATGGTTTAATAACTATCAAAAAAGCAGTACGTATCCCTGGAGAAAAAGCTAAAGTAGCAGTAGATTCTTATGACGATCGTATTGACCCAGTAGGAGCATGTGTTGGGATGAAAGGTTCTCGAATTCACGGTATTGTTCGTGAGTTAGGTAACGAAAATATAGATGTAATTAATTATACCAATAATTTACAGCTTTTCATTTCAAGGGCCTTAAGCCCTGCGAAAGTTAATTCACTTAAAATTGACGAAGAAACTAAACGCGTTGAAGTTATCTTAAATCCAGAAGAAGTTTCTAAGGCAATTGGAAAAGGAGGGTCTAATATTCGACTTGCAGGGAAATTAACTGGTTATGAGATTGATGTTTTCCGAGAAGGTATTGAGGAAGATATCGAGCTAAAAGAATTCAGTGACGAAATTGAAGAATGGGTTATAGAAGAATTTAAAAAAGTTGGTTTGGATACTGCTAAAAGTATTTTAGAATTAGAAAAAGCGGATTTAATAAAGCGAACCGACCTTGAAGAAGAGACTATAAACGAAGTTTTAAGAATACTTAATGAAGAATTTGAAGAGTAGACTGCAAAAATAATTCTTATTTTTGCACATAGAAATAAATATATGGCTGACAAACCCAGTATTCGACTAAATAAAGTTCTAAGAGAACTAAATATCTCTTTAGAGCGTGCTGTCGAATTTTTAAATGATAAGGGTGTTGAAATTGATGCACGTCCAACCACAAAAATTACTGATCAAGTTTATGATTCCCTCTTAGACGAATTTGAAAAAGATAAGTCCAAAAAAGTAGCGTCTCATGAAGTAGGTGAGGAAAAGCGAAAAGAAAAGGAATCTCTTCGAATTATCCAAGAAAAGAAGGACCAAGAACGTTTAGAGAGAATCGCAAAAAGGGAAGAGTTAAAGACCAATAGGATTTCTATTGAAAAACCTAAGTCTGTTGGAAAAATTGATTTAGAGGCATTAAAAACATCTCCTAATAAAGATGCTAAAGTCTCTGGGGAGGAAAAGAATCGAGTAACACTAAAAACTAAGACTGAGAATAAGTCCAATAAAATTTCCAAAGAAGCTTCTTCCAGTAATGTCGAGGCATCTAAAGTAGAATCAGTTGAACCATCCTCTAATAAAAATCATGAAAAAATTGATTCTTCATTAGGTGAGGATGCTGAGGAAAACAAAACCCTAACAACTCAATATAAAAAATTATCAGGCCCAAAAAAGACTGGTCAGACCATTAATTTAGAAGAAGTCAATAAAAAAGAAAAAACTGTTGAAGATGCACGTAAAAGAAAACGAAAACGCATAAGTAAAGATGTAAAGCCATCAATCAAAACAAACGTTAAAAATAGTAATACACAAAAAAAGCGCAATGTCCCTGTTAAAAAAGAGGAACCCTCAGAAGAAGATGTTCAAAAGCAAATTCGGGAAACCTTGGAAAAACTACAAGGTAAATCTTCTAAATCTAAAGGAGCTAAATATCGAAGAGATAAAAGGTCTCAACATCGACAAAAAACTGAGGACGAAATGGCTCAAATTGAAGCTGAAAGTAAAATCCTTAAAGTTACAGAATTCATAACTGTAGGTGAAATAGCAACAATGATGAATGTTTCTTCAACTGAAATTATTTCTACCTGCATGACTCTAGGCATTATGGTCACGATGAACCAACGTCTTGACGCTGAAACATTAACTATTGTAGCCGAAGAATTTGAATATGAAGTTAGTTTTGAAAAAGCTGAACTTGAGGAAAACATTGAGGAAGAGAATGATGATGTTGAAGATTTGCATCCAAGAGGACCTATTGTTACTGTTATGGGGCATGTCGATCATGGTAAAACTTCTTTACTTGACAACATTCGAGAAGAAAATGTTATTGCAGGAGAATCAGGAGGAATTACTCAGCATATCGGAGCATATGGTGTAACACTCGAAAATGGTCAAAAAATTACATTTTTAGATACCCCAGGCCACGAAGCATTTACAGCTATGCGCGCTAGAGGTGCTCAAGTAACTGATATTGCAATAATTGTTGTAGCTGCAGATGATGATATTATGCCTCAAACAAAGGAGGCTATAAGTCATGCTCAAGCTGCTGGAGTTCCTATTGTCTTTGCAATAAATAAAATTGATAAGCCAAATGCTAATCCTGACAAAATTAAAGAAGCTCTTGCGGCCATGAATTTGATGGTTGAAGATTGGGGAGGTAAAATTCAATCTCAAGATATTTCAGCACTAAATGGAACTGGAGTAAGTGAACTCCTAGAAAAAGTTCTCTTAGAAGCTGAGTTACTTGAGTTGAAAGCAAATCCTAATAGAAAAGCCAAAGGAACAGTTGTTGAGGCTTTCTTGGATAAAGGTAGGGGCTATGTTTCAACGATATTAATTCAAAATGGAACATTAAAAATGGGAGACTATCTTCTTGCAGGAAAGCAAAGTGGAAAAGTTAAAGCTATTTTTAATGAGCGAGGAGTAAATCTTGACTTAGCTCCTCCTGCAACTCCAGTTTCTATTTTAGGATTGGACGGTGCACCTCAAGCCGGAGATACTTTCTTGGTTCTAGAAGACGAAAGAGAAGCAAAACAGATTGCTGCAAAAAGAACACAACTAATTCGTGAACAAAGTGTCCGTACTCAACGTCATATTACACTAGACGAAATTGGAAGGCGTATCGCATTGGGAGACTTCAAAGAACTAAATATAATTCTTAAAGGAGATGTCGATGGATCTGTTGAAGCATTAACGGATTCCCTTCAAAAACTATCTACAGGGGAAATTGAAGTAAATATTATTCATAAAGGAGTAGGTGCTATTACTGAATCTGATGTTTTATTAGCATCCGCATCAGATGCAATTGTAATTGGATTTAATGTACGTCCAATGGGTAATGCACGAGCAATTGCCGAGAAGGAAGAAATTGATATTCGCTCTTATTCTATTATATATGATGCTATTAATGATGTGAAGGATGCTATGGAGGGTATGCTTTCTCCAGAAATGCGAGAAGAAGTAACGGGTAATGTTGAAATTAGAGAAACTTTCAAAATTTCCAAAGTAGGAACTATAGCAGGATGTATGGTTACATCAGGTAAAATCTTTAGAAACTCGAGTATTCGGATAATTCGTGAAGGTGTGGTCATTTTTACAGGAGATTTAGTATCCTTAAAACGCTTCAAAGATGATGTTAAAGAAGTTGCAAAAGGTTATGATTGTGGTTTACAAATCAAAAATTATAATGATATTAAAATAGGAGATATTCTTGAATGTTTCCAAGAAATTGCAATTAAGAAGTCTCTTTAATCTTTTCTGGTAATTAAGAATGCTGAAGGGAAAAAGCTTTTTAATGTATCTAATGTCTTTAGCCCATTTAATTTTTCTTTAAAACGTCCTGCCTGAACTTTATAGTTAGGGGTTTCAAAACTCAATTTAACTGGAATATGTGGAAATTTTTCTTTTGAACGCATCAAAACCTCTTCTGCTAAAACGAGATCTCCATAATGTAATTGAAGCGTAAAATAAGTCTTGTTGAAGCGCTCTCTATCTAGTTGAATTTTTTTTTGAAGTAAACTGTCTATTTTAGGATCTTGTTCAATGTTTAATTTTTGTTCTTGAGAGAAAACAAAGTTGAAGCCAATTAATAAAATCAATAAAATCAGATAGTTACACCGAATATTTTTCATGTTACAAAAAAACAAAAAATTCTTTTTATACCGGATAAATTTAATAAATCTTAATCCTTATTTAGAACGGTTATAAATTAATAAAATCTTAATTTCTTAGCTTAATAAAAAGCATTCTATACTGTATTTTTGTGTCGAATTTTAGAAATAAATTTTGGATAAAGTTACAAATTCAATTAAAAGAAATATTCTCATCACAAGATTGAAATCTTTCTTTTTACCATTTATTATTTTAATTAGCGTTCTTTTAACGCAGAAAATTGTAGCTCAAGAAGTAGTAATAGCAGATAACAGCGCCGCTGTTCAAGCAGGAAAAAAACTTTTTAACGCAAATTGCGCTGCGTGCCATAAGCTTAATAAAAGAGCTGTGGGTCCAGCACTTAAGGGTGTTTCAGCAAAGTATGATAAAGAGTGGCTGTACACTTGGATTAAGAATAGTACTGCTATGGTTAAGTCGGGCGATGCACAAGCAGTGGCAATTTATGAGGAATATAACGGATCCGTTATGACTTCTTTTCCTCAACTATCCAATCTAGACATTGACAATATTTTAGCCTATACGGATTATATACCTCCAGCTCCTG
>Ga0213861_10003953_pt1 | contig 12191 bp, 18 predicted proteins | sample PICome_4_FD_160110 | JGI IMG/M metagenome (GOLD analysis project Ga0213861, IMG submission 160110) | Coastal seawater microbial communities near Pivers Island, North Carolina, United States - PICO131 | ecosystem: Environmental > Aquatic > Marine > Coastal | place: USA: North Carolina...
TTACTTCGTATGCATCTTCCGCGAATGTTTGTGAGAACGACACTTCAGGAGTCGTTTTAATTAAATAACGACTCCCATTGTGTACGATGTGTACACTACTTTCTCGAAGTAGATTGTACGTTGCCATGTTTATACAGTATAGTTATTGGCATATGCAGAATCACTATGTTTAGTTAATCCTTTATATTTTACTGTTAACTCATTACCTGTAGATAAGTCAGTACCTTGAGCCGCGAATTCAACGGTAGATGATATAATATCAGCTGTTTCAATTGACGGTATTTGTAAATGAGTTTTTGGTAGATCAAACTCTACTAATGGTGTAGCTGTTGAGGCTCCTCCCATAAATATGCTCATATCAAATGAGGTATTAACTAAATCTGTAGCTTTTGTTAAATCTGACAATAGTTCGTTAGAACCATCAGCCTTAGTATCTAAATACATAGTTAAAGAACCACTTATCTGTCTTGCTCCTGAGAAAGAACCTATTGGAGTATCAACAACTCCTAAAGTTTCTGGAGTAACATAAGTAATATTATTAGCAATAGTTAAACTTCCGCCTGTAATATTAATTAAATATGTTTTTGTTCCAGCTCCTAATAAGTCTAATACTTCAGCAGAGCCTGAGCCTGTTGTAGCATGAGTTAAACTTAAAGTAGATAACTTATTTCTTAAATAGTCAGCATCTGAAGAACCTGTAGTATCTACAAAATTATAACCTTCGATATAAGTTTTTGCTGTGACAGCTGCACTTGTAGTTGCAGTACCGCTTCCTTTAGTTACTTCAAGTGATTTTGAAGGGTCTTCAATAGCTGAAGTTACCTGATCAATAGTTGTTGCGTTACCTGACCAAGCAATAGTAGCAATACCATCAATTGAGAAATCAATCTCTGCCTGGTTAACTTGACAGTCATTTAGTCTATATGTAGTATTTTCTAATACAAAGAAAATATTTAATTTCAGCATTTCATGATGGTCTGATCTTACGAACGACACATCTGCATCTGTACCATCACATGTTACAGCAGTTGCTGAAGTTCCGCTTAAGCTACCTCCAGCAATATCTTTACCTGCAATAGCAGCCCATAAAATATTTTCACACATATCCATATGATTTTCAGTTCTTATACTATTAGCACCATGTTTGAAAGGTCTTACATAAGTTGAGAATGACCACTCAGCTGGAGACAATGAATCATTGAATCTTTTTGAGCCTCTGCTTGGGGTTGCACCCGCTTCATTAATTGTTACATCAGTAGATTCTGAACTTTGTGAGAAACTATACCCATCTAATACTCCCATTTTGAAAGTATTTGCTGTTGATCCGTTGCCTTTGAAAAGTCCTGTAGGCTGTCTTGAGCCGTCGGCAGTTAGAGAAGTTACTCCTTTTGCTGCACAAACAAAACCTGTTCCTGTACCTGTAGATGCGCCTGCATTTACTTGAGTAAGTGTATCATCATCAGACAGTCCTGTTCCTCTAAAGTTATTTGGAATTTGAACTTTGTTGACAACTCCACTACCTGTTATTTCTGTAACTATGACTTTTACGCCATCGCTCAAAGTAATTACATCTCCTACTGCGTGTCCTGTACCTCCAGTAAAAGTATCTACATCTATAAGAGATCCACCACTTGCGTGGACTCCGTTAGCTGTTGAAACAAATACCTGGGTATTTCTTGATAGATTTAAAGCCATTTTGCTTATCTCCTATAATTTATAATGGAAAGGGTTTAGCGAGAATTTTCTGCTTTACCTGTTTCCTAATATCGTACTTCGATTACCATTTCACCAATACCTAATGGAGTAATAACTCCTTCATCTGTACTAATCGATTGAATAGTAGCTGATGTGCTTGATAGGTGTGGTGATACAGTATCATCATACACTAGTATATCATTGTCATCTATGATTCTTTCGATATCTTCTAATAATAATGATAAATTTTCTTGAGGGTCATTTGCATCTTCTACATAAACCCTTATTGTTATTGTTATGAATCTCCATTTAAATCCTCCAGGTTGGTACTGTCGCACCTCATCGCCGGCTACAACACATACCTTAGGGTACTGTTGAATTTCATCTAAAAATACTAAGTGTGAATCAGCATTTTGATAAATGTTTGAATTAAATGGATAATTCCCATCAATTTCTTTTATTTTGTTTACAAGAGCTTCGGCTATCTTTTTTCGTTGCGTTCTATGTGCCATTATACTCTCCTAAGTGTAAATCTTTTTCCTACTTCAGCCTGTGCTAAACTTCTTATACTTTTTGTTATTAAAGGTTTAGGATTATAACCTGTAGGCCATTGTTTTGTGCCTAAGTTCTCAAAAGTAGAATAAACTCCTTGTTTATTTTTACTAATTCCTCCACCTGAAAGAGTGTATGTATATTCTCCTGTTAGTGTTGCTCCCGTATCCCTTAAATTAAGCAGTTGAACACTATTAGAAAATATTCCTGTTCTATTTATTAAAGCAGGTCTTCCCATATTTCTTCTTACTTCTGCAGGTAATCTAGCATTTATAAGTCTTTTTAACTTGTTTAGTTCTTTTTGTAGAGAGCCGTCGTTGGTTTCTCTTTTATTAGTATCTTTCTTTGTCTTTGAAGTTACTGCTAATATAGTTGAAATCTTTTTTGCTTGTTGCTGTACTCTGCTTCCTCTGCTTTTTAGTTTATTAGTAGCACGAGGCAGACTTGCTTTAACTTTGCTTTTTTTACTTGACTTTGCCTTATATTTCGTAATCGTTTTACCTTTCAAAGTATCTTTTATTTGGTTTTGTAAAACTTCCTTTATAGTTTTGGACCCTGCCAAGTTTTCAGGGCCTATTTTTTTAATTTCTTGTAGTAACCTATTTATTCTTTGTTTATCTGCTTTACTAGTATCGGTGGCTTCGCCCCCTAAAGCTGCAACTCTTGCTCTTCCTAGAAGTTTTTGAAAACTACTTTTCTCTTCATGTTTACTTTTTGTTTTTATTTCTACTACCGATAGAACTTTTCCATCTTTTAACCCTGATAAATCTTTTCTTTTTAAAATTTCTATATCGTATTCTCCACCACTTCTTCTATACTGTTCTATACCTTCTTTAAATTCTTTTGGTGAAATTTTTCTGCCAAGAGAAGTAGAAATTTCACTAGCTAGTCGTAGTCCTCTAATATCAGCAACTACTCTTCTTAGCCCTGGTATATGTGAAGTGCTAAATTTCGATTCAGAACCGTATTCTCCTACAAAGTCATCATCTGTTCTTGCTACTGAACCATACTGTTCTATGTTTCTTATTATGTTTTCTATTGCTTTTATAGTTAAACTTAAGGTAACATTTATAGGTTCTACAGTAATATGGTCTAACTCTACTAATTCATCTAAATACCCAGTTAATCTATTCAAAGCTTTTCTTAAGTCTTCTATAGGCGCTTTACTTTGTAGTACTTGCGTTATTTCTGCTAGAGACTCTGGACTGAATACATTATTATCTAGAGTATTATATAATTTGGCTAAAAAAGAGTCTATATTTCCTATTTCTGCTAATTCTATCTGTTTAAGTTTATCTCTTACTTTATCAGCGCCTCTAAATATATATTTTTGCTGCTCTCTTAAAAGTTTAGTATATTCTGTACTTTTTGTTTTCTTAAACTTTCCTCTAATATCTGCCATTACTTATGTATCTTATAAAAATCCAATATACGTTTAATATGATCTGGAAAACCTATGTTTTCTCTTAAACTTGTTGATACAGGATTTTGTATCTGTGCGCCTGATATAGATAAATTTGCTTTTCTTTCATCTTTTAAATAGTACTTCACTAAGTCAAAACACGCTAATTTTAAATCTTCTGGTGTTGCCGCATACCCTGAAGTATAGACAACTTTTACTGCTTTTCTACCTTGAGGAAACATTTTGTCTCCTGTTGCAGTTGTTCTGAAAACAGTGTCGAGTGCTTCATCTACTACATATTCGTATTTACCACTACTATCAGAGTTACCTGTTATTAAAGTCGTGTATGAGTCTGATTGACTGTCTCTTTCTGAAACTGATGTCACGCTCACAACTGGACTTTCATCGAGTATTATTGCATTTGTGTACTTATCCCTAATATCATAGTATTCGGTCTTTGCACTTGAATAATAATCTACAAAACTTGTGCCACAGTATGTTTTTACTGTTTGGCTGATGGCTGGTATAATAACGTTGATTTTTGAATCTTCGGAAACCCCGGTGAGTCCCGCGAAATCTTTATACTGTGCTAATGTTATTAAATTTGCCATAATTAAAAAGTGGGAGTGTTAGGTACACTCCCATAAACCTTATTAAGCTAATATTAGCTAGCTTTGTACATCCAACCCCACTTAGAAGTTGCACCATCAATAAGATCGGTAAACCCGATTCTTTGAGAAGCCACTAGGACTCTTCTTTGATTAGCTACTTCGTAGTCTGATTCAACTGTAACACCTCTTAGTCTAGGTAATACGTAGTTTCTTGGATTAACTGCGATAGCACCGAACTTAGAAACTGCTGGTGTAGCAAACTCGTCACATAATAGTACTCTTGAACCGAATACTTGACCAATTTCACCAGAAAGCTTAGTAGCCATGTCGCCAACTAGGTTAGCGTCTTGGAACTCTGCATCTTCTAATAGTTCATAGTATGATCTTTGTGAAACAATGTATACTACTTCACTTGGATTGATACCATATTTACCCATATTCTTTCTCATTTCAAGAAGGTCAGTTGCTACAATTTTATCAGTTGCAAAAGCAGTTGCTGATTGTGTATAGTCACTGTCATTTCTTGCTAAGTGTAGAAGACCTTCAAAAGCTGCACCTGAAGTACCATAAGCACCATCAGCATCATCACCAGCTAAAAGAGCATTCTCGATGCCTCTAGCGTGTGCTCTAACCATTGACTCTCTAATTAAAGGAAGAATTGGTAAGATTGCATCTTCTTCAGTTTCATTACCTAAGTATGATTGTGAAATAAGTTTTTTAGTTGAAAGAGTTCTTTCGGTCATGTCTACACCACCTGCTGAACCAGGGTTATAAGAATCCCCTCTTTCTTGCAAGTTACCGTGTGGGCTTGTCCCAGTAGCTGCTTGGTTGCCTGTAAATTCAGCGTAACCAGCATCCGGTAAGATTGGTATAATCATATTAGCAGAAGTCATAGCGATTTCTCTAAATAGAGGTGCTAAGACTAATTCGTTTTGAATATCTCTTTCTATATTTGTTGAAACAACTTGCTCAAAGTCTGCTGAAGAAACAGCAACACCTGAATGGGCGTTAACTTTTTCCATTACACTTTTAGCTACATCGTTGTCCCATCCTTTACCAGTCGCTAAACCAGCAAATTTTGCGTCAACAATATCTTGCTCAAAAGTTTTCTTCCAGTCACCATTTGAAGTTCTGTCAGAGAAATGTCTTTTGGACTCTCTGATATTCATGATTTCTTCTGATTTCTCAGCTAATTGAGATTCTAAAGATTTAACAACTGACTCTAAATTAGAATAGTTTTCATTAACTCTAGATTCCACGTCATTCATTAGCTTTTCAGCTCCTGATAGACCTGCTTCAACTATAGTTTTAGTTTTTTCCTGATCAGCTACTTCGTTAGCTTTTTGAACTTCAGCTTCATCAGCAGCTTTTTGAGCAGCTTCGTCTGCAGCCTTCTGTTCAGCAGCTTTAGATTCAGCTTGTTTCATTGCAATTTCAGCGGCTGTATCAGCAGCTACTTTCTTTGCAAAAGCGTCTAAATCAAAATTGCTTTCAGGAGATTGTTTTTCGTTTGACATATTTGTCTCCATGTTATGGGATTCCTCCCGTCTTGGCTGCTCAACATTAACAGCGTCTGCTATTTCTGCTGGGTTAGCCTTGTAAAAAGTTTGCTTGTACTCATTGTACTGTTCCATACTATCAAATGACTTGCTTAAGCCAAAGGTTGCCCCTTGGTTGCAAGGAACTGATACTACAGAAACTTCAAAAAGCTCTGCGTCCTTTATTTTATATCCATCGGTTTCAGTCATGTAATCAGCGTCCTTGACTTTGAAACCGACAGAAAAAGCTCCAAGGACACCGTCTTTAATAAGTTGTGTTACATCGCCTGCAGCTTTTGATATCTTTGCAGATATCTCTAAACCGTTTTCTGTAACTTGTAAATCTTTTGCACGACCAATTGGTTTGTCGTAGTTGTGATTGAATAGAATTATTGGATTATTTTTGAAATTCTCTAATCCACCTTTAGTCCATGCATCACTTTCGATAATATCTCCAGCTCTGTCAAGACCATTAGTACTTGCTGATCCTTTAATTTCAACACCGCCATCTTCAGATTCGCCTAATGATTTAAAAGTGCTAGTCCAATGATAAATTTTATTCGACATCATTGTCCTCCACTTCCTTCTTAGCAGGTGCTTTTTTCTCAACAGGTGCTTCTTTTACTTCTGGTGTAGGTACTACGTCTACTGGGTATCTTTTTGATACTACACTAAGTACTCTACTCCAAGAACCGAATGCTCTTCTTAATAAGTAATCTTTAACAGGAACATCAGCTCCTTTTGCTTTATAAGCAGGTAGACCCATTGGGCCGCCTTCTTTTTTAAAGTACTCAGAAAGAGACTTTACCATCATATCTTTTGTCATAATTATTCTTCCTCGCTTGGGGCAGCCTCTTCAGGTCTACCGCCTTGTTCCGGGTTTGTAGCTGAGCCTGCTATATTTGCAGGTACTCTTGGCTCATCAAATCCGGCTACAGGTTCTTTTCCTAATGCTTCTCTTGCTTCGTTAGCACTTAGTATTCCAGTGTTAACTAAAGTAGCATAGTATGCTGCCTGGTCTCTCAATTCTGGTTGTAAAGCAGGAATCCCTGTTACATCTTCATTTAGTGAAAAACCAAAAAATCTTTCTAGTGCATACCCAAGTTTTTTAACTACAGGTAGTACGGTTTCTAGATAATATAATCTGTGATTAGGTCTTATGTTAGCGTTATTACCGCCATCTAGTAAGATGGGTGGTATTCCCATTGCTTCTAGTATAATTCTTTCATTTGCTTTTATTGATTCTGCAAAATCTAATTCTTTAAAGTTTACATCAGTTAAAGGATCTACCTCTAAACCTCCGTCTAATATAAGGGGCCTTCTGCCACCTGAATTAGGGTTATACCTCATACTCCATGCTTGCATCATTCTTTCTTTTACTTTCTCAGAAAGAGTGTTTGGACTTTTAAGTACTAATCCTGGAACTGCTCCGTTTTTAAAGAAGTTATCCTGGAAGTTTCTCATACTTGCAAGTAGTTGCATAGTTCTGTATGCAGGTTTTAGTCTTGGTACTCCTCTATATATGGAGTTGAAACTATTTTCTTTTACATGGATAATTTCGTTTGGACTATAATCTATTGAGTTGTCATATGTAAATTTTTCTATGTAAGTACTATCATCACTATAGATTGTTACTTTATCTGCTGGTAAATGATACAAGTGAGCACCATCAAAGTAAATAAAGATATTTCCATCTATTAGTAAGTCAATAATTAAGTTTCTTTTAAAAGAACTTACGTCTTGAAAAGGATTTGGCTCTACGTTTAGTAATAGCTCTACTTTAGACCTTCTTATATTCTTAAGAATATTATTAGTACCTACTATCTTTTCTCCTACTGAGAATGGAATCTCTGCTACATCATCTACGATCATGTTTACAGCTCTGTTAACAATTTCTAATTGTTCGTAAGCGTTTCTATAATTAGTGATTACTTCGCGAGAGTCAATGGTCATTCCCTCATTTCGGGATATAACATATTGCGAAGGATTAAGTTTTTCCTCGCTATTTCTTCCTAAGAATCTATCATACCATGCCATATTTGTCTCTCTGTTTCTCGACCCATCTTTTTTGTTTCTCTGCGTGTATCAATTTGGGTCTTTTACCATATATTGAATGTAATTTCATATGGTGACTATGGCAGAGTGTTACTGTATCTTCGTAAAGTTCTTTATAGTGTTCATCAATAAAGGCTTCTCGAATCTCTAGTATTTCTTGTTCGTTTTTAATAATTAATTTTTTCTTTTTTATCCAAGTTTCTAGTAGTTCTGTAAGCCCGTGATAGTGATGAAAATCTAAATGTTCGCTGCTACCACAAATATAACAATCGCTTGATTTCTTATATTGTGATTTTGCTTTGTCTCGTACGTATTTAACTAAGTCTCTTTTGAAATTCATATTTCTACTCTTAATTAGAATTATACCAAAAACACACAGCAAATGTCAAGAACTGTTTTTTGTAGGTCTTGTTAGAACGTTGTGGCTGTAGTTTCAAATGTATACAACGCGTAACGCATAGCATCAGCCATATGGGATGCCATGTTGTGTTTTGGTTTCTCTTTTAATAAATTAGGGTTAGGGTCCCATTGGTATTGGTCCAATGAGATAAGTGCTTCTTTGCAAGTTTGATCAACAATTATCTCATCGTTATCAACTACAGTAGCTACATGTCCGATTCCATCTAATACAGATTTCTTGGCGTTTATAGTACTGATATCATAATTTTGTGCAAAGTCGTATCTTGTTTGTTGAGCTGCTGAATCAATATAAATATAATCAATATCCCATTTATGAATTAATTTTTGAATCTGAGCTGCGTGTTGTTCTGTTGTTTTTTCTGCTTCCATGTACTCATCTATAAGATAGTATTTTCTATTATCCCAGTCATAGGCAATTACGCAGAAAGCTGTAGGGTCTTTATAACCTACGTCGAGTCCTGCAAAAACATCCATCTGACTAACGTCGATTTGTGAAAGGTCTGCAATACATTCTTCGTGATTAAATGCCCATACTTGACCTTCGTAAACATTAAAGTCTGCCATGTATTCTTGTGCAAACTCATTAGTTGACATTGTTTTCTTTGCTTCTATAATGTCTGACTCGGATACACGAGGATTTTCGTGGTAAGTTGCTTTCACACTACACCACTCTGGGAATTCATCGCTATGCCCTCTGTAGTAAAACTCAGCAAAATAATTATTTCTACCCCTTGGAGTAGATATAAAAATTGCTTTGGAGTTCTCTTTATCTAGTGTGGGCCTGAGCGCAACATTGAAAGCATCCCTCCCGTCTGTGAGAGCGGCCTCGTCGAATATGATGAGATCATAAGATCTACCCACAACCGAGTCAACTTGGTTAATGGAACCCATACGAATCGTAGAGTTGTTAGATAGTTCAATAACTTTATCTTTTGCATTGTCTCTTAATACCTCTAAATCAAAATGTTTAATTAAGTTTCTTTGCAAATCAAATGAGATTTGCGATAGTGAATAGTTGGGGGACATTAATAGTACATGACTGTTTGGTACTAGACAGACTAGTTGTCCTATAATATTAGATATGTATGTTTTTCCTTGGCGACGTGAAACTGCCGCTGTAATAAAACGATACTTTGGGTTGTTAATTGCATTGATGATTGCTGTTTGAGATGTGTTAGGTTCTATTCCTAATAGCTCTAAGTACTCCATGATTGGGAGTTTTATGAAACGTGATTCTTGCTCTAAATCCATTAGATAATCACTAACTATATCTGTACGACTAATTTCTATCAATGCAATATCTCATCTGGAAAGACTTCATAGTTATCATTGGATTCCAGTTCTCCAATTTCTAACATCTTAGCGTATAAGTAACAATATGAAGCTGTGATCTGTTTAAGCTTCTCTTCAGCTACCGATAATGTTCTTTTTTCTTCTACAGTTATAAGATTCTGTAGCATTTTTGTAGCGTGTACTGCACCTTCATCTAACCAAAGTTTGGTTCCGTTCGCTTGCATTATTTTCTCCTTTTAATTCCTCGTACATATTTTTGAGACTTAGGTGGTCTTTTTGTAGAACCACCTTTGCCTGCCCAAAACACTTTATTCGCCCAGTAGGCTGCTGAGCTTTTGCCTTTAGCAATATTTCTTCTGTGTCTTGCCTTGAAACTCTTTCGAGCTTCGGGACTATAGTTATGTCCCATGCCTTGTGCACCAAAGCGGATGATCTTCACCTTTCCGCCAACTCTAACTCCTACCACAGCTTTCTTTGTTCTGTGTTTGGGAGTTCTTTTAGGTTTATTAAGTCTAGTTAGCCCAGCTCTTTTGAGCCTTCCTTTTTCTGCTTTTGTTAGTGCCATGTTTTTTTGTTATAGCAAATTTCTTTACTACTTTATCAAGTCTTCCTGACTTCATAAGTTTATTTATTTGTTTAAAGATATTATCTTCTTCTCCTTCTCGTTAATAGTTTAGAAGGTGTTTTCTTTCCAAACTTTGCCCTTTTAGGATTTACTGTTTTACCAAATCTTGGTCCTACTGCTTTAGGTGCTGCTCCATAGAAGCCACCTGGTGTGGACATCGGAGACTTAGTATTTACAAAAGTTCCTGCTGCTGCATTCATGTCTCGAGTTACTCCTCTTTTCAATACATGCTTTCTTAGCTTGGAGGTTGAGTGGACACTAGGTCCGCTTAAAAATCCGCCTTGTCTTGCCATTTTTATATTCCTTTCTACTCTAACGAGTACTTTGGCTTATTAGCCTATTAATGAGAACCGCATTTTGTGGGGTTCTCGGTAGTTTTGTTAACGTTCTTACAGTATGTCCCCATACTAATTGTTCGAGTACAGCTTTCTTTAATCTCTCCGAAAGAGACAAAGTTTTCTCTATTTCCGTACTTAAGTTTTGCATTGCTAGTCCTATTCGACTTAGCTAATGTATTTTAGCTTTTTGCTTTCTGCTCCGCTGCCATCATTTTATCTTTGATGTCAACGCTACCATCCCAGTTCTTGTCTTTTCCTGTGATGATATTTATAAATTGAGTCCATTTGGTTTTTAGCCACTCCATTTATTTTCTCCTTCTTTTTGTATAAGTCCTCACTCTAGTAGGTTTGCCGCCGACGCCTTGAGCTTTTGCTCTTTTTCTTCGTACTGCAGACTTCTTTTGTGCTTTACTCATTGTTTTTGCTCTGGCTAAAGGTACGCACTTTGGGTAACCTCGCCTCGATGTTTTTGCGGAACTACGTCCACAAGGTTGATATCTGCCTTTCTTTTTAGGTCTTCCAATATCTACCCATTTTTCTTTAAACCATTTACTTAGTCCGCCTTTAGGTTTCGCCATGGTCATGCTCTACATCACCACTTACTAAATAATTGGCTGCTTGAACAAGTTCATGTTCAGATACGGCTATTTTATTTGTCCACCATGTTTCTAGCGACATCTCTTCCTTTCCTTCTAATCCGTCTAGAATCATCTGACAATGATTAATTATAACTTTGCAACTTGTTATTGCAGAGGCGGCATCAGTATGACCCCCTTTTTCTATTACAAATTTTCCATTTTTTAATAACTTTGCTTTAATCATTTTCTTTTTCCCATACGGTATTTTCCGCCTTTGGCTTTGTATGTTTTTACTAACCATCCATTTGCATAAGCTGATGGGTATACTTTAAACTTTCTTTTAGCTTGTGCTTTAACCCTAGCATATAGCTTAGGGTTTGTAGGCACGGGCTTTTTCTTGACTGCTTTTCTTCTTCTACGAACAGCCATTATTTCTTCTTCTTTCCGCCTTTCTTTTTCTTCTTCTTTTTATGGTATGGCATGTCTCTCTCCTTATGTCCATTTGGGGTCTTCCAAAGGACACTCTGCCCATCTAATCTTTGTTTTGAGGGGCATAAAACATTTACATATTTCGCAAACTTTCCATTTTTTTAAGTGTGGGCACTTCTTACAAATCGCCATTCGTTCCTCTGGCGTCTTCTTCATCTCAACTTTTTAGGTATGTGTTGTCTATTTCTTCTTTGTAAGTTCTTCTTTTTTGCAAGTAGAACTTTAACTCTGCTTGAAAGTTCTTTTGTAGGTTCAGTTGTTATCTCTCCTACTTCTATTTGTTTTACTGCTTTGTGTAAAGCTTCTTCTATAGAGCTTGTGCTTGAAGCAGTTATGTCTTTTGTTGTGTAATCTTTTTTCATATTTTTCCTAGCTATGCATTGAAAACATAGTCCATATTATACCAGCTCCAGCAACTATTAAAGTTCCAGATACGCTAATAAGTATTGTTTCTATTCTTGAGACTTGATTGTCCATACTGGTGAATCTTCCATCCGCACCTTTCTCCATGTCTGTTATCTTATTGAAGATAGTTTTCCACCGTTCGGCACATACAGCCTCATGCTTGGCAAGTTCTGCGGCCACCTCGTTGACA
>Ga0213861_10003956_pt1 | contig 12186 bp, 23 predicted proteins | sample PICome_4_FD_160110 | JGI IMG/M metagenome (GOLD analysis project Ga0213861, IMG submission 160110) | Coastal seawater microbial communities near Pivers Island, North Carolina, United States - PICO131 | ecosystem: Environmental > Aquatic > Marine > Coastal | place: USA: North Carolina...
GGCTTGTTTAGAAGCACAATTAACTAATTTAAGTAATATAGCATGAGTTTATTAGATGATGTAAGTATTGTAGTAACTCCTAACGGATATAAGGCAGGAGAATTGTATGCAGTTATTCCTGTACCTAGTGATGGTGCTGAAGAAATCACAAATGGAGATTTTGCTACTGATACGGATTGGGTAAAAGGCACAGGGTGGACTATATCAGGTGGAAGTGCTACAAGTGATGGTTCAGGAACTTCTTTTTTATATCAAATAATTTCAAATGCACAAACAAAAAGATTTCTTATAGAATATGAAGTTAAGGATTATGTAAGTGGTAGTGTTTCTATTGTACTTGGTTCAGCAGGTTCTGACCAATTAACATCAAGTTCTAATGGTGTTGTTAGTGGTATTGTATTGTGGGATGGAACAAGCGACAGGCTAAACTTTAAGTCAGTATCACTTATAGGCTCAATAGACAATGTATCAGTAAAAGAATACACATCAGCAGATATGGACGTTACTAGAGCAACTGCTGCTACAAGAGTAGATGAGAATGGTTTAGTAAATTATGCTGAGATTTTAGGAGATAATTTAACAACTCCATTAGACTTTACAACTTGGGTAAATAGCAGTGCAACTGATATAACTGCTAATTCTTTTACGACAAGTGGTGTTGGTGAAGGAGTTTTTTTTAGTTTAACAACTAATAAATTATATAAAATAAATGTTAGTGGGGTTACAGGAGATATAAGTTTAAGATATAGAGATGGAGGAGGTGGAGGAACAGTTTTAGGTGCATTTGATACAGACTTATATTTTGACACAAGTGGTTTGACAAGTCCTAATATATATCTTAGGTCGCTTTCAGCAACTACTGCTACTGTTACAAGTGTATCATTTAAAGAAGCAGCAAGAGATAACGTACCTCGTATAGATTACACAGGAGGAGGTTGTCCACATATATTAGCAGAGCCACAGAGGACTAATATTGCTAAATATTCTGAACAATTAGATGTATCACCTAATGTAATTGATAATGCTAATTATACTTCAAATTTTTATGTTTCTCCAAATGGTTTAACTACAGCACCTAAATTTGAAGAAACTACTGCTAATGACAGACACGGATTTTACCAATATCAAACAGTAACATCAAATTCATACACAGTAAGTATTTACACAAAACAAATTAACAGAAGATATATATGCCTACAAAGTGATTTAACATCAATTAATCAATTTACTTTTTTTGATTTACAATTAGGTACTGTTGTTTCAGAAGGTACAGGATGGACGGCAACTATCGATTCGGTTGGAAGTAATGGGTGGTATAGATTGGCAGCAACTTGTACGGCAGTAACAGGTAGTAGGTTTTCTATTTGGGGGGGTTCAGTAGATGGATTATCTAATACTTATGTTGGAGATGGTTCTTTGTTTACTTTTTGGGGATTACAAGTAGAACAAGGCTCATACCCAACATCATACATTCCAACATCAGGAAGTACAGTAACAAGAAACCAAGACATCTTCACAAGAGATGGTATAGGTAGTTTGATTAATAGTGAGGAAGGGGTTTTGTTTTGGGAAACTGCTTCTTTAGTTTCTTCTGATGTAACGAGGTATTTATCTTTAAGTGATGGAGGTGTTAATAAAATAAATTTTAGATATACATCTACAATAAACCAAATTGCTGTTTTTATGAATGTAGCAGGGGTAACACAAGCGGCTTTTACTGTAACAATCTCAGATGTAACTATTTTAAATAAGTTTGCTTTTAAATGGAAAGTTAATGATTTTGCTTTATGGATAAATGGGTCTGAGGTAGGAACTGATAATAGTGGAATAGTTTTTCCTGTTGATACTTTAGATAGATTAAATCTTGCAGATACTAACGGCACTTCTTCTCCTTTCTTTGGCAAAGTAAAACAACTACAAGTATTTAAAACAGCACTAACAGACACTCAACTAGCAGCATTAACTTCATAATATGAATATATATAAATTACAATACAACACAAAAGCAGAAGGAGATGCTGACTTACTATCTAAAGGTACTTATGAAGTAATAACTGAAGAAGGAGTTACTCAAGATGTTTACAGAAATGGAACACAAGCAATCGTATATATAGGACAGATAGTAGAAGTACCTGCAACTTATGATAAAGATGGTAAAGAATTAACTCCTCCTATTTATTATAGTGGAGTATTTTACGACCTAATGACTACAGAAGAATTTGACTTTGGAATACACGAGTTATTTCCTGTAAATTGTGTACATTCGTTCTTAGGTTATGAAAAGAACGCAGAAGGTACAGATGTAGACCCTGATGAATTAATAATAGAATAAAATGGATAAAATACTTAGTATAAACTTAGAAACATCAACAGCTCCAATAGTACAAGAAGTAAGAGGAAGGGACTATATAGAGTACGGAACAGAAGATTGGAGAAACCTCTACCCTCAGTTCTTAATTGACCTTTACTATAACAGTTCAACACACGCTGCAATTGTAAACGCTACAGCTGAAATGATAGCAGGAGAAGACTTAGTATGTGAAGAAGATGATACTAATTTAGAAAGTTACGTAAAGCTTAAGAAGTTTTTAAGACACGCTAATTCTAATGAAAGTTTACACCAAGTAATAAAGAAAGTAGCTTTTGATTTTAAACTTCAAGGAGCATACGCTTTACATATTGTATGGAATAGAGAAAGAACAGAAATAGCAGAGCTTTATCACGTACCTGTAGAACGTGTAAGAGCAGGAAGACCAAATGCAATGGGTAAGGTTGATACTTACTATATAAGTGCTGATTGGGGAAACACTAGAACAAATAAACCATACCCTATTAATGCTTTTAATGTAAACGATAGAACTTCAGGAAGTCAGTTGCTTTATACAGGTGCTTATAGTCCTAATATGGATTGCTATCATACACCTGATTATTTAGCAGCTAACAATTGGTGCTTAGTAGACCAAAAGGTTGCAGAGTTTCATTTAAACAATATAGAAAATGGATTTAGTGGGAGCTATTTTGTTTCTTTTGCTAATGGTATTCCTACGCAAGAAGAAAGAAGACAGATAGAACAAAGTTTAGTAGAGAAATTTACAGGAGCTTCTAACTCAGGGAAGTTTATTTTAACGTTCTCAGACGATAAGACTAGAACACCTGAAATAACTCCTATAAGCGTTTCTGACGCAGATAAGCAATACTTAGCACTACAAGAGCTATTAGTTCAAAACATACTCACAGGACACCGTGTAACGTCTCCTATGCTTATGGGTATTAAATCTGATACAGGATTGGGTTCTAATGTAGATGAACTTAATGCAGCAGGTAACTTTTATCTTAATACAGTAGTTAAGCCGTTCCAACTCCATATCTTAAATACTTTACAGACTATATTTTCAGTAAACAATATGGACTTACCTGTTCAGTTTGTACAATTAAAACCTATTACAGTAGAATTTACTTCAGAGGACTTAAAAGGAGTAATGACTGAAGATGAAATAAGAGAAGAAGTTGGCTTGAAGCCTTTAGCTGATGTAGAGGTAAGAGAAGACTTTGCAAGTGAAAAGACAGAGCTTGATAATTTTATTGAAGAATTTGGGGAGGACATTCCTGAAGAATGGGAATTGATAGAAGAAGAAGTAGTAGATGGAGAACATCAAGACTTTGACTTTGAAAATGAGCTTAATAACATAGCTAATGACAAAACAGAATTAGCTTCTACAGGAACAGCAAGACCTAATGCTAGAAGTAAGCAAGACGGAACAAACAAATCAGATAATGAGTTTTACAAAGTTAGATATGTTTACACTAAAGATAATTTTTTAAGTCAGGAAGGAAGTACTAGGGATTTTTGCAGTAAAATGATGTCAGCAAGAAAGGTTTACAGAAAAGAGGATATTATTCAGATGGGTTCTAGAGCTGTTAATGCAGGTTGGGGGCCTAAAGGTGCTGATACATATTCTATATGGCTTTACAAAGGCGGAGGTAATTGTCATCACTTTTGGCTTAGGCAAATCTATAAAACATCTTTAAGGGGTGCAAAGAGTAACATCAAGCCTAGTGAAGCAATTTCTTATACTAAAGCTTTGTCTGAAGGATTTACAGCAGAAAGAAACGACAAGCTAGTTGCAAAACCACCAAAGAGAATGAAAAATAACGGATTTTTAGAACCAAGATAATTATGAGCTACGTATTATTTATATCAGAAGCAAAGCTAAAAGACAGCACAGCAATAAACTTAAATGTTGACCCTCAAATCTTGTTACCTTATGTGTTACAGGCACAGCGTATTTATATAGAGCCAAAACTAGGAACAACACTTTACCAAAAGCTAGAAGCTGAAATTACAGCAGGAACTTTAACGGGGGCATACAAGACTTTAGTAGATGAGTATATAGGCGACTGTTTACCTTCTTGGGCGTTTCATATGTGTATTCCTTATTTACGCTTTAAAACGGAAAACGGTAACATCTATTCTAAGACTTCAGAAACAGGAAACGCTTTAAGCACAGAGGAAGCTCAACACCTTAGAGAAGAAGTAAGAAACAATGCTGAATACTTTACAGAAAGAATGATACAGTATATTACTAACAATATAACTCTTTTTCCTGAATACAATACTAATAGTGGAGCAGACATTTCTCCTGACCAAAACGCTTACTACAATGGTATGAACCTAGAAAGACCAATGAGACAGGGAACTAAACTTACATTGAGAAACTTTTTAAATGCTTCTGATTACTCATAATGAAAAGACACTATAAACCGAAAACTAAAAATGTTACTAAGTTAAAATCCTACTTAGATAAAAAAACTAAACAAAATGACAGAAGTAAAAGATACTCTACAAGTAGGGTTAGCTAATTTTTCAGCTATTGGGTTCACTCTAGCGAGTGCAAATGAAATACTAAGTTTTGTTGCATTAATACTTTCAATAGCATATACTATATATAAATTCATTCAATTTGACAAAACTAAATAGATGGCTCGTAAAGTTGTTACAAGCGCTTTTAAGAGCGTTAAAAAGAAACGAAAGGGAATACACTCCAAAAATGCAAGTAAAGGACAGAACGGATTTAAAAAAGCCTACAGAGGTCAAGGTCGTTAATCTTTTAATCATAAGAGATACATTCACAAAAAAATCAACTATTGGTAGATTGTTTATTAATGGTGAAAGTTTCTGTGATACCTTAGAAAATCCTTGGGTAGACAATCAAAGAAGTATAAGCTGTATTCCTAAAGGAAATTACAAGGTAAGACTTAGATACCCAAGAGAAAGTGCGACTAGGGATTACTTACACTTATTAGTTCAGGACGTTCCTAATAGGGATTATATCTTATTTCATAGAGGAAACACAGCTAAAGATACAAGCGGCTGTATTCTAGTGGGGAATGGTCGTAAACAAGACATTGTTGAAAACTCTCGCTTAGCTATGGATTTAGTTATGCAAGAACTTATATATTTGGGCGGAGAAAATATTAATTTAATAATCAAAAATAAATAATATGAAAAAGTTTTTAGAAAAGTACCTTATCGGTCAAATGGTAAAGAGCAAGAAGTTTTGGTATGCAGTTAGTTCTGTAGTTGTACCTGCTTTAGTTTCTTACTTAGGAGTTGATGAAACAACTGCAAAAGATTTATACTATGCAATCTTAACACTAATTGTAGGTCAAGGTATAGCAGACGTTGCTAAAAAGTAAATGTTAAAAGGTAAAAGGTTAAGGTTGTCTTCTGAAGAAGTTGAAATTATCAATGAGTTCAGAGGGCAAGACTTAGCTAACATAAACGGAAACACAGCTTTAGATATACATCTTAAAGAAAGAGGTATAGACAAAAAAGATATTGTAAGCGTTAAACATTGGCAAAGTATGTCAGGTGATTTACGTTTTTCAATAGTTACAAAAGAACAATACGGAACTGATAAGCTAGAACTACTTGAAGACATTCAAAGTCTAATTGAAGACTACTCTCCAAAATATACAACAATTAAAAGAGTTAAAGGTGAACACCTATTAGTTATAAACCCTGCTGACATTCATATTGGTAAACTAGGAGTAGCTTTAGAAACAGGTGATGACTATAATACAGAGATAGCTTACAATCGAGTTTTAGAAGGCGTTACAGGACTTATTAGCAAATCACAAGGGTTTAGCATAGATAGAGTGTTATTTTGCGTAGGAAACGACGTGCTACATATTGACAATGTATATAATACAACTACAGCAGGAACTCCACAAGACGCAGACGGCAAATGGTGGCAACACTTTGAAGTAGCTTTAAAACTTTACGTGAAATGTGTTGAGATACTAAGAGAAGTTGCTCCTGTTGATGTAGTACATTCTATGTCTAATCACGATTATCAAAGTGGTTTTCATTTAGCACACTCTTTAAAGTCTTGGTTTAGAAATACTAAAGATGTAACTTTTGACATATCAGTATCACATAGGAAATACTACAAGTACGGTTCTAATCTTATAGGGCTTGAACACGGAGACGGTGCTAAAATGGATAAGCTTCCTATGTTAATGGCAAACGAAAAACCGCAAGAATGGGCTGAAACTAAATACAGGTATTGGTATTTACATCACTTACATCATAAAGTTAAATACAAATGGTTAGACGCTAAAGACTTTATAGGTGTAACAGTTGAGTATATGCGTTCTCCAAGCGGAACTGATAGTTGGCACAATAGAAAAGGCTTTTGTGGAGTACAAAAAGCAGTAGAAGGTTTCATACATTCTAAAAAATCAGGGCAAATAGCAAGACTTGTACATTATTTCTAATGGAAGAAAGTAAATCAATTAACATATTTATAATGTATATGCTTATAATCTTAGTGATTTTATTGCTAAATTTATAACCCCCTTTAGCCGTTTTAGGCACTTTCTCATCTTTTTAATGGTAATATACTAGACAGCACTTAAAGTTGCTTATCTAGTAAAAACACTCTTAACACTTAAATTGTTAATAACTTTGATAATAATTATGTTAGTATCTATTTATTTTTATATCTTTGCTGCATATTAATCAATACAATTTTAAGAAATGAAATACAAAATCGTAAACAATAACACAGGAGCTACTTACTTCTTAAATGAAAAAGAAAAGACAAACTTTTTTATTAAAAACAAAGAACAAAATTATAATGAGATAAATCTAACTAAAGAGAGAGCAAAAAGAATAAACAAGTTGTTAGATATAGTTGCTCAATTAGCAATAGTAGGAGCTTCAATCTTAGCTACTTTACTTTACATTCAAAACTATTAAGATGACTATAAAAGACGCAGAATACTTAGAACACTCTACTTATGTAGATTACAGCGAACCTAAGATTTCTTTTATTACAGGTAAGTTAATAGACGATAAAAAAGTAATAGCAGAACATTGGCTTTTAAAACCTGATTTTATTCCTGCTAAGGTAACAAGCTCAGGTGGTAATGACTTAGCTTACAATAGCCGCTCAGTTGTTGTTATAGGAACTACTTTACAATGCTACAGAAAAGCTTGTGAAATGCTAAAGACTAAAGGATGGCAACAGAAAGACTGTTGGGATGTAGAACTTAAGCCAATCTATAAAACACACTATAAAAATAACGACAGCTTACCAACTATAATCAATTTAGTTTAGTATTTTTAACGAAATTATTAACAGGCAAAAATTCCTAGCCAATAAGTATAGGTAGAATATATGAAAACAGAAGCACTAAAAGAAAAGTACATTAAGTACAATCTAACCAAAGATGACGTCTTTAAACATCAGCACTACATCATCTTGACAAGAAGCGGTATTGATAAGATACAAGCTTTGGAAAATATCGTAATAGACTATGATGTTATTAAATGTGAAAAAGATTTTTGCGTAGTAAAAGCCAATGCAAGAAAAGAAGGTAAGGCAATTCAAACTTTTGGCTCAGCTTTAAAAGGAGCAGGGTTTAAAGACGGTAACACTAACACTTGGTACACTATGGAAATGGCAGAGAAAAGAGCTATGTCAAGAGCTGTACTAAAGCTTACAGGGTTCTACGAACTAGGAGTATTTGGAGAAGATGAAGCAGAAGATTTTAAAAAGAGTAATAATCAAGAGCCACACCGACACCAAAAAGGTCAAGATTATGGTGATGGCACATTTTAATAATTAAATAAATAAATAAATAAAAATGGAAGTAACAGGAACAGTATTAAGAAAACTTGAATTAGAAACAGGAGTATCTAAAGCAGGTAAAGAATGGAAGAAACAATCAATAGTAATTGATACAGGTGGAGAGTTTAACAATGAAGTCTGTGTAAGTGCCTTTGGTGATAAATTACAACAAATGAACAAACTTGAAATAGGAATGGAGGTATCAGTTCTTTGTAATGTTTATTCAAGAGAATATAACGGAAGGTATTTTCACAATATAGATGGCTACTTTTTCACTAATCAGAGTAACAAATCATCAGGTAATTTATTAGACAATAAAGATACTATGATGAATGGTGATGCAGATATGCCTTTTTAAGATGAACACAGAAGATAACTTTAAAAACCTTTGCGACCTCACTACAAGTTTAGTGGGGTTGCCTAAAGGCTCTCTAGCTTTGAAATGCAGGAAGATAGAATACCAAGTACCTAGAATGGTAGCAGCTATGATTTCAAGACTAGAGGATGAAACACATAGAGAAGTAATTGCTAAGGTATTGGATAGAAACAGAACAAGCGTGAACCATTATGAAAGATGTCATTCAGCTAACTATTCTTCATTCCCTTTATATCGTGATACCTTTAACAAAGTGTACAATGCTTATGCTGAAATAAAAGACGCTAAATTAACTTTTATTGACTTGTATAACTTACAGGAACATCTGAGGAAAAATGGAATACACGACAGCAAAACACACCAAACAACTATACGTGTTGTTTCAGGTAAATTTGGAACTGATATTAAAGTTTCTTACAAAGACTTCTACAATCAATTAGAATTATGTAAGTTAGCCCTTCAAAATTATCAACACGAAATAGAAGTAATATGAAACATTTACTAAGTAGTTCAGCTTTTTTAATAGTGAACAAGCAATTAGCGAAGCAGGTAGGATTGAAAGGGGCAGTCCTACTTGCCGACCTAATTAGCAAAGAAGAATACTTTATGGCTAACGGAATGACTGACGGATGGTTCTTTAACACTGAAGCCAATATAGAACGAGATACTACACTAACTTCATATCAGCAAAGAAAGTGTCTTAAATCGCTTAAAAAGTATGAAATAATAGAAACTAAGCGTAAGGGAATACCTGCAAAGCAATACTTCAAGATTAATGAAGTTAACTTATTGAATATCTTAAGTTGTGAAGAAACTGAAGGACTAGTGGTTAATAAACTTAATGACTTGTCAGAAACTAAATTAACAACTATTAATAAGAATAAAGAAATAAAAATAACTAATAAACTCTTTAAAAAGCCAAGCGTTAATGATGTTGAGCTTTATTGTATTGAAAGGGATAATAAAATAGACGCTATTTCTTTTTTTAATTTTTATGAAAGTAAAGGTTGGATGGTAGGTAAAAACAAAATGAAAGATTGGAGAGCTTGTATAAGGACTTGGGAAATGAGGGCTAAAAATAAAAAAACCTACGCTCCAAAATCAATGAGTAAGTTAGACGCTCAAATTAATGAATGGCAAAAAGCAAAAGAATTATTATGAAACCATTAAAACAAGAAAACTTAAAAGATTTAACTGAAAAAGTCCTAGACTTAGTTGCAAAGACTTCAGTTGAAATAGGACATAGGTCAGATGCTCAGACTTTAGCTTCACTATCTAAAATCTTTGCAGAAGACTTAATACAAGAAAAGCGTTTCGGCAATATGACTTTTAACCAAGTTCAGGACGCTTTTAGACAGGGAGTAAGATTTGGAAAGGACGAACCCTTTTTAAATATCAGGACTTTTTACAAGTGGGTATATGCTCAGAAGAAGTTGGTAGACAATGCTTACTATGAAGTTCACACTTTAGGAAAGCCAAAAGGAAAGACCTTATGGTATCAAGAACCAATAAAATTATTAAAATGAAAAAAAAAGAAACAGCACCATTAAGTATATTTTTAGACCAATTAAGAATAAATCGTTTAAATCAATCTAAAATATATTGGCAAGAAACTTTTATTGAATATATTAAAGAAAACAATGTAGAATTATATAAAGAAGCGAGAAAATTTACAGATGATTTAGAAGCAAATGATTATTGGACTGAAGAAGAAAAAATAAAATGGGGAATGAAATGAAATTAACAGATTATGAATTAGAAGATGTAAAGTCTTGGGATTACCCTGATTTTTGTGATGCTTTTATAAGTTACGCAGAAGATGAAAATGGAAAAGAACTTACTGAAGAACAGATACAAGAATGGACAGAAAACAATGAAGAAGATTTTTATGAAATGATATTAGATTTTTTAAGATGAAGATATTAACAATCGTATGGGGAATAATAATTTTACTTTGTATTTTAGAAGCTTATTATTGTTCTAAGTTTGAAGATGAAATTTGAAAGAAAATCACATAGAGAAAGACAGAACAAAGCTTTAACTCAGTTTTGCAATCACTTTGATTTGACTTATGGCTCACATCAGGAGTATGCTCACATTGACGCAGTTCTTTATAACAAAGGAAAAATTACAGGATTTGCTGAAGTAAAAGGAGTTCATAAAAATATAGAGGACGGACAAGATGTTATTGTAGCAATGCGTAAAATTGTAAGAGCTCAACAACTTCAAGTCAATAGTGGGAAACCTGTAGCGATTATATGGGCTTTTAATAATGCTATTGTCTATGAAAGAATAAACAACTTGAAAGGTATCTTTTATTATGGAGGTAGAGCAGTCAGAGAAGGAAGCACCTTTGACCAAGAACAAATCGTTAAAGTATTAATTAAAAACTTAATAAGAATTGAAAAAGACAGTCAGTAAATTAAAAAAGGAACTTGACAAGTGGTTCAGTCTTTACATAAGGCTTAGAGAAGCTAACGAATACGGAATGTGCCAATGCTTTACTTGTGGAATAGTCAGACACTACAAAGAAGGTATGCAAAACGGTCATTTTCAAAGTAGGAAACATTTGTCTACTCGCTTTGATGAAGAGAATTGTCAGGTTCAATGTGTTAAGTGTAATGTCTATTCTTGGGGTGAACAGTATAAATTTAGTCTAGCTTTAGATGGAAAGTATGGAGAAGGAAAAGCTGAGGAATTACAATACTTAGCTAGAACAACTTTAAAGATAAGTCGTGTTGAATATGAAGAAAAGATAAGTTATTACAAATCACTTGTTGAAAAGTTAAAAACAGAAAAAGGAATTGAGTAAACTTTTTTATTAAGTTTGGCGTATGATAGAACCGATTTACGCAAGTGAGGAACACAAGAATATAATAGAAACCTATATAGCTATGTGTAATGAGTTCGCAAAAGATGTAAGTTCAAAAACAAAATACAATAATTTTTTAGATGTAGTAGAAACTATTTTGGAATATCATAACAACTACGGTAAAGGAGCAAGAGAAAACAATTGGTACGATTGGTTAATGATAATACCTATAAACTTATCAGTAGCTACTAATGGTTTCTTTGCAGGTATTGAAACTAAAAATAATTCCTCAATAATAAGAGCTTATAAGGTTGTGCTTAGTGAAATGGTATTTGATGTAGTAGAGAAAATAGACGCTTTAGAACAAATAAATGACTGATATATACGCAGAAATATCTAAGCTAAGTAGTTTCTTTAGGAAGATGTGTTACGGAATAACGCAAGATGAAGAAGCTATCAATGATGCAGTACAGGAACTTATGATATACTTTCTTCAGATGAACCCTCAGACTTTACAGGGCGTTTATGAAAAAGATGGTATTAAAGGAATAAAAGGTTATGGTGCTGTAGTATTAAGAAGAAGCTTGACAAGTGTTAGAAGTCCTTTTTATTATAAGTATAAAAAATACTACACTAATTTGGTAGGAGTATATATGACAAGCTCTAGTCAGAACGCTTTTCATAATAGTATCTATAACTTGCCTGAAGAAAAAGAAGACAATTACAAATGGGAAAAGCTAGAAGAAATTGACCAAGTATTAGATAAACAAACTTGGTACGATAAAAAGATATTTGAGTTATATTACTCAGGCGAAACGTTAGACAGTCTAGCTAAGAAAACAGGAATAAGTAGAAACAGT
>Ga0213861_10003960_pt1 | contig 12184 bp, 11 predicted proteins | sample PICome_4_FD_160110 | JGI IMG/M metagenome (GOLD analysis project Ga0213861, IMG submission 160110) | Coastal seawater microbial communities near Pivers Island, North Carolina, United States - PICO131 | ecosystem: Environmental > Aquatic > Marine > Coastal | place: USA: North Carolina...
CGACCCTTCCGGAAATATGACCATCGATTTTGGTTTTTATGTCGCAGGGGCGGTCGTGGGGGTACACGCACCCAATGACCAATTGGTGAAAGTATATCCCAACCCCTTCCAAAACAACCTCATCGTGGAAACTGAACAGTTCCAGGACCATTCCCTGCGGATCATCAGCACGGATGGAAAAGTGGTTTACCAAACGGAATTGACTTCCGATCGGCAGGAAATAGACCTAAAAAACTGGCCGGCGGGAATGTATACCGTGGTGATCAGGGATAAGGAAGGCCACCTGCGCTGGTCGAAGAATTTGGTAAAGGCGGGTTTTTAAGGCACCTGAAGACACGATAATACGCGTAGAAAATCAGGATACTAGCTAATGGACGGCTATTGTTATACCTTAGCATTTGGACAATAATGAATTTACATTTTTTGACCCAAATGATTATTGTCCCGGCACTTTTACCATCTGACCTTTACAAGAACTTATATGCCATTCTCTTCCTTAGGACTACCCAACTATCTACTCGGGGCACTGGCCGACCAAAATTACGCCCAGCCCTACCCCATCCAGGCGCTGGCCATTCCCGCTATTCTGGCTAAAAAAGACATCCTGGGCATTGCGCAAACAGGATCAGGAAAAACAGCCAGTTATGTCCTCCCGATATTGGCCAACCTGGAGGGTATGCCCGCGCCGAAGGGACGGCAAGTGAGCGTGTTGGTGCTGGTGCCCACCCGGGAACTGGCCCTGCAGGTGGTGGGCGTATTTCAGCAATTTGCCAAGGCCCTGCCTTTTCCGTGCAAATCGATGGCCGTCTACGGCGGGGTATCGGCCAATGTACAAATGCAGGCGCTGACCAAAGTGAGTGTGCTGGTAGCCACCCCCGGCCGGCTGCTCGATCTGATGCGTTCCCAGGCCGTAGACCTGGCGGCGGTAAAAGTGCTGGTGCTGGACGAGGCCGACAAGCTGCTCAACCTCGGATTTAAGCAAGAGATGGATGAACTGTTGACCCATTTACCCGCCCAGCGGCAAAACCTCCTGTTTTCGGCCACGCTGAGCCCGAGTGTCGAAAACATCAAGCAGTTGCTGCTACACGATCCGCTGGTGGTCCAAATTACACCGGAAGCAGACCACATCGACCTGATCAATCAAACGGCTTATTCTGTCACGAACGAGCAAAAGGGGCCTTTTCTGCGGTACCTGATCAACAGCAAGCAGATGCAGCAGGTGCTCGTCTTTACTTCCTCCGTCTACCAGGCAGACCAGGTGGCGGCAAAGCTCAGCCAGAACAAGATAGATGCACAAGCCATTCACAGTAAAAAGAGCCAGGGGGCACGCACCTCGGCTTTGGCCAGCTTCAAGGCCGGAAAACTGCGGGTGCTGGTCGCCACCGACTTGCTGGCCCGCGGCATCGACATCGAATTCCTCCCCTACGTGATCAACTACGAATTGCCCCGGTCGCCCAAGGATTTCGTGCACCGGATCGGTAGAACCGGGCGGGCGGATAACCCCGGCGAAGCCATCTCCCTGGTGACGGTTGATGACGAACACCACTTCAAGGTGATCCAAAAGAAAATGAAAAAATGGGTTACGGTTATCGATGCGGCCACTACCGAGGGCTTGCTGAGTAAAAGAAAATCTTGATCAAGCTTCCAATTGATTCTACGCCAAGACAAATTCAGGATGCTTTAGATTTTTTAAGATATCTGGAGTTAGGAGAAGGTAATCAAATTACCCAAGATGATGTAGATCAACTTGCCCAGGAGAGTAAAAAAAGGTGGTGGGAAGCGCATAAAGAGAGGTTCAAAAATGTAGAAGGGTTTGAAGGTTTGGTATAATGATAATGTAGTTACATTTACTGAAATAAAAAAAGAATTAAATGGATAGTAATCCCTTCACTGCCCTACAGCCTTTCCATTGAGACCCCGCATTGGGCCCGACCTCGAAGAGGTCACCCTCAGGCGCAATCCTCCAATAAGTTTTAGGGTTTTCTGGAAATTTTCACTTTAGCCTGACCACAAAAATGGTCAGAAAATAATTTTCAGTAAATTGCCCCCTTACTTTACCAATACCCCCCACCATGCCCACGACATCCACCGCCAGCGACCGCGTCAAATTGCCCCTCTCCTTCGACGTAGCCCGGCTACAAGCAGAAGTGGCCAACCTGCGACTACACCATTACCTCTACTACGATGTGCTCCCCCTGCGGTCGCCAGCGCACCTGGTAGACCCTTCCCTGCCGCCGCCGCCACCCGCCGACGATTATGCCGATGGCTCCTGGACCGACTGGCTGGATACCCCCGCCCTGCAGAGCGCCCCCTACCTGACCCAGGTGGTCGACCATTTCCGCCAGCATACCAGCGTCACCCTGGTGCGGCTGTTGCGCCTGGCTCCGCAAGCCGAGGTACGGGAGCATACCGACCCGACGCTAGGCCTGGAAATCCACAAATCGGTCATTCGCCTGACCATCCCGGTCTTCACCAACGACCAGGTGGAATTTTTCCTGAACAACGAAATCGTCCCTATGCAAGCCGGCGAGTGCTGGTACCTGCGCCTCTCCGACCCCCACCGGATCAACAACCACAGCGAGCAGGAACGGATCAACCTGACCATCGATATGGTACCCAACGACTGGGTGAAGGCGCTGATCGTACCGTAACCACCCATCGTTGATCGTTGTACCACCGCGGCTTAAACCGTTTCCAAAAAACGCCGGGGCGCCGTAGCAAAATCGTCCAGGTGAGCATGCCTACAGATTCCCTCACTTTTCTTACTTTTGGCCCATGAAAAAAGCACTGTGCCATTTTATCCTCCGCCTCTGGGGCTGGCAGATCAATCCCAACTCCTCACCGGAGCTATACGGCAAATGCGTCGTCATTGCCGCGCCCCACACCTCCAATTGGGATTACCCCCTGGCGCTGCTCTCCATGGGCGGGCTGGGTGTCAAGTTGCGTTATACCATCAAAAAACAGTGGTTGCGGCCGCCGTTCGGTTGGTTTATCCGGCTGCTGGGCGGGATCGGCGTTGAGCGTACCCCGCAGGAAAAAGGGGCCAACGCCACCAGCCTGGTCGATGCCATCGCGGGCCTGTTCGACGAACACGAGCAGTTGTGCGTCATTGTGCAGGCCGAAGGTACGCGCGCCCTGCGTACCCAGTGGAAGACCGGCTTCTACTACATCGCCCTCAAAGCCAACGTACCCATTGCCCTGGGCTACCTCGACTACCAGGCCAAAATCAGCGGCATCGGCAAGATTATCCACCCTACCGGTGACCTGGCCAAAGACATGCGCGAAATCATGGCCTTCTACGAACACATCCCCGCCAAATTCCCCGCCAAATTTGCCCTCGACGAGCGATTTGTACTGACTAATACTAAATAACGAGCGCTTAGTGATAAAGATCACGTAGCCCCCATGCATAAAATCATCTTCACCAGGTTGTTGCTTAAAGTACTTTTACATCGCAATAAAACAACAACCATGAAAATTATCTTTTTCGCCGTACTTAGTTTCCTTACCTGCGCTACCCTGATTGGACAACCCTACCAGTTGGCTAATTTTGAAATGACCGTTGCGGGTACGTCCAATCTCCACGATTGGACTTCGAATGTGACCAAGGTGTATACCGATGCTTTTATCGACTGGGAAAACGGCAAGTTCACCGCTCTTCCCGTCTTTAAAGTTCGGATTCCCGTAGCTGGTATTATCAGCACCAAAGGACGGATTATGGACAACAAGACCTGGGATGCATTACAAAAAGACGAGTATCCCAATATCCGTTTTCAATTGCAAAAAGCTACCGTAAGCCCCACCAGTAGTGGCTACAACGTGGCAGCGACTGGTGCGCTGACCGTAGCCGGGAAAACGCAAAACATCAGCCTCAGCGCCAACGCTAAATCCGTTGCCAATGGCGGGCTAACTTTTGCTGGAGCGTACACGATGAAAATGACCGACTTCGGCATCGATCCACCCACTGCGATGATGGGCACCCTCACTACTGGCGATGAAGTGACGATAGCCTACACTTTCACCCTGCTTCCCAGTACAACTACAACGAGCAGCGAAAAATAACCTTCTCCAACTAATTCATTGTCGTCTTGTCCTGAAAATAGCAACCTGATTTACCCAGTAGCTAAGTGAAAAAGTACGCCCTGAAACTGCGTGCCTCGCCAGCTTGGTGATCAGAAAATTGCGCATCAAACATTGATAAAATAAACCAACAACCTTAAATTTTTTGTTATGAACCAACTAAAAGTCTTATTCTGCTTAATGGTACTGATGACGACGACGCTCTTGGTCGCGCAGCAAACCAGTATCAGTAACTTGCGCCCTTACGACCAGTCGGGGGTCAACGAATTTGAGTACCTCAAGAAAAATGACTTTGATTTTGAGGGTGTCAAAGTACGTATTGGTGGCAACTTTGCCCAACAGTATCAGTCGCTTAGCCACAGCAATAAGTTGGTCGACCTGGACGGCGATGGGGCCTTCGACAACCCACTGTACAGCCTTGAGCCCGGCTTCAACCTCGCTACGGCCAATTTAAACATCGACGTACAGTTGGCCAAAGGCATACGCCTGAACCTGATCACCTACCTGTCTTCCCGTCACCACCCCGAAGCGTGGGTCAAAGGCGGCTACATCCAAATGGATGCCCTCCCCTTCCTGAACAGTCAATTCTTTGACGACCTTATGAAGAACATGATGATTCGCATTGGCCATATGGAAGTCAATTACGGGGATTCCCACTTCCGCCGCACCGACAACGGCAACGCCATGTACAACCCCTTCGTGGGCAACTACATCGCGGATGCCTTCAATACCGAAATCGGTGGTGAAGTATACTACACCAAAGGTGGTGTAACGGCCATGTTGGGCGTTACCGGTGGCGAGATCAACGGCAACGTGACCAAGCCCACCAACACCAGCCAAGAGGACAAAAGCGACAAACGTGCGCCTTCCATCATCGGTAAGCTCAGCTACGATGGCGAAGTCGCTACCAATACCCGCCTGCGCCTGACGGGGTCGGTGTACACCACGTCCAGTTCAGCGGTCAACCACCTCTACAGCGGCGACCGGAGCGGTTCACGCTACTACCTGGTGATGGCCCCTCCAGGAGCCAGTGCTGGTGCTTCCGGCATCTTTCCTTCCGGCCGCTACACCCCCGGCTTCACCGATGCCGTCACCTCCTTTATGGGTAATGCCTTTCTGCAAGCGGGCGGGCTCGAAGTCTTCGCTACCTACGAGATGGCTAATGGCCGCAACTGGTTCGAAAGCACCAATCGCAACATGACCCAAATAGCTGCCGACCTGGTTTACCGATTCGGTGCAAACAAGGACTTCTACCTGGGCGGTCGCTACAATACCGTCACGGCAGAGGTGAGTGGTAGCCAGGATGTCACCATCAACCGCTACCAAATTGGTGGTGGCTGGTTCATCATCGACAATATGCTCCTCAAGTTAGAGTACGTCAACCAGGACTACAAGGATTTTCAACCCGGCTCGCTCCTCTCCGAAGGCAACTTCAAAGGGCTAATGGTTGAGGCAGTGGTTGGATTCTAAGCCCACTGAATTGAAAAATATTTAACACCCCTAATCTGCCCAGCCAGCTTACCGTTGGCTGGGCAAATTTTCGCACAAAGCGCTTCCAATGAACCAGCTAATTCTCCGTATTACGTTTGCACTGTGTTTGGTGGTTACGCTCACGGCCTTTCGGTACGACAGCCAGGTTTACTTTTTGGACAGCTCCGTACTCTACCTGACCGGCGACACCAACGTCAAAGGCTTTACTTGTCAGTGTGAGCAAAAATTTGAGCCCCTATCCTACCAAATGGTACAACAGGGGAAATCTAACTACCAATTTTCGGCGACCCACATGCGGATTCCCATCCGGTCGCTCAACTGTGGCAACCGCATGATGAACAAGGATTTGTTTGCGGCCCTGAAAGCCGATCAGTACCCCAATATTGTTATTGAACCGCTGTCGCTGGATATGCCCCAACTACCCCATGACTTCGAAACCTGGGTAGGGCTGACCGCCAAAGCCCAGGTGAGCCTGGCGGGCGTGACGAAATCCATTTTGCTGCCGGTCTCCGTCTGTCGCTTGACCGATGATCGCTGGAAAATCCGTTCCTGCAAAACCCTCTGCATGCTCGACTTCGGCATTGACCCACCCACCGCCATGGCGGGTATGATCAAAGTAAGTGACGAAATCGATATCCATTTTGATTTCGTGGTGAGGTCGCGCTAATGTGCGTAGCAGCAGCTTATCGCACCACCCAGCCATCGCCAAAACCCTCCGGCGGGCTGACGAAAACCAGTTGACCAGCCTCATCTTCGGCCATCAGGACCATGCCCTGGCTCACGACGCCCCGCATCTTGCGCGGCGCCAGGTTGGCTACAATAACGACCTTTTTACCGACCAGAACAGCGGGCGCGTGGTGCTCGGCAATGCCCGAGACAACGGTGCGCTGCTCGAAGCCCAGGTCGAGGGTTAGTTTCAACAATTTATCGGCCTTGGGGATCGCCTCGGCCGCCAGGATGGTGGCCGTTCGCAGGTCCAGTTTAGCGAAATCATCGAAGGTAATATCCGCTTTTACGGCGGGCCGCTCGGGGCCTTTCTCGACCGCGAGAATGGCGGCGAGTTTCTCCTTTTGCCGATCGACGATCAGCTTGAGGCGGTCGTCCTTGCGGTCGATGATCTTCGGGAAGAGGACTTCCCCACCGGCGCTGATGGTAGTGCCCACGGGCAGGATGGCCTCACCCCGCGCCAACTGGTCGAGGGTCGTTTGCAGTTCACCCGCTACCGTGGGTGCCTGCCCTACCAGCGCCCGCAGTTGGGGTGCAATGAAGGGTAGAAAAGGCTCTACCAGCTGTGCCAGCAGGGCCGTCACCTGGAGGCAGACGAAGAGCGACTCGGCGATACGCGGATCGTCGGCATTGGCCTTGGCCAGGGTCCAGGGAGCCTCGTCCTGGAGGTAGGTGTTGCCCCAACTGGCGATCTCCACCAAATAATTAGCTGCCTGCTTGAAGCTGAACTGGTCCAGTTCGGCAACCAGTTGTTGGGTCAGCTGCGTCACCGGCGCCAGCACGGCAGCCGTATCCGCAGGGGTAGCGGGCACCTGCCCACCAAAATATTTGTGGGTAAGCACCACTACGCGGTTGATGAAGTTGCCGATTTTATCGGCCAGCTCTTTGTCGTGAAAATCGACGAACTCATCCCACTTGAAGTCGGCGTCCCGGTTTTCGGGCATATTGCGCACCAGCGCCCAGCGCAGGGCGTCGGCAGCGTTGGGAAAGTCTTTAAATTCTTCGAGGTACTCGTGCTGTTCGATGCCCCAGCCGCGGCTCTTGCTGAATTTTTGCCCTTCGAAGTTCAGGAACTGGTTGGCGGGCACGTTGACCGGCAGGTTGTACCCCCCGTGGGCCCGCAGCATGGCCGGAAAGATGATGCAGTGAAAGACAATGTTGTCTTTGCCGATGAAGTGGATGAGTTGGGTGTCTTTGTCTTTCCAGTAGGTTTCCCAGTTTTTGCCGTTTTCGGCGGCCCACTGTTTGGTGCTGGAAATGTAGCCAATGGGTGCGTCGAACCACACGTAGAGCACCTTGCCCTCGGCGCCGGGAATGGGCAGGGCAATGCCCCAGTCGAGGTCGCGGGTGATGGCGCGGGCGTGGAGACCTTCCTTGAGCCAGCTGAGACATTGGCCGATGACGTGTTTCTTCCAGGTTTTGGGGTCGTGGTGCTGCTCGCCGTCCAGGACACCGGTTTCTATCCACTTGAGCAGCCACTCCTGGTGTTGTTCGAGTTTGAAGTACCAGTGCTTGGTTTTGCGCAAGACGGGTTGCTTGCCGCTGAGCACCGACTGCGGATTGATGAGCTCGAGGGGCGACAGGTCGGAGCCGCAGTTTTCGCACTGGTCGCCGAAGGCATCCGGGTGTCCACACTTGGGGCAGGTGCCTTTGATGTAGCGGTCGGCGAGAAACTGGTTGTAGTCTTCGTCGTAGTACTGCTCTTGTTCGCGCACCTCAAACTGGTCGCCCTGCTCGTAAAGCTGGAGGAAAAAATCCTGGGAGGTTTCGTGGTGGAGCGCGGCGCTGGTGCGGTGGTAATAGTCGAAGGAGATGCCCAACTGGTCGAAGGTCCCCTTGTTCAGGAAGTGGTATTTATCGATGATCGCCTGTGGTTCAATCCCTTCTTTCTTGGCGCGAATGGTAATGGCCGCCCCGTGCTCGTCGGAACCGCAAACCCACACCACGTCCTTACCCAGCGCCCGCAGGTAGCGCACGTAAATGTCGGCAGGCAGGTAAGCACCCGCCAGGTGGCCCAAATGCAGGGGGCCGTTGGCGTAAGGCAAGGCAGAAGTGATGAGGTAACGATTCATAGTTGGTCGAAATTTGGGGCGAAGATAAGATAAGATCGGGAAAAAGGGCAGCCTCAAAACAGGTTCCTGCAGGATGTTGCTGAAATGCGGCCAACTGGCCAAAAGTTCCCGCCACCCGGGTAAAGCGCGAAAAGAGCTGGCGAAGAAGGCCATTTTTCAAAGGGGTACACCAGGCGGTGTGCCAATTTATATTCCCGCTGGCCAGTAACAAAAATCACTGCAATCAAACGGCAATAGGGATAATTTAGTACCAACAAAAAACACCTGTTATGAAAACAAGCTATGTTTTAGGAATAGTTGCTTTGGTGTTTTCATTGACCCAACTTTCCGCTCAGGTAATGAGCCAGGGGAATTTTATGATTGGCGCCAGTCTCGGGTTCTCCGTGGCGGAATCGAATGTAACCCTGCAATCGGGAGTGGGCAATGAGAAAGGCCAGGGTCCCTCCTCCTCTCAGTTCAATATTGCGCCCAATATCGGCTATTTTATCGTCGATGATTTCGCGTTGGGTATTGGCATGGACTACACCTACAATTCCATTCAAAACCCCACCGAAGAGAAGAAAGACGGCAGCAACCTGCTCTTTGGGCCTTTTATGCGCTACTACTTCCCCGTTGACGAGGACATCGCTATTTTCCTAGTCACCAACTTCGGCTTTGGCAATTCTTCCAACACCCAGGAGATTGCGGGGCAACCGCAGAATATCCAGTCCAATATCTTTGCCGTCGGTGTGGGCCCAGGTTTAACCATTATCTCCGGTTCGGCCATCGGCCTCGAAGCCATCTTTAAATACAACTACGCCCGCTCTACCTTCGACACCGATATTGCGGGTGTACAAACGACCACTACGACCAAAGGCAATCAGTTCGACTTTTCCCTGGGCGTACAATTCTACTTCGGCGGCATCGAAAAAGCGACCAGACCGGGTAATACGACACCGCGGCCGGGGTTTTAGGGAGTTCGTGGTCGGAAGTGGGAAATCGGAGGTGGGAAGTGGCTCGAAGTCGGAAATCGGAAATCGGAGGGGGGAAGTTTTAGACCGTGTAAAGGTGTAAACGGGTAAAAGTGTAAAAGGAAAGCCGGAATAAAGACGGTCAAAAGTCCTCCTTTGGAGGAGGTGCCACGCCCGGGCGTGGCGGAGGAGGAAAAGCGACCAAAGTGGAAAATGGGAAGTTTTAGACCGTGTAAAGGTGTAAAAGGAGAGGTGCAAAAGTGTAAAAGGGGAAAGGTGTAATAGCCTCTCCCATTTTTCCTAACTTGCACCCTAGGCCCTGCCCATTGCCCCACCAAAACAGCCCTGACTATGCCCAATAAACGCGACCTGCACACCCTGGAAGACATCCAACTTCTGGTCGATACTTTCTACGCCAAAGTCCAGCAAGATCCGCTCTTAAAGGACATTTTTGGGAGTGTCATCCAAGACCAGTGGCCTCTGCATTTGGAAAAAATGTACCGCTTCTGGCAAACGATACTCCTGCAGGAACATACCTATTACGGCAGCCCTTTCCCGCCGCACGCGCAACTGCCGGTAGAGAAAAAACACTTTGACCGGTGGCAAAACTTGTTTTACGCAACGGTCGACGCCAACTTCACCGGCGAAAAAGCCACCGAAGCCAAATGGCGCGCCACCAAGATGGCCGAGATGTTCCTGATGAAAATTGAATATGCTGTGAAAAATACCGTGGTCAAAGGAAAATAAAAACAAAAGAGACCAACGGGAGCGTTGCTTTTATTCTTCATTTGACTTAAAAACACGGTATTTATCAAAGCATCAAATTGAATAAGCCCGGAACAGCCCCGGAACACAACTGGTGTGAACGGGCCACGGCCACGGCCGTGCTGCAGCTGGTCAACCTATACCGTCGGGCAATACCGGTGTCACCACAAAGTTGGTCCCAATTGCACGCAGATCAACCCACCACCACCACCTTGCCAAACCAGCGCAGGTTCTGGGCGCTGGCCTGGGTGGCAAAATGCAAGAGCTCTTGCATATCCAGCAGAAATTCGCTGGCGGGTTGCCCGGCGGTATCGGTCGGGCAGTCAGCCCCTACGTAGGGCTTAAGCAGGGCCGGTTCGGGAAGCCGAACGGCGCGCCAGCAGCCCGGGTAAGCGGTAACGTACTGGATCAGTTCGCCGACGCCGGCTTGCATTTCGCTGATCCGGGACCAGCCCTGCTCCGCCATCAGGTCTTCCATTTCATCATCGGCTTCGCCCGTCAGCAGCGACATGGCCAGTTCGTGCAGGAACTGGCGATCTTCCTGAGATTGGTCGCGAGGAGCCGTATTCGTCCAGTCGCCCAGGAAGGGATCGTAGGCCAACACGACCACCGGTGCTTCTTCAAAAACGGGGTGGGCCAGCACCTCCAGCGGGATTTCGAATAACCGCCCCAACTGCGCCAGCACGGCATCCTCGCCGTGCAAATGGGGGTCGTCAGCGAGCAGGTAAGTCAGCGCGGGCGACAGGGTTGGCAGCTCAAAATCTTTGATGGCAATGGGGCAAATAAAGGAAAGCTGCTTACTCATATACAGGACGGTTAACGGATTTATTTCAAGGCTACGGGTGCCCGGCGTTTGCGCCGGACAAAGGCATTCAGCAGGTTGCCAACTACAATCAGGCCAATGCCCAAAAGCGCCAGGTAGCCGTAGCTTTCGCCGAACCAAAGGTACGAGAGCAGGAGCACAAATACCGCTTCCAGGTATTTCAGCGGGGCAATTTTGTTGGTGGCCTCCATCTGGAGGGCCATGGTCATAAAAAGCTGGCCCACCAGCCCCACCAGTCCCAGGCTGCCCAGGAGCAGCCACTCTGTTGCACCCACTGGCCATTCCCAGTTGGGCAAGGCGCCCAGCAGGCCGGTGACCATCGCAAAACCCATGAAATAATTGGCAATAACCAACGGGTGCTCATCGGTGCCCAGGCGCCGAATGGCCATGTAGACCATTCCGCTAAAAAGTGCCGACAGTAAAATGACCGTCAGCCCCAGCGGCGTAATGCCGGGATCGAAACCACTGAGGAGCCCCACCCCGGCAAAGGCGATGAGAAAATACAACCACTGGTCGTTGCGCACGGGTTCGCGCAGGAAGATCAACGCCAGCAGCACCCCAATGACTGGCGCCAGATACCGGAGCGCTACCGCCGAGCCCAACGGCATGAGCTTGATGGCGACAAAGAACAGACACAACGAGATGGTACCCACCACGGAACGGATGACGAGCCATTTGCGGTTGCGGCCCAGCACCGCGATCCGTTGCTGCCGAAGGTAACCCATGCTGAGTAGGAAGGAACCCGCCGCCCGGAAAAAGACCAGCTCCAAGGCAGGAATATGCACCAGGTACTTGACCACCAGGTTCATGACGGCGAAGGCTGCGGTACTGATGATCATGTAAAGCGCAGCCTGGCGATTCATATAAAATTACGGAGTGGTGAAGCGGCAAAGGTAGGTATTTTGCTGGACTGCCAAAGCGCACAGCGGGGTTGACCCTGGGGCGCGGTGCCTACTCCCCTACCCCAACCCCCGTTTCGGCCAGGACCTGCTCTTCAGTTACAGCCTGCGCCACCGACAGCTGGCGCAGCTGCCGCCAGAGGAAGAAAAAACAAATGCCCGCCGAAATCACATCGGCGATAGGGAAAGCGTAGAAGATACCTTCCAGCCCGAAAAGCGGTGGCAGGATCAGCAACAGGGGAATCAGGCAAAAGCCTTGCTTGGTCAGCGTTAGCAACAAGGCGGGAATGGCTCGGCCAATGGCCTGGAAATAAGCCGAACCGATCAACTGCAGCAAGATGAGCGGCGTAGCCAGGAAGCTGGCCCGAATGGCGGGCA
>Ga0213861_10003968_pt1 | contig 12170 bp, 8 predicted proteins | sample PICome_4_FD_160110 | JGI IMG/M metagenome (GOLD analysis project Ga0213861, IMG submission 160110) | Coastal seawater microbial communities near Pivers Island, North Carolina, United States - PICO131 | ecosystem: Environmental > Aquatic > Marine > Coastal | place: USA: North Carolina | collected...
AAACAATTCTTGATTACAGCTATTTTCATGGCTGTTGTAGCCGTTATTCTGTCGGTTCTTTTTAGAATCCAATTGGCTTGGCCAGGAGAAAGCAACAGTGTTTTATCTTTCTTTTTAGGAGATACTTGGGCACCTGAAGGAATCCTTGATCGAGGAATGTACCTTGGTTTAGTTACCATTCACGGTACAATCATGGTATTCTTTGTATTAACAGGTGGACTATCGGGAACCTTTAGTAACCTTTTAATTCCGCTTCAATGTGGTGCGCGAGATATGGCGTCTGGAATGTTGAACATGATCTCGTACTGGTTGTTCTTATTGTCCAGTATTTTAATGTTATACTCTTTGTTCTTAGAAACTGGACCCGCTTCGGCTGGTTGGACGGTTTACCCTCCACTTTCTGTATACGAAGAAGCGATTCCAGGATCAGGTGCTGGTATGACCATGTGGTTATTATCAATGACGATTTTCGTTGCATCTTCTTTATTAGGAAGTTTGAACTATATCGTAACAGTATTGAACCTTCGAACAAAAGGAATGAAAATGACAAGATTGCCACTTACAATATGGGCTTTCTTTGTAACTGCCGTTTTAGGTGTTCTTTCTTTCCCAGTTCTTGTTTCTGCGGTTGTGTTAATGTTAATGGATCGTACATTAGGGACTAGTTTCTACGTAAATGATACGATAATCGCAGGTGAGGTATTAGAGCAGTCAGGTGGATCACCAGTATTGTTTGAACACTTATTCTGGTTCTTAGGACATCCAGAGGTTTACATTGTGCTACTGCCAGCATTAGGTTTAACTTCTGAGATTGTTTCAACAAACGCACGTAAGCCAATTTTCGGTTACCGCGCAATGATTGGTTCAATTCTAGCAATTGGTTTCTTATCATTTATCGTATGGGGTCACCATATGTTTATTTCGGGAATGAACCCGTTCTTAGGAGGTGTATTCGTATTTACAACACTCTTAATTGCAATACCATCAGCCATAAAAGTATTTAACTACATTACTACCCTTTGGAGAGGTAATATCAAATACACACCAGCAATGTTGTTCTCAATTGGTTTGGTTTCTTCATTCATTACTGGAGGGGTAACTGGAATCATTCTTGCGGATTCAGCGCTAGATATTGCCGTGCATGATACTTACTTTGTTGTTGCTCACTTCCATGTTGTAATGGGACTGTCAGCCATCTTTGGTATGTTTGCAGGGGTCTATCATTGGTTTCCAAAAATGTACGGCAAAATGATGAATGCGAAATTGGGTATGGTCCATTTCTGGCTGACCTTAGTTTCAGCTTATGGAGTATTCTTCCCAATGCACTTTGTTGGAATTGGAGGAGCGCCGCGTAGATATTATGACTATAGTGTCTATGAAGGATTCGATTCGAATCAGTTCGATATGATTATGGATTTAAATGTTGTTATTTCAATCTTCGCGATTATAGGAGCATTAGCACAAGCCATTTTCTTATTCAACTTCTTCTATAGCACATTTAAAGGTCAAAAAGCAGTTCAAAATCCTTGGAAAGGAAACTCATTAGAGTGGACAACTCCTGTAGAACACATGCACGGAAACTGGCCTGGAGAAATTCCAGAAGTACACAGATGGCCGTATGATTATTCTAAGCCAGGTGCTGCTGAAGATTATATCCCACAAACTGTTCCACTTGCCGAAGGTGAAGAGGAACATTAATAGATAGAAAATAAAATTTTAAAAACCGCCTTTACTTAATTGTGAAGGCGGTTTTTTTGTTTGGGGAAAAGACAAAAGGCAATAATAGGAATAGGCAAAAGATCAGGTAAATCTTTCAGATAGTCAGGAACCCAAATCCATCCGCCAGCAGGCTGACCAAATAACACCCACACAACATAAGCAACAGATTAACGTCTTACAACTTAACACCAAACACCAAACACCAAACACTAACAGCGAACCGCCTCAGGCGAAGAACAATCTAAGTGCTAACAGCGCAGCGATCTAAATACTACAAACCAACTAATTTCTCTATCTTTATAAAAAAGTACAATTTGGAGTCATTTGATTATAGAGACGAGGAGGAATTTTCGCAAGAACAGGAGATTGAGAATGTATTAAGGCCAAAGTCTTTTGAAGATTTTGCGGGTCAAAATAAAGTGACCGATAACTTAACCATTTTTGTTGAAGCGGCGAAGCAACGCGAAGAGTCCTTAGACCATGTATTGCTGCATGGCCCCCCTGGACTGGGAAAAACAACATTGGCTAATATTATAGCCAATGAAATGGGTGTGGGCATAAAAATCACAAGCGGTCCGGTTTTGGATAAGCCTGGAGATCTTGCTGGATTACTAACAAATTTGGAAGAAGGAGATGTGCTTTTCATTGACGAAATTCACCGCCTTACTCCAGTTATTGAAGAATATCTGTATTCGGCCATGGAAGATTTCATGATCGATATAATGATTGATACAGGTCCAAGTGCACGTACCGTTCAAATTTCATTGAATCCATTTACGCTAATTGGTGCTACTACTCGCTCTGGTTTATTAACGGCGCCTTTACGTGCCCGTTTTGGAATTAATTCTCGCCTCGAATATTATGATGTGAAAATTCTTTCGGGTATTGTGGCCCGTGCATCTAGTATCTTAAAAGTTGAAATTCATGAAAATGCCGCTGTGGAAATAGCGCGTCGTAGCCGCGGAACTCCAAGAATCGCCAATGCGCTATTACGCAGGGTGCGTGATTTTGCACAAATTAAAGGCAATGGCATCATTGATATAGAAATTGCAAATATTGCCTTAGAGGCGTTAAATGTTGATCAGAACGGCTTAGATGAAATGGATAATAAAATCCTTTCAGTCATCATTGATAAATTTAATGGTGGCCCTGTTGGAATGACGACTATTGCAACTGCCGTGAGTGAGAATCCTGGAACAATTGAAGAGGTGTATGAACCTTATTTGATTAAGGAAGGTTACCTCATGCGAACACCTCGTGGCCGAAAAGCGACCGAGAAAGCTTATAAACATTTAGGTCGCGATCTGGGTTATCAACAAAGCGGGCTTTTCTGATGGATAAAGCAATTCTCAGTGAGAAAATAAAAAGCAAATCCGCTGAACTGGGTTTTTTATCATGTGGTATTTCTAAAGTCGCTTTTTTAGAAGAAGAAGCACAACACCTTGAAGATTGGTTAAAGAACGGTTACCATGGTAAAATGAATTACATGGAAAATCACTTTGATAAGCGATTAAATCCGGCTTTATTGGTGGATGGTGCCAAGAGTGTGATTTCTGTATTGTTGAATTACTTTCCCGAAAAGGATCTGTTTGAAAACAAAGGCCTTAAAATTTCTAAATATGCTTACGGCACGGATTACCATTTTGTTATTAAAGATAAATTGAAGGACTTGCTAAAGTTTATTGAAGCCGAGGTGGGTGCTGAAGTGAGTTCGAGGGTTTTTACAGACTCGGCTCCTGTCATGGACAAGGCTTGGGCCGAACGTGCTGGTTTAGGTTGGGTTGGTAAAAATGGCAACTTATTATCAAAGCAGGTGGGTTCTTTTTTCTTTATTGGTGAAATTATTTTGGATGTAGATTTGGAATATGACCTCCCTGTGTCGGATCATTGCGGTTCTTGCACCAAATGTCTTGATGCTTGTCCTACTGAGGCAATTATTCAACCTAATGTTGTTGATGGATCAAAATGCATTTCATACCTTACTATTGAATTGAAAGATGAAATTTTACCAAAAGAATTTAGCGGTAAAATGGACGATTGGGTGTTCGGGTGTGATATTTGTCAGGATGTATGTCCTTGGAATCGATTCTCTATAAAGCACAGCGTTGATGCTTTTAAGCCTCACGATAAATTGGCGGGAATAGATCTCGCAGATCTTTCGCAAGACGTGTTTAACGAACTCTTTAAGCTTTCCGCGATTAAACGAACAAAATTCAAAGGTTTAAAACGGAATATTGAGTTTGTTAAAGAAGTTGAGTGATTTTCGCAGAAAATCGTATCAAGTTTAAGTTGGGGTGTTACTTCTTTTTTTTGTCTTGATCATTGAGGTTCTCGAAATGCAAGACAAAAAAAAGGGATGCTTTCTGCATCCCCGAGTTAATTAATCTTTAAATTCGACTTGAAGTATTTGAGGGTATTTTTTTCCGAAGGTTTTTAAGCACCATTCTTTAAACCCCTCTACTTCTTCTGATTTTATCCAACCGAGTGACTTTGCCAATTCTTTTTGAAATAAAACTTTGTCAAAACTAACTTTCATAAGAATCTCTTTGCACAATTCTAACATAATGACGTTAATTTTTAGATTTGCTTAAAAGTAATAAAAGATCACGTTCTTGTCAAGTTTTTGAGGTCAAACTTATGAACAAGCTTGAATAAAAATTAACCAAACAACGTGTCTACTGTTGTAAACGGGTATCGACCGTCTATATTTTACCTAATTAGCAAAAATTTGTTAAATATAGAGCGACGCTATTAAAATGAATGAGTCATTGTAAAGCTTAAACCGTTTGTGGCTGGTACAGGTCTGCAAACTCCTCCTACGCAAACAATACCTGCACGTTGTTTCCCGTATGAAAATATAAAACGTGTTTGGTTATGAATGTAGCCAAATGAACCGAGCAGATAGTGCAGCTGCAAGGCCGGATCTGGATGACCGAAATTGTATTGGTCTTGTATCGCAAAAAACCATTTAGGCGAAATGGTATATTCTAATAATGCAGCACCCCAATTTCCTCGGTCCTTTTCTGTAAATAAGCCTTGTATCTCGCCTCTAATTGAATGTTTGCGCCCAATTCTATATTGTGCTTCTAAAACAAATATATCCGATTTAATATATCCCTTAGCGAGCAAGGTAACTGGATTTACAGTATTGTTAAAGATGAAATGGTAATAATGTGCACTCGCTTTCCATTTTTTACTAAACTTCTTAGAAAGATGTATGTTAAAATCGAAATTGTAAAGGCTGTCATTCAAATCAAATGGTTTCCCAATATATGAAATTCCATCTGCCGAAAAGTTAGTGCCAGTTTTATGGCGCATATGGTCTGTTGCAACTGACACATTCATATGTAATTTGGTGCCATACTTCCCGCCAAGTTTTGATTTCTTTTTGATCGTGTAAAAAACATCCATTTGAAAGGCGACTTCTCCTGCCGGATTTGCAGCATAAGGATAGAGTGTACCTGCTAGGTTATAGGTGTGATTATTTGTTGTAGCAGGTAAGAAATTCGTGGTGAGTTGATTTCCTAAAACAGTTTTATCCCCTCTAAATTGGAAATTATCAAATGAGCGAGCCGTTAAAATGATTCCTAACCCTTTTTGTGTATAGCCTAAATTAACTAGTGCACCATGGCCTGGGTTATATACAAATCCGTTTTGTAATGATGGATCATTTGTTTTATAGCCATACTCAGCGCCAAAGGTGAATCGCTGATAACGCATGTCAATTCGTCCTGCATAGATGTTTACATTTGGCGGAGTTGTGTCATTTACACTTTGATATCTGCTTACGAAACTTCCACCAATTGTCACTTTCAATTTTGAATCCGAAAATCTCGGAATCAGTGTATTTAAGTTAATGTCGCAATCCAAACCTCTAATAATGCCTTTAGATTTTTCTATGACGCCATCTTTAAATTTAAAACGTTGTCGACCCATCAACCCTTTTAATTCAACTCCTTTCCGCGGAATAAATTTCACGCTTACTCCATCAAATGAATTATCAATACCTAAGGCTCCATTTTCATAAGCGCGCAAGGCTATACCATTACCAAATTGTTCATAAAAATTACCCACTTTAATATTTAATTGATCGCCTGCATATTCAGCAAATCGATAACCTATTCCTGTTCCATTATAAAAAACGGGATATCCTGCAATTGCAGGTAAATAGCTTTCAAAACGTACTCCTGCTCTAAATTTACCTACGGTAGCATTTATGTTCATCACGGTGTTCATGACTGCTTTTTCGGTAGGAGCGAAGGCCCCAATTAAGGTGTCCTCGTTTAGAACTTGCATGTTCGTTTCAAAATTCCCACTTACACTGCTGCGCAAATTGTTTTGTGCAGTAGCTGAAAACGTAGCGAGGGTTATAATTGCAAAGACGAGTTTTTTCATTGTATCGAGTTGATTTCTACACTACAATGTAGCATTATATCACTAATGAATGACATTTACAATGATTAAAAAAAAGATAGAATTAGAGTCCTATTTGCGCTGAATGTAGAATCAGCAGTGTCTTAATTAAAACTCATGTTTGATCACTTGCTCAATTTCATAGGTTTCACGATTGAATACTAGAATTAAGAAGTGCATGTCTTCATTTGTGAATCCAGCTGGCATTTCATATGTAAATTCATTCGAAATTTTGGTACCCCCAAGTGTGTTTTCTGAAGCAATTCCACGCCCCCATGTTTCTTCATATACATTTCCAATATGAATATCATGATGCACATAATCTTCATCAGTTGAACTATCCGGTAATTTTTGAGGAGAAACGAAAGAATTTTCTATGGCATAAACTACAATATTATAAGTTCCTTCAATGTCATTAATAATATCAGTTTCCACGTGTAAAAACACGCCATCTGTTTCTGGGTAATAATTTGATTTTGCTTGAATATTTATATCCAGTGTTGAAGCGAGAACTTCATCTGTTTTTTCTGACCAATCTACAGCGAATGAAAAGAATTGTCCTTCTTCAAAAGGAACACGGTTAACATTTCCTCTTGGATTCCCACCAAAACCAACTCCCAAGTTAAAAAATTCAGAGGCCATTTCTAATCCCTGCGGATTTGTAAAATCTCTCGGAAAGTCTTCTGTTACCGCCTGAAATGATCCCGCTCCACCTGGTTCTGCAGATGCGTGAATTGTTGCAACAAATACACGCCCTGGCTGCGCATCTTCAATTTCCTCAGCTATTGTAGCTGCCGGAGGACAAAACGGACATTGATGTCCTGTATAATCAGCAATAACTACATTTCTTAGTGTATTTGTGTTTTCGTCAAATGTCGGATATTCATAGTCTATGAAATTACCTGGATACAAATTTGTATCCAAATCCGTAATAATCACATTTGGAAATTCTACTTTGTCGCATGCTGTCGTGAAAGCAACACCTGATATCATTATGAGACCTAAAAGCTTAATATAAATTTTCATATCAATAATGTTAAAATGCTTGAGTAAATGTGAATGTTAAACCATTCGTTGCAGGAACGGGTCTACAAACTCCCCCAACACAAAGTATTCCTTCTCTTTGTTTTCCATACATAAACATAAAGCGAGAATTATTGTGGGTATAACCAAATGCTCCTAATAAATAATGTATGCGAAGGTCTTCATTCGGATGACCATAATTGTACTGATCCATCACGGTGAAAAACCATTTTGGAGAAATAGTATATTCTATTACTGCAGTAGCCCAATTCCCTCTATCCTTTTTTGTAACTAAGGCTTGAAATTCAGCACGAATTGAATGTTTTCTACTAATCTTGTAAGAGACATCAACAACAGCTATGTCTGAAGTGATATAGTGCTTGGCTAATTTTGTGACCTCATTTACATCATTGTTATAGATGAAATGATAATAATGAGCGCTCGCTTTCCACTTCTTGTTAAACTTATGTTTGATGTGAAAGTTAAAATCAAAGTTGAAAATACTATCCGTCATAGCAAAAGGTTGTGCCAGATAAGAAATTCTATTCTTTTGCCAATCTGCACCTTCAGTATCACGTTTAAAGTCGGTCGCTAATGATACGTTTAAGTGTAAATATGTACCATATTTCCCTCCTAATTTAGATTTTTTTGGAATCTTATATAATACGTCCAATTGGTAAGCTACCTCTCCATTTAGATTTGTAGCATAGGGGTAAAGTGTTCCAGCTAAGTTATAAGTATGATTATTACTTGTGGCGGGTAAATAATTAATAAAGGCTTGATTGCCAATTACAGTCCGATCCGATCTAAATGTCATATTGTCGAGCGACTTGGCGGTTAAAATAATTCCTAAACCTTTTTGCGAATAGCCCATATTTACAATAGCACCGTGACCAGAATTATAAATCCAGTTATTTTGTTCGTTTGGATCATTATCCTTGTGAATATACTCAGCGTTTAAGTAAAAGCGTGAGTATTTCATGTCAATACGTCCACCATATGAACCAACGTTCTTAGGAACGATTAAGGTGTCATTGCTTGTGGCTTGATAACGGCTAACTAAACTACCAGCAATTGATATTTTGAATTTAGAATCGCTGAACGCGGGAATGATTTGATTTAAGTTTAAACTTCCGTCTACACCCCTTACCAGTCCATCAGAATTTAAGCGTTGACCGTCAACAAAGTTTACACGTTGTCTACCAATAAACCCTTTCAAATCAACACCCCTAATTGGTGAAAAACGAATGCTGGCTCCTTCCATTGCATTGTCTAAGCCTAATGCACGTTCTTCATATGACCTAAAGATGAGCCCACTGCCAAATTGTTCGTAAAAATTACCAAGGGTAACTGTAATTTTGTCACCAGCATATTGGAAATACTTATAAGGTAGTCCATTGCCCGAGTAAAAACCTGGGTATCCTGCTATCGAAGGGGAATAACTTTCAAAGCGCGCCCCAGCTCTAAATTTCCCAACGGTATAGTTGATATTCATGTATGAGTTGGCGACAACACGTTGGTCGGGAGCAGTAGCTCCAATTAATGTATCTGTGTTTAAATATTGAACGTTTGATTCAATATTTCCGGTTACATTTCCACCTTGCCCTAACTGTGCGAAAGAACAAAAAGAGGCGAAACCGAAGAATCCCAGGATGATTTTTTTCATTTAATTTGAATTAGACTAATAATAGGGGTGGGGGTGTGGCTTTTATTCCACTGCTTGCGTTTGTTTTTCGTGCAATTCTTTAACAATGTCAAATAAGTCTTCTTCATCTCCAGGAACAAACCCTACGTGAGAATAAACGATTTTTCCTTCGCCATTGAGTACAAATGTCTGTGGCGGATAATTAACGCCCATGGCTCTTTTTAAATCGCTATTTGAATCTAACCAGATTTCGTAATCCCAACTTTCAGCTTCAACCACAGGTTTAACCTTACTTTTATTACGCTCATCATCAATTGATACTGCAACGAGTTTTACACCGGTGCTGTCCTGCAATTCCTCAAAATCATCCATTATTGTATTTAATTCCAATCGGCAAGGTTTACACCATGTTGCCCAGAACGAAACGATTATTGGATTTCCACCATTCTCGAGGTCTGCCGAATTGATTTGATCTCCTTCTAAGTTCTCAAGCATTACAGATGGCATTGTTTTACCGAGTCCTCCATCATCTGTATTTATAAATGATGATCCTCCAATTACTCCAAGAGCTAGTGCGAATAGTAAACTTATTTTTTTCATAGTTGTATTTTTCCTTATTGAATTCAAATATCAGACCAAACTGATAGACAGGATCAAAAATAGCGATTTATTTCTCGCATAACAATACCTTAATTGAGTTATTGTTGATTTCCCAAGAACAATTAGGCTTTTTATTTGTACCCATTGCTTTTCGCCATTTGTAGACAATCCATCAAAGTTTAAGCCTCAAAAAAAAAGGTCTGATTCGCAGAAAGCGAAACAGACCCAAATTTTTTTTATAATTCAGTTCTTACTGAATAGAAAGTTTTGCAGTTTGAACTGTATTGTTAACAACAGTTCTAACAGTGTACATTCCTGCTGAAAAAGCAGTAACATCTACTGAATAAATATAAGCACCAGCAGTTAAGTTCTGCGTGTTTTTGCTATAAACTAATTCGCCTAACGCATTGTAAATTTCAACATTCACATCCGAAGTTTCGATTAGACTTACTTTAATATTTGTCAAATCAGTTGAAGGGTTTGGATAGACAGAAAGATTGAAATCCGCTTCATTTTCCTCAATTCCTGAAGCAGAAAGATTGCGTGTAATTCCAGCATTTAAAATCTCACCAGTTTCACCATCCACTAACATACCAATAAAATGTAATTTAGTTAAATCCCAATCGCCTTTAGGAATGGTATAAGTATAACCTTCATAAGTGCTTGCAGCAATTGATGTTGGCAAAGAACCTGCCGTTCCTAAAATTTCATCATCACCAAGTGCACGTGCAACATGGTCATAAACCATATCAGCAGCAGGAACAGGATCGGTTAAATCTTCGTAACCACCCATGTCACCAGCACCACCACCAGAGTAGTAATTTGCTTGATTGTATCCAGAACCAGTTCCAGTTACTCCATCTTCAGTAATTACTGCGGCTAAACGGTAATCTCCCTCTAATGCACCAACAAACCATGCGATAACTTTCACTTCAATATTGTCACCCATGTCAGCTGCTTCAACATAAATAGAAGCTGGAGGAATTTCAGTTGAACGTTCTTCATACATTGCTGCGAAATCAGAAGGGTCTCCTGGGAGTACACGGTCAACTCCACCGCCTGGATAACCACCAGGTACATACGTTCCAATTCCAGCATCATAAGAAGCAACGGTCATTGGATCACCATTGTGCACAGCAATTCCAATCCATAAAGGTTCGCTTGCCATGTCATCCATTGCAACGGTTCCTCGTGGACACCATCCACACCATGTTCCAGTTTTCTCTTCACCTACAACATATTTTGTTGGAATTTCAGATACACAAGAAATGATGGCATTAATGCAATCATTCGTGGCATCTCCATCATCAGCTAAGTCAACACAAATATCCATATCGTATGACCCACCGCTAACAGCAATTAATGCAGTTGGGTGTGTAAAGTTATAAACTTCACCTGGTTCAATTGTTTCAGTAATTGTTTCGTTGTGAGATGTACCATCATTCCAATCTAAATCGAATGAAGTAATCGTGTTTGCTCCATTGTTTTTAACAGATCCTGTAATGTTAATAGTCCCTTCTTCAACAACCGGTGCTGTAGTCACAGACAACATTTTTAGGTCCCAATCTAATAACGTACGAACAGAAACGTCGTCAATATTTAAACGAAATTCGTCAGACACATTATGATGTCTGAATGCGATATATACGTCAGATTCACCTGAAAGTGCTGTAACGTCTAATGAACGTGATACATACTCTCCGCCAGTTCCGCCAACAACTTCATTAAATGAATAAGGAGATGTCATTAAATCTCCAATGGCTCCACTTGTGCCAGCATATGCCGTGTACTCTTCACCAGTCCAATCCGGATCTTGTGCTTTAGTTACCCATTGAAATGCTACGGTACCTGTTGCTGCAGATAAATCAAAAGGTCCAGCAACCATCCAATTGTCAGGGGTTAAGATTCCTGCTCCGCCGTCCCAAGATGCGGATGAAGCAACATTTCCATGTCCATCTCCTGCACCATAATCGGCTATTGCCCAATCAAACCCATCTCCATCTGAATCCGTCAAAGTCCAGCTTCCTATTCCTCCTGAAAAGTCATCCTCGAAATAGGTTTGCGAGTATGCTCCAGAAGTGATTAAAGCCAACATTGGAATTATTATTATTTTCATAATCTCTTAGTTTATATTTATAATTACTGAACTAAATTAACACAAAGCAATCAAAGAGCAATCAAAGAGCAATCAAATTGTGTAGAATTTTACAAAGTCATCCTTGTAATCTTAAAATTTCGAATTTTAGCTTTTCATTTAAGGTGTTGCTTTATTGGCATGAATTATGCTCATTGTTTCGTATATTTGTTATTATAAATGAAGGTTATGAAGAAAATTTTTACTTATTTAGGGTTATTTACAATTACTTTGGGTGCTAACGCTCAAGGAATTGAGATCTATTTGCCTGATGGGGATGTGGTTGTTTCTGGAACAACGATTGAGTTAAATTCGGAAGAGGAGAACATGCATCAAGAGTTTGATGTAGAAAATGTTTCTGGCGCTACACTTAACTTAAGAATTGAGCGTATTAAAATTACCGAATTAGAAGGAACTGAAGATTATTTGTGTTGGGGTGCAAATCCTGAAACAGGTGCTTGCTATTCTGCAGGAGCAGTTTCTCCAGAAAACCCGTTCATTACACCAGATGCTAGTGATTTAGATGATGGGAATAGAGGCTGGTTAGCAACTTACCACGTAACTAACGGATTTTCTGGTTGTGCACAATATCGTTATTATGTAATTGATGATTCGGATGTTCGAAGAGATTCTGTT
>Ga0213861_10003971_pt1 | contig 12163 bp, 13 predicted proteins | sample PICome_4_FD_160110 | JGI IMG/M metagenome (GOLD analysis project Ga0213861, IMG submission 160110) | Coastal seawater microbial communities near Pivers Island, North Carolina, United States - PICO131 | ecosystem: Environmental > Aquatic > Marine > Coastal | place: USA: North Carolina...
TTTTTACTAGTATTTTTGTAACTGGTGTCTTTTCAAAAATTTTAACTCCTTCAAGTCTTGCTGCTTTTGCCAAAACATTTGTAACTCCCACAGGATCTGCTTGACCATCTTCTGGCATATAAACGCCGCCTAAAATATCTTGGTCATTTATAACTGGATATAAATCTTTAATTTTTTTTTTATCTAACACCTCAACGTTTACATCAAAAAGTTGAGCAGAAGTTGCTTGCCTTAACAACTCTTGAAGTCTTTCTTTTGAACTTGCAACTGTTATTGCTCCATTTTGCTTTAAACCAGTTGAAAGATCAGTTTTCTTTTCAAGTTCTTTATAAAGATTAAGTGAATACTTTCTAAGTTTTGTAATTGTAGCTGTCGCACCAAGTTGTCCAACTAAACCTGCTGCATGCCAAGTAGTACCCGATGTTAATTGATCTCTTTCAAGTAAAATTGTGTCTTTCCAACCAAATTTTGCTAAGTGATAAGCAACGGAGCATCCCGCTACACCTCCACCAATTACAACAACTTTCGTGCTGCTTGGTAAAGCTTTTTCCATTTAATTAAATTTTGATAGCCTCTTCTGGCGCAACATAATCATGACCAAAAACATCTGCTACTGCTTTATAAGTTACATGACCTTTATGAACATTTAATCCTGCTAAAAAGTTTTTATCCTCACCTAAAGCTTTTTGATAGCCTTTGTTAGCCAGTTTTACTAAAAAAGGTAAAGTTGCATTATTTAAAGCAAGCGTTGAAGTTCTTGGTACTCCACCAGGCATGTTTGCTACACAGTAATGAACCACACCATCTACTATATATGTCGGGTTACCATGTGTTGTTGGTTTACTTGTTTCAACACATCCACCTTGATCAATTGCAACATCAACAATAACTGAACCACGTTTCATAGTTTTAATCATATCTTTGGTCACTAATTTTGGTGCCTCAGCACCAGGGATTAAAATTCCACCAACTAAAAGATCGGCTTCACTTACTAGTTTATTTAAATCAATTTTGTCACTTTGCTCTGGAATAATTTTATCACCAAACATTTCAACAAGTTGTTTTAATCTTGCTTCTGATTTATCTACAATATGAACTTTGGCCTGCATACCAGTTGCTATAACAGCTGCATTTTCTCCAACAACTCCACCACCTAAAATAACTACCGTTCCACCTGCAACACCTGGTGCACCACCTAATAAAAGACCTCTTCCATTTTGATTTTTTTCTAAGCAATGTGCTCCTGCTTGAACAGACATTCTACCAGCAACAGCACTCATAGGTGCAAGCAATGGTAATCTTCCATTATCATCTGTCACAGTTTCATATGCGATGTTAATACTTTTAGATTTGATTAAACCTTCAGTTAATTCTTTAGCAGCAGCTAGATGAAGGTAAGTGTATACAATCTGATTTTCTCTAATCATATCCACTTCAACTTTTTGAGGCTCTTTAACTTTAACTATGATTTCTGCATCATTAAAAATATCAGCTGCAGTATTGGCAATTTTAGCACCAACGCTTGTATATTGTTCGTTTTCAAAGCCAGCTTCAAAACCACCGTTATTTTCAACTATAACTTCATGACCTTCAGATACTAAAGTTTTTACACTGTCTGGAGTTAATCCAATTCTATTTTCTTGTGGTTTTATTTCTTTAGGTACGCCTATCTTCATGACTTTTGTTCTCTCTTTTAAATTTAATAAAACTAATTAGTTTTTTTGGTTTTTTTGATAGTTAGTGATACCTGTTCTAAGTTTATCAATAATCTCATCAATATGTTTTTCTTCACAAATAAATTGTGGAGCTATAATTAAACAATCACCAGTGGCTTTAAAGTTTACACCTGCCTCGTAACAAGCTTTAAATGTTTCATAACCTGCTTTACCTGGTTTAGTATTTAATTTCATATCAATTCCACCCATCATTCCATAACCTCTAATATTATCTACAGCTTCTAAATCTTGAAGAGAGAATAATCCTTTTTGGAAATATGGAGCTAAGTTTTTAGCTCTGTTAAAAATATCATCTTTTTCAAAAATATCTTGAACGGCTAATGCAGCTGCAACAGCTACTGGAATTCCTGAATAAGTATATCCATGAAATAATTCAACAGCACCTGTTGGTGAAGAGTCCATTACAGCATCATAAATATAATCATTACATGCAACAACACCCATAGGTACAACACCGTTGGTAGTAGCTTTTGCCATTGTCATAATATCTGGGGTTACACCAAACTCATCTGCACCAAACTTAGAACCCGTTCTTCCCCAACCTGTAATTACCTCATCAAAAATTAAAAGAATTCCATGTTTGTCACAAATTTCTCTAAGCTTTTGTAAATATCCTTTTGGTGGAACTAATGTTCCAGTTGATCCAGCAATTGGCTCTACTATACAAGCAGCAATATTTTCACCACCAAAGTTTTGACAAATAGTTTCAAGATCATTAGCTAAATAATCGCCTGTTTCAGGTTGACCGCTTACAAATTTATGTTCTGGTAAATGAGTGTGTCTAATGTGTTGAACACCTGGCATTAAAATACTTGCAAATGTTTTAACATTGTTGACCATTCCACCAACTGAAACACAGCCAATGTTCATTCCGTGATAACCTCTTTCACGTCCTACAAACCTAAATCTCTGTGCGTCTCCTTTTGCTCTGTGATATGCAACAGCAATTTTAATCGCCGTCTCAACTGCAGTTGAACCACAAATAGTAAAAAACATTTTGTTTAAATCACCTGGAGTATGTTTTGCAATTTTTGAAGCTAATTCAAAAGATCCACCAAAACCTTGTTGAAAAGGTTGAGCATAATCTAAAGTGTCTAATTGTTTTGTTACAGCTTCTGTAATTTCTTTTCTTCCATGACCTAAAGGATTACAAAATAATCCTGAGCTTGCATCAATTTGGGTTTTTCCATGGTGAGTTTTTAAATAAACTCCCTTTGCTTCAGTAATTAATCTTGGGTTTGCTTTAAAATCTTTATTAGAAGTAAACGGCATCCAATGTTCATTCAATGAATTTGGAACTGAAGTTCTATTTTCTGAGCTCATAAATTTCTCTTTTTTTTAAATATATTTTTTTATAAATCCTAAACTTAAGGCCTCTTTAGACTAAAATAAATATATTAACTAGAATATTATTGACACAACTATAGATTGTATAAATAGTTTTTTTTGTTTTACATCAAACCTAAATTGAATTTTAATAAGACTAATTTAATTAAATTAACAAGAGGATAATAATGAAAAAAATATTAAGTTTTATTCTTGGTTCTATCGTTGCTCTTAACCTTTCTATGTCAGTTGCAAATTCAGCTGCTAAAGAAGTTAGAGTTGCATTCTTTCTAGAATGGCCAACGCCAAACCAAGAAGATAAAGTAAAAGGTATTTACGAAAAAGCTCTAGGTGTTCCAGTTAAATGGACTAACTTTTCAAATGGTGGTGCAATGACTGACGCTATGTTAGCAGGAGATATTGATATTTCTTACTCACAAGGTTTAGTGCCTTTCATTAATGCTGTTAAATCAAAAGCTCCTTTAAAACTTGTAGACATTGCTATGGAATACGGAATGGGTGGAACAACTTGTGTTACATCTAATGCTTCTGGAATTACAAAAGCAAATGGTTCTGAGTTAGAAGGTAAAAAAGTTGCTGTTCCACTAGGAACAATGGCTGAGTACGTTTTTGACGAAAGTATGAAAGTTGTTGGAGCTGACAGATCTAAAATGGATGTTATTCAAATGGACCCTGAAGAAGGTGCTGCTGCATTAGTAAGTGGTGACGTTGTTATGGCTTGTCTATTTGGTGGTAACTCTATCAAAGCTGCAACTGCAGTTGGATCAAGACTTTTAACTGTTCAAGAAGCTAGAGATGCTGGTATCTTAGGTATTGATATTACATCTGTAACTGACAAGTTCATGAAAGAAAATCCAGGTATGTTAAGAACTTTCATCGAAGTAACTCACGAAGCAAATGCTAGATACGCTGCTGGTAAATCAGACATGAACGTAATAGCTAAAGATGCTGAAATGAAACTTGGTGATATGAAAGAAACAATCGGTGGATTTAAATTTCTATCACCTGCAGAGACTGAAAAATCTATGACTTCTGGAAACCTTGCTGGTTTCTTAAAAGGAATGGATACTCCTAACGGAGCAGTTGATACAAGCTTTTTACCTCTATAATTTTTAGAGCGTAAAATAAATTTTAATAGGCGCCAATTAGAAATAGTTGGTGCCTATTTTTTTAAAATATTCTAATATAAAGTATTCGTATGAGTGATCTAGTTTCACAAAATTTAAACATGATTTTTAAAACTCCTAAAGGAGAAACGGTTCACGCATTAAAAGATGTAAACTTTACTCTTAAAAAAGGAGAGCTGTTAACAGTTCTTGGTCCTTCTGGATGTGGGAAAACTACTTTACTAAATATTACAGCAGGATTTTTAAGACCTACCTCGGGACAAATAATATTAGGTGGTAATGAAATTAATGGACCGGGCGTTGAAAGAGGAATGGTATTTCAACAAGGAGCTCTATTTGAATGGCTAACTGTTGCTGAAAATGTGAATTTTGGATTGAGGATGAAAAAAGAGGATCCAATTGAAACTGCAAAAAAAGTTGAAGAATGGTTAGGAATTGTTGGTCTTCAAGGATTTGGGAATACGCCTACTTATCAATTGTCAGGTGGTATGCAGCAAAGAGTTGCTCTTGCAAGATGTTTGATCAATGATCCAGATTTAATTTTAATGGATGAACCTTTAGGGGCCCTTGACGCACTTACTAGAGAAAAAATGCAGTCTTTAGTTTTAAAGATATGGAAAGAAACTGGAAAAACAATTATTTTAATTACTCACTCAGTTGAGGAAGCGCTGTTACTTGGTGAAAGACTTTATGTGATGGCTCCAAGACCTGGAAGAATTCACAAAGAATATAATCTTCCATTTGCATCAATGGGATTAAAAGAAGATTTAAGGGATATCAAAAATTTAAAAGATTTTACTAGTAAAAGAGAAGAGATTTTAACCATGATTTGGAACATGGAAGAAGAAATAATGGGTAAGGATATATAAAATGTTTACTCAATTTATCACTTTTGCAGTTATTGTAGCCATCATTGGCTGCATTATGTATGGCCGAAAACTTATTAGGACTGAAAAAGTTGATGCAGTATTTGGAAACCCTGAAAGAGCTAAAGGAGGTACTCACTGGATTATTGTTGGAAGTAGTGTCATTTTACTTACATGGCTTTATTATTCATGGGATATTGCTAAATCGTTTTATCCTCAATCAGCTAACGAATTATGTCAAGTTGGAAAAGTAAACGACTCTTTACTATCATTAAAATATTTATTCCCAATTGAAGAAAGAGAATTCAAAAGTACGTCAATTATTAAAGCTGAAAATAAAAATATAGCTAAACTTAAAAATGAAATTCAAAATTCAAAAGATATAAGTGAAAAACATAGATCTTTTTTAATTGGTTTAATTGATAAAACTAAATCAACTATTCCATTATTAACAAATGAAAGTTTACTTGAAAATCAAACAAAAATTAAAATTTCAGAACTTGCTGGTAAAATTGATCAATTATCTAATGAATTTAAAAAAGAAGATTATCCTTATGAAACTTCAGAACAACGAAATAAAAGATTAATCGATGCTCAAGCTGAAGGTGGCTGGGGTGCATCTGGAACTGCTGTAGAAAATACAGTTGAAGTTCCAACAATTCCCAAAACTAATAAAGGTTTAAAATTTGATGCTGCCGCTCAAGAATTAAAAGCAATTAGTGATGAGTTCTTTAAGTTAAGAAATCATAACTTTCAATACAAATCAGTAATGAAAAAAATCAAAGACGATGTTAAGGCATTTAGAAAAGCTGCAGATGATAGTGAAGAAGTGGCTTCAACATTAGCTAAAGATGTTCTTAAAATTGCAAGACGAATTGAATATGCAAGTATTTTTCCTCCAAAGACATTGAATGCTATGCAAAATTCTATACTTACATTTGACGAGGTTCAAAAAAATGAGCAAGGATCTTTAAGATTAGTTGATATACTTTTATTTCCAGCAGGAACTATCGTATCAAGTGGCCCTAATTGCTCTGAACAAGGTTCTGGTAGATGGTTACCAAAACCATCAGATACATTAAATAAATTTATTCTTCTATCAAAACCAAGTGTTGGATTTAAAAATATTCCACTGCTTTGGTTTGAAATGATGGATGTAAGTAAAATTGTTGGTTTTATTTTACCTGACTGGATTGCAGATATTATTCCAGGCAAATACCCTGTGCATAATGAATTTGGTGTTGTTGAACCTAACTTTAAAAGTAAAGTTTTAAGTGTAGTATCTGGAGAGTTTAGTCTATTTAAAATTCCAATTCCAATGGGTCACATATGGGACTCTTTTTTAAGAGTATTATTAGGTTTGGTAATTGGAATTATTTTGGGAGTACCTCTTGGATTATTTATGGGCTTAAATAGATTTGCAAAAGGTTTTTTTGATCCATTAATTGAATTATACAGACCTGTACCACCACTTGCATGGGCTCCACTTATTATATCAGTACTTGGAATTGATAACGTTGGTAAGGTATTTTTACTATTTATGGTGTCATTCTCTATCATGATTATTTCTGCTAGAGCGGGAGCATCAGGAACTCAATTGTCTAAAATTCATGCTTCTCACTCATTAGGTGCTTCTAGATGGCAAATTTTAAGATATGTAATATTTCCTAACTCATTACCTGAAATTTTAACAGGAGTTAGAGTTGCAATTGGTATGTGTTGGGGAACATTAGTTGCAGCAGAATTTTTAGCAGGAACTACTGGTATAGGTTTTGTTGAAAATGTTGCTAAAAAATACTTCCAATATGAAGTTATCTGGATCACTATTTTTGTTATGGGAATGTTAGGTTTATTATTTGATGTAACTTTAAGAAAACTTATAGATAAGTATATTCCATGGCGTGGTAAAGGGTAATAGTGAAAACGCCCATTCTTAAAAAAGAAGTCATCAAGATTTTTCAAAAATTTGGTCTTAATAAAGCTCATGCCCTAATCTCAGCTAATGCTTTAATAAATGCTGAACTTGTTGGAGCTTATGGGCATGGTCTATCTAGACTTAAAATGTATTGCGATCGTATTTCAAAAAAAGTAATTAATCCAAAACCTAAAATTAAAATAAAGAAAATTTCTCAGTCTGTTTCACATATAGATGCAAATAATAGTATTGGTTTTGTTGCAGCTGATCTTGGAATTAAAACTGCAATAAAACATGCGCAAAAAACTGGCATTGGAATGGTTGCTGTAAAAAATAGTGGGCACTATGGTTTGTCAGGTTATTACGCTGAACAAGCTGTTAAAAAAAACTTAATAGCAATGATTTATACAAACGCTCCTCCAGCAGTTGCACCACATGGAGCTTTAAAAACTTTATTTGGAACTAATCCTGTTTGTTTTGGAACTCCTACGGGATCTAAAATTCCATTCATTTTAGATACATCAATCTCAATGATTAATAGAGGTAAAATTAGAGTTGCAGCAAGAAATAATCAAAAAATTCCTAATGGAGTTGCATTAGATAAATTTGGAAAACCAACTAATGATGCAAAAAAAGCTTTAGAAGGTGTCCAGCTTCCAATTGCAGGATTTAGAGGGTCGGGACTTGCTTGGATGGTTGATATTTTAAGTGGTGTTTTAACTGGGGGAAATCATGCAGGACGTGTTAAAGATCCTTTTGATGATTTTTCGGGTCCACAAAATATCGGTCATTTATTTATAGTATTTAAAGCAAATTTATTTCAAAAAAATTATAATCAAAGAATTAAAGATAATATTAAAACGATTAAAAAACTTCCAAAAATCAAAGGTGTTAAAGAGATAATGTATCCAGGTCAAAATAAATTTAATCGATATAAACAAAATATTAAAAAAGAAATTTCTATACCAGATGTTATTAAAAAAGATCTTGAATTTTTAATAAATAAGTAACAATAAAAAACCTATTAAAAACACTAAAATAAAAAAAATTATTACTTTATTGCTATTTTCTTGCTTCTGTTTTTCTTTAAGTCTTCGTTTTAAATCATGCACACATAATTTTTTTGTGGCTTGGGTTTTGTCTGATTTTTTTTCGATATCGTTAGAAATAGCACCTAACTCATCATTACTCATCAAAACTAGTTAACCATGAAGAGGAAAAAAATAAATACTAACGATGACCAAAACGGGTTTTGTAAAAAAATTACTATTATCTAAGAAGAAAGGAGCGTTAAAACTCCTAATGAAACGCATACAGTTGAAAAAAAAACAGTTCTTTTAACTTTTTCTTTTTTTTTCTGTTCAATTATTCTTTGTTTTAGAACATCAACATTAACTCTAGTGTTTTTAACAATTTTAGGGGTCTCAATTACTCTAGGGGTCTCAATTACTCTAGGGGCCTCAATGACTGCAGGGGTCTCAATAACTCTAGGGGTCTCTGTATTATTTGGTGTTTTAATTAATTTTTCCGCACTCATTATGACTATTAACCATCAGTCTGAATATAATTAAATATGTGTGTTGACCAAAATGGGTTGACTAAAGCATTATGATTATCCAAAATGGGTTTTTTTAAAGAAATGAAAAAGTTACCCAGTATATCAAGTGAAATTAATGAAGATAAAATTTTTAATATTATTAATAAAAATTTTAGTAAAATAGCACCTTTTTATTATGAATGGATATCTAGTTGGCTTATTCGTTCATATAATTCTTTTCAAGATATCGATAAATATATAATTTTAATTTATCTGATCAATAAAGACTTTGTATTCTATAGAAAGAATGGATTAATAATTGATTACGAGAGATTTTATAAAGACAAATCACTAGAAATTCCAAAAATAAATATTTCTGATATTTCAAATGAGCTTAAAATACCGAAAGAAAGTGTAAGACGTAAAGTTCAAGAATTAGAGATAAAAGGAATAATTAAGAGAACTGGAAAAAAGATTTTTTTAGATAGATCTGCTTTTGAAACAGCAAAAGCAGATAAAACTTTAAGAGATTTTAGCTTGTTAGTTAACAAATTTAGCGAAGTCTTAACAGAAGAAAAAATGACCAAAAAGGTTTTCGATAAAGATGAAATTGAAAAATCAATTAAAGATAATTTTTCTTTTTGCTGGTATCAATTTTATAAGTTTTTATTCATTTTTACTAATCGCTGGAGACCTGTAGCTGATTTAGAAACTTTAGCTATTGGATTTGTGATAGTGTTAAATACAGTCAACAATAAAAGTTTAAGAGTAAAAGATTTAAATAGAACAACATATCATAAATTGGCACAAGGAGCTGATGATATAGGTGTTAACACCATGTCTTTGTCAGACATAACAGGTATACCTAGGCCTACTGTTGTTAGAAAAGTAAAATTTTTAATTCAAAATAAATATTTACATATTAATGAAAAAAAACTTATATCATTTAATTTAAAAGGCAAAACACTTAAGCATATGACTGAGCTACAGGATTTAAATATGAAAAGTTTAAGTAATTTTTTGTATAGGATTTTTAATCAGATTAAGGTTATAAATTCTTAATTAGAATTTAGTAATTTTACTCTTTAAAGACATTAAGTTTAATTCAACTTTTAATTTTGGAAATCTTTTTTTAATTTCTTTTTTTAATTTAGAAAAGGATTCTTTGTGAATGTTTTGTTCATTCGTAATATTAAATGCTTTTTTTCCGTTCACAATTTTTGCGGCTCCACAATCTTTATGATTAATTACAATCAATTTTTCTATTTGATGTAGTTTAATTGAAGTTGATAAGTTATCATAAAATGTTTTATGCCATTTTTTAAATTTATTGTGCGTAACACCCACTGCTGCACCTGCAATTGTAAAAGCACTATATTTTCCAGATAATTTTTGTTTCTTTAAATAGTTATGAACTAAATTCTGAAATCTTGGATCCATACAAGATAACACCATTGCTTTATATTTAGATTTCACTAATTCATTTCCACTTTAAACATCACCTCATTTCTTCTATTCATTGGTAGGGTAAATGGACTATCATAAGTTGCTCTAATAGGTGGGCTTATAATTGATACTTTGTTTTTTTGTAACTTTTCTTCTAAAATTTTTTTATGTTCTAAAAAATTTTTGTCTGAAGCTCGTCCAGAATATCTTAACACTGCATAATATCCTCCTGTAATGTTAATTATTTTTACATCTTCCCTACTTGGATTCGGAACATTTTCTAAATTAAATTTTGAGGGTAAATAAAATTGCATACTCATATTTCCATTTTTCTCTACTTGAGTAACTGGGGTTGTCATTTTAATTTTTTCTTCAGTGTCATTTCTGCCTGAAATATAATTAAATAATTTTCTAAAATTACTATCTATACCTGAAGTCATTGTTTCAACAGCTAAACGATCAGAATATTTTCTAATTTCATATATGTCATTTTTATCTATAATTGTATAATTTGCTTCTTCATTAGCCATAACATTAGAATAAGTTAAAATACCTAAAAAACAAAATAATTGAAAAATCAGCTTTAATTTTTTCATAAATTTAAATAATTTTATATTCAAAATTTTGTGTTGTTTCGTTAACTTGTATAAGTTTTGCTCCATTTCTTGAATGAAACTTTGTTGCCATATCTGTAAGTGGTGACAAAGTAACTAATCTATTTAAATGATTAGATTTCTTTATTTTTTTAAATACCTCTTTTACAATTAGCTTACCTCCACCCTTCTTTTTAGACCAAACAGTGTATGCAATTGCAATTTGACCAATATTTTGATCTCTCATAGCGCTCTGTAAAAAGGCATCTGTACTTAGTTTTTCTAATTCATCGACACTTGTTGGCACTTTATTTGTGTAAGCAAAACACATAACTGCGTGTATTTCGTCTTTATACTTAACCCCATAAATTTTACGACCATAACCAGTTCTAAAATCATTATCCAACTCTGGTCTTACTGGGTCTTCAGCTGTATTACATTCCTTTAACTCAATTAACTCAGCGCCTTTTACCCATTCAAAAATATTCTTTACATTCTTGTTTAGAATTTGCTTATTTTTTCTAATTCGTGCCTTGATACGAGGTCTAAACTTATCTGTTAAAGCTTTGATCATGATTTAATTTTAACAAATAAATTTGTATATTTATATGTGGCTAATTAAAATCTTTAATTGAATTAAGTAATTTCTCACCCAACGGGCTTATTGGTGGTTGAAAAACTAACTTTTTTCCAGTTTTACTCCTTACTAATTTGAGTAATTTTGAAGCATAATTTTTTCTTCTAAAAAGTGGGTTTACAAATATGTATTCAACTTCCCCTAGTTCATTAAATCGAACAAAAGCGATTGTGGTATTCTGATTTTTAAGAGTAAACACACCGTCATTTTCAACTAATTCCTGTTCCATGTTTAAGAGTTTTCATCTGTAACATAAACAGAAACACCTCTAGTATTGATATCTATATCAAACTTTTTATGTAAAGGCGGGAAGGCTCTTTGAGAACAATCAAGTCTATCACAAGTTCGACATGAAACTCCAATTGGAATTTCTGTTGATTTGTCATTAATATTAACATTTTCAGTGTATACAAAGTCTTTTGCATATTTAGCTTCACAACCAAGTCCAATAGATAAAATACTTTTTGCTTGTCCAAATCTTCCGATACCCTTTTCAACCGTTCTAGCAATACATACATATTTTTCTCCATTAGTCATTTTACTAACAGCTGCTTGTATAACTCCAGGTCTAGTTAATGCAGAATAAACATTCCATCTTGGACAGGCACCACCATATCTTGGTATATCTATGCCTGATAAAGAAAATCTTTTTGAAATATTTCCTGCCATATCAACTCGTAAAAAGTGAAAAGGTATTCCTGGAAGCTTTGGATCTTGTAAACATGTAACTCTATGAGCAACTTGTTCAAATGAAGTTGCAAAAGTATTCTGTAATAACTCTAAATCATATTTAAGTTTTTTACATTCAGTGTGAAAAAATTTATAAGGCATCAATATTGCTGCACCACAATAATTTAGCAAAGCAACTTTTGTTAGTTTTTTAGACTCTTCAGATGGAAAACTAAATTTAGATAAATATTCATCGATTTCTTTGTTAGCTCCCTCTTGTGCAATTTGTG
>Ga0213861_10003974_pt1 | contig 12158 bp, 13 predicted proteins | sample PICome_4_FD_160110 | JGI IMG/M metagenome (GOLD analysis project Ga0213861, IMG submission 160110) | Coastal seawater microbial communities near Pivers Island, North Carolina, United States - PICO131 | ecosystem: Environmental > Aquatic > Marine > Coastal | place: USA: North Carolina...
TATCAATAGTTATAGCAGTGCTTGTCGCATTGTCATCTATACCAAGGCTTGTGAATGCGCCTGTAACCGTTAAAGCACTCGGCGTAACCAAATCACCAGACAACTTAGCAGACGTAACACTGTTATCAGCGGGGGTAGTACCAGAAGCGTTTCCTATTATTAACCACTCAGTAGAATAACCTTCAAACTGAGATAATTCACTATTGTATCGGAAGTAGCCAGCATCAGCAGTGGGACGCTGTGCAGTGGTTCCTGTAGGTAAATGTATAGCATCTGTGGATGTACCAATGTCTAAGGTTACATCAGGAGAAGCATTAAGAATACCTACACGGTTATTAGTAGAATCTACCTTTAATGTATTAGTGTCTACAGTAACATCACCGGAGACTGTAAGAGCACCTAGAGTGCCTACGCTTGTAATGTTAGTCTGTGCAGCAGTAAGTACAGAGCCTGTTAAGTCTCCAGTTACGTTACCTGTGACATCACCAGTTAAATCACCAGTGACATTGCCTGTAAGGTTACCTGTTACATTACCTGTAAGTGGAGCATTAACAGCAGCAAACGTAGGGCTGTCACCTGTAGCTACACCTTGGTTCAGTGCTTTAACAGCAGTGATATTAGTAAGCTCACTGTCCATCAAGGCACCAGCAGCAGTTACATTAGTTGTATCTGTAACATCTGCACTAGCCTCTATGCCATCTAGCTTAGCACCGTCTACAGCTACGTCACGTCCGTCTATGGTGCTATTAGTAGTCAAGGCACCAGATATAACAGGTGTAGTCAAAGTCTTGTTAGAGAGCGTCTGTGTGCCTGTGAGCGTAGTTACAGTACTGTCAATGGCTAGAGTAACACCAGTACCAGAGGCAGTAGAGTCAATACCTGTGCCACCTAAGATACCTAGAGACTCAGAGTCTAAGTCAATGTCAATACTATTGGTGCCGTCAGTTACATCAAGATCCTGTGCAGTAACCTGTGAGTCTACATAGGCTTTAACAGACTGCTGTGTAGGTATAAGTACAGCACTGTCTGAGGACATATTGTCTTCATCTACCCAACCTGTGACACCAATGGTGCCATCGGATAGTGTTTCAAATACAGTAGTACCTGTAAGTGCAGCATTGTTTGCATTTGCTTTAGTGGCTGATGCAGTAGCAATGTTATTGAACTCTGTGTCAATCTCTGCGCCTTTAACAATCTTAGCAGCATTACCTGAAGGTAGGGAATCCTTAGCTGCAAAGTTTGTAGTCTTTGTATAATTACTCATTAAATTAGTCTACCTATAATAGCTTCTGTGTTTAGTTCTTGGATTGAGAATGCTTTACCATCTATAGTAGCATCTATACCAATAGTAACTACTTTACCTGAGCCTGTTGTTTTTAACTTCTGGATACCTACGATGATACCAGAGCTATATTCTGATGTTGCTACGTTGTACTCAGATATACCGTACTCTGAGATAAATGTAGTGTCTACTACAAACAGTTGCTTGTTGTAGCTTTGTGTATAGTCATAACCCCAGTTAGCAACTACTGAGCTACCAGAACCACCTATAATTGTTAAGTTAATTTCCTTTAGCATCTTAACCCTCGATGGGTCATCAAATGCCAATGGCTGTGTGTAGTACTTCATGGTGTACACACCAGCAGTATCTGTGTATCCTTCGTACTCTGCTATACCAGTCTTAACACCTAAGTACAAGGTGCCGTCACTTTCTGCTCTAGAGGCACACAAGATACCAGTGAAAGGCCATGTAGTTACACGGTTGCTTCCGTCCTCTAGCTTACCTCGCATATCAAAAGCATAGACAAGGTTATTGTTTGGCATGATTAGCAGGTATAGTGCATTCTCTGCACTGTAGACAGACTTAACATTACCTGTTTCAAGTAACTCATTACTTACTACTTCATCTCTGACATTCTTAGATACACTGCCTATAGGATTAGACTTTTCTTGTATTAGTCTACCTAAGCTCATTACACCTGTGTGTGATAAGAACAATAGGTCTGATCCTGTAGACTGTACAGTGTCTCTAGCAATGCAGCCTATATTTGTTATGCTGTCCTGTAGTGTCATAGTAGAAGGAGATGAAGCACCTGAGTACAGTAGGATGCTACGCTTACCAAAAACAACTAAGAAGTCATTGAACTCAGCTAAGGCAGTTACTTCGTCGTACCCTGTAGGCCAGACAGTAGTTAAGTCTATTGAGCCAGATGAGCCACCATGCCAGTTCTCTCCGTCAAGTAAGTCAGACCAATAAATAGTATAATTATTATTGACAATATCCGCTGCCCATAGTCTACCAAAGGAAGCTATAACTTCATTACCTTCTGGTGCCGCATTAGAAAGGTCAGTTACTGCTATAAGAGTAGTGCTTCCTGCCTCACTTACTAAAGCTTCATGTCCAGATTGGAAGAAGTAGATGTCATTGTTAAAGCTAACTATCTTCCAGTTGTTTGCTGTAATAGAGTAATCAACCGGAAGCGTAACTGCTGATAGAGTAGTAGTACCTGTAAATATATTATTGTTACCAGTAGAGAATACAATTAAAGTACCATCTCTTTTAGTGTACTCAAAAATCTGCTCTATGCCATCACTGGTGCCTAAAGGAGTAGCACTTGTAGTGATTACCTTTACACCTTTCCTAGAGCCTATGCGTCCAAAGCTGTCAATGACTGCATTCTCTGCTATAGAAGCAAAGGACGCATCTTGACCAACAGGAGCATCTTGAGTATTAAGACCTCTAAATCCTGGAGCACCAATATATATGTTTTGTCTTTGCTGTGCCATTATTGCACCGTGTAGATAAATTCTTCAGGATTCTTATATGCATCCTGTGCAATAGCATCGCTAAGATATTTGTCAGCAATGATAAAATAATCTTGTGTAGAAGTACCACCTGTCTCACCACGTTCTCTAGCAAGTAAAGCTACAGCTTGATGTATAATAGGCATTGCTGGCAGTACTGTAGTAGAAGCATCGGAAGTTAAATCAGGTTCTCTTGAGCACACATCAAAGCGTAATGAGAATACACCACTAGGCTTAGGGAATACTCTTACTTTAGTATCGTCATTATCATCTACACCACTAAACGTGTAAGAGTCAGGAGTGCCTGTAACCTCACCTGAGATGTAGTAAGCATTGCTAAACCAATTAGGTGTCTCATAGTGCATAAAAAAGTTTGAGGTATCATTGATGGCACTGTAGAGCTTAACACGTTCTCCTGCTCCTGTCAAGCTATATTCTGTAATATTTTCTACTGTAGGTACAACTACAGTCTTGCGTAAGGTAGACCAATCATGTGAATCCTGAACTAAAGTCTTTGCATCATTGATGTAGTCCCCTACCATCTTAGAATAAGTAGTCTGGGTAACATCAGATACTTCGTCTTCTCTGAGCCTCCTGAGTACATTATTCATTAAACTTAGGTACGTTGTAGCCATTAAACTAATCCTCTAAATAAACCTTGTGGTGCTTGGTAACCCTGTAGAGGTAACGCACGTTTTTGTAACTCTGGTGCTTCATATCGTTTAACGTAGTCACTAAATACTAAGTCAGTTACTGATGACTTACCTCCTGCTGCTGCACTCCCTAACATACCATCGCCTAAGCCACTATCAGCACCTGCGCCAGTGCCACTCCCAGTCCCGCTGCCAGAGCCACTGTCGCCAGTAATATTATCACCTGTAGTTGTAACATCTGTAGGCTCTGTAGTTTCTGTAGGTACTGTAGTTTCTGTAGGTACATTAATAACTGTAGTACGGTCTTCCGGTGGAACATCATCTGAATAAGTTTCACCCGCTAACGTGGGTCTTCCTTCACTGTCAGTTCCAAACTGATCCGCTCCTACTGTCCTAGTGTTACCAAACAAATCTATAACTACAACAGAGCCGTCTGGGTTTCTTTCTCTTATTCTAAAGAACGGACCTTCTTCTTCCAAGCTATCTGTAGCAGGAGCACTAGAATCTACGCCACCAGTAGTATCCGTAGGTAATACAGGTGGGGCTATGTCTAAAGGTAGCTCTGGTTGTTCTATAGGTTCTACTGTAGTGTCTACTGTTATATCATCAAACTCAGGCTGAGTAACAGGAGTAACTGGAGCTTCTTCCTGTTGAGACAAAGCTGCTAAGTTAGCTAAATCAATGTTTAAGTTTTCTTCTTCTTCTTCTACAGTAGTACCGGCAGCAGCAGCAGCAATGTTATTGATGTAAGGGTTAAAGTCTGGTGTTGCACCTGTTCCTGCTCCTGTAGGCTGTAAACCACCGGCTACCCCAGCAGTACTAATAGCAGTTAATAAAGGGTTTGAACCAGCAGTCCAGTTAACAAGATTACCCGTAAGGCTATTTAAGGTAGCAGGGGGAGCATTAGAAATGGTTACCATGTCATTAGCGCCTCCCCCAGTAAAGGGTATAGGAATGTCTCCAATAGGTATACCAGCTAATAACATTGCTTGTACTGGGTCACCCCCTGTAGCTAATGCTGTAGAACCAGCGGTTGCTAAGTTAGCAGCAGCAGTTCCTTTTCCAAACATAGACCCTGCTATTGGGCCTAGAACAGCAGATACTAAAGCTGTCTTTGCTAAGTTTACAGCAATGTCAGAAAAGCTAGGATCTTTAACTTCTGAGGTTCTTATCTCACTAAAACTAAATGGATCATAAAGATAAGTAGAACCATCTTTAGTTTGTCTGTAAGGTTTAACATCATATTTAGCATACAATGCTTGTACCATAGGGTCACGGTTATAAGCTACAGACAAAGCGTCTTGATAGCTCAAACCTTCCGTAGCTTGTAAATAAGATACTTGCTCTTTAAGTATAGGTTCTACAAGAGAATGAAACTGCTGTAACTCAGAGTCTGAAGAATTAGTATGTGTACCTAAGTTACCACCAAAATCAGCTTTATTAAAAGACTGTTCACTAGGTGTAACATCGTAACCGTAGTAAGAACTTAAAGCAGCTTGTATGTCTTCAGTAGAAGTTAAATCTTTAATACTCCCAATAGCAGTTAATGCTTGTTTAAGAGTAGCGTCTTTTTTAAAGTCACTCAAATAAGCAGGAGCATCTCCAACAAAGCTACGGTACTCCTGATCGCTAAGTGTACGAGTAGGACTATAGTCTACTTGACCACCGCCTACACCTCCTTCGCCTCCAATAATATCTATATCAGCCAAGTACCCTGTATCAGAAAATGCTTTTTGAAATGCAGTATCATAGTAATCATCTACACTGTCTACATCGTTAATATCAGCATAGTTAGCGCCACCGGACAAAGTATCACGGTATTCAAGGAAAGGATTATCAAAGGAAGAATACTCTACAGGAGCAGGCTTAGGGGCTACAGGTGCTGGAGCAACCACAGGAGGCGCTACAGGTGCTGGAGTAACTACAGGTGCTGGAGCAACTATAGGACGTGATGAAGGTACATAACCAGAGCTAACCGCTGCTTCAGGGTTCTCTTGATAGTACTTATCAACTAAAGCGCTTAGATTGTCTAAATTCATACTTTCCGCGTCTTTTCAAATGATCTCATTGCGCCAAGCCCTAGCATACCCATCAAAACCGGCATCATAGTCTCTAATGGAACAAGGGGAATAATTATTTTGTAACTCAAAAGGGCTAAAACAAAGTTGGCAAAAGGTATTGTAATGAAGTTGCCAAACATACCTAGCCCACAAGTCCAACCGATAAAGGGTCGCCATCCAGCCACAAACAAGCTTTTGCTTGCAGCTTCTACCTTGTTGACCTCTAACTGCAAAGCTGCATTTTTGTGCGCTTCTTTCTGCGCTAATGTTGCAATTTCATGCGCCAATGCGTTTTTCTGGTCTTTGTCTTCAATGAACTCAGAAAGTAAGCTAGCAACAGGTCCAATTAAAGACTGCAACATAATACACTCCTTAAAGATAAAGCTAAGGGGCTGCGCACATGCAGCCCCCAGCTAGACGGTTGTTACTTAGGAACAACCAAGGTAAGACCTGCTTCAGGACGAAGTACAGCAGTGCCATACAAGGTATCTGAAGTAAACAAGTTAGCAAGGAATTCTTGCTTGTACTGGGTCTGTGAGCGTACACCTACCTGCTCTGCAAGAGTCAAGGCATCACGGTGACACAGTAGAGCACCTAGCATGTCTACAGTAGCAGCAGTATTATCACCAGCGGCTTCAACAACAGGGCAGTTAGTGCTGACATAGATGTCAATACCGTATAGCTCACCGATCTGTCCGCCACCTACTTTGCCATTGTTAACAAAGTCAGAGCTTACATAACGGTCAATACCCATGATGGTGTTACGCACTGAAGGAGGAACTACAAAGCTACGTCCATCCATAGGAACGTCTTCGTCATCTAACTTCTGGATGATAGCGCGGAAGCCAGCATCAGTAAAGATGTCAGCATTAGTTACAGTGTCAGCAGCGTAGGTGGTTAAACCATTAGTTGCATCTACGAAGAACGTACCGCCGTTGTTCAAGTAAGTACTAGAAGAAGTACCAGCAGAACCAAGACCAGTAGCCAAGCTGTGTAGGTCTGTGTCTACCTGAGTAGCTAGAGCATAACCAGCGTCCTCTGTGTAGAACTGACGTAGTGAGCTAAGAGCCTGTACATCTGTGATATCTTCAATCAAACGTGAGTATTCAAAGTGCTTATCAATAGCAATCTGTACTTCACCTTCAGTCTCTGCCTGCACTGTTACAGCAGTCTTAGTTACTTTAGCGTGTGCAGCGCCACGGATAGGCTTAGGCACATGGATTGTATCGCCTTTCTTGCCTGACATAGACATCTTTTTAACTAGGTTTGCTAGTACAAGATTCTTTTGGTATGCAGCAATAATCTCGTCACTCCAGATCTCTGGAATAAAAGTAGCTGCGCTTGTGTTGTTTACAAATCCGCCAGTTGCGGGATATGTGGAATCAGTCATAATAAATATCTCCTAAGATATATAATTAGCGTACCCGTTTCTCTGCGTAGGCTTGCAATATTTCTGGTGCAAGCTGCGCATACCGATCAGGGTCTTTTTGCATAAGGTTAATAATGTCTGCGCGTCTATAGATCTTTTTTGGAGCTGATTCACTACTACCACGGGGGTTACCTGTACTAGCAGCTTTTGCAGTTTGTTTACGAGCTTGTTGCTCTACTTGGGCAGTCTGTTGTACTATGTTCTGTCGCTCTTTCCAATTACTGAAAAGTTCGTCTGCGGCATCGGTGTTGTACTGTTGATCTGCTTCAACAAACAATCTGGTCCTAGTTGGGGATGCTTGAATCCATTCAGCAAACTTTGTATCCTGTAAGATAGCTTCCATTTCTGGATGCTTACTCTTTAGCTGTGCCATTGCAGTGCTCTGGCGATACTGGCTTGTGACTGCTTCAGCCTCCTTTATCTTAGGATGGTTCTGAATCATTCTATTTACAGCCTCATTAGGGTCTGTAAAAAAATCTATTTCTTCGTCTTCTTGTTTTGGTGCTTGCTCTGGTGTGAGTTGTGTCTGTATGTAAGAATCTACAACCTTTCTTAATTCACCTACTTCAGAACTTTGCCGACCTAGTAGCTTCTCAGCCTCTTGGTGCATCTGTGCTAGTTCTGATACAGATTTATTTTGATACTTCTCTGCAAGTTCAGGTTCCTGTTGTTCAGGAGTTACCTGTCCTTCTTCTTCTGTGGCTTCAAACAGACTTAACTGTTCTTCAACCTGTTGTTGTTCTTCTTCTGTTTGACGCTCAACGTCTATAATCTTAGCCATTATTAACTCCGTACCTTAGTATTATGGAGAACTTTATTATAACGAAAGTACTTCATGAGTATTGTTTTCGTTCGTGTGCGATTTGTTGTTTCCTACGTTTAGCCCACTTGTCATGTGCATCAGGAAAATCTCCACTGATACCTTCTAACTTGGACCTCACAGGAGATACAATACGCTTTGCATCCAAGCCACAGTTGCACCTACTAACTGTGACATCGGACTTTACTAAATCTTCAAACTTATGCCCATCAGGACATCTAAAATCAAATAACCTCATCTAAATCTACATCATCATCATTAGACTCTAATGCTTCTTGATGAGAACTTGAGATCTGCGTATCAAGATTAAAGAGTGTACCTAAGATAGCTAATTGACCTTTACGGAAGTACAGGTTATTAGCGTCTTCAGTAAGCTCTACTGAGTTGATGTTTTCAACATTACCTCTTAAATCTGAGATTAGCTGTTTCCAGCCCTCTGATCTAAACATAGCGAAGTAATTATCAAAATATGTTTCTAACTCTTTATTCATTGTATTTTACCTTTAGTTAAAGAATACTGGATGTACTTAAAGTACCTATATATTATATCATACTTTTCAGTAAATGTCAAGAGTTATTTTAATTATTTTACAAGTGATTGTAGTAAAGCAAACAGTGCTGCTGGTACTATAAGCAAAGCAACACCTACGATTATAAGTACCTCTTTAAGTTGCTTGTTCTTAGCCTTTTTCTCTGCTGTAAGCCTGTTTATCTCATTCTGTCTAGCAACCCTAGCGTCAGCCATAGCTTGCATAGCGTTAGCCCACAGATGCCCATTGCCTGAAATAGTAAATATATCTTTAATTTCAGTTAGGGTATCTGCGATTTGCTTCTGTGCAAGCTGATGTTGTATAGCGTCTCCAGCAGACAAAGGTTGAGTATTCTTAATCTTTTGTAAGTCGTGCTGTGCTTCACCCAGAGCACCTAAGAATGAGCTAATCTGCTGTATGTCAGATGTAGCACCAGCTACACGGTTAAGTGCAGTAGTGGCAGCGTTGACTGTACTTACAATTGCAGCTAGCTCAAGTACCATTAGCTTTTCTTAGGCTTCTTTTTGTTTAGCATCTGCTTTGCTTTGTTTTTCTTCTTAGGTGGTCTACCTACTTTAGATCCGTATGTACCTTTACCGCATGGCATTAGCTTTTCCTTGATTTAGCGCCAGAACATTTCCAGCGTTTTCTTGATAAATTGTTTGGTGTATTAGGATCATTCTGCTTTTTCTTAGGCAGACGTTTCTTAATACCTAAACTACGAGCACAGTAACTGTCACCTTTGCTAGTTCCTGGCTTTACTCTAGGACCACCTCCTTTAGCACTACCTGCTTGACCATAGCTTACTTTTTTACCGCTAGAAGTAACTTTTACTTTAGCTTTACCTTTGCGTGGAGTAGCCATTATGCTGCCTTTTTGCTAACAGTCTTTTTAACGGCTACTGGTGCTTCAACAAGTTTTTCTAGCTCCTCAATTTTATTCTCTAGTTCTTCAAACTTAGCATTGATTTGATTTACTATTTCAGAAAGTTCATTTCTAGTTACTACCATTATTAGGTACTCCTTGTAGTTGCATAGTAGCCTGTGGTGTAGGCTGTTGTGCAGGTTGTGGTGTAGTTTGTGGTGCAGGCCGTTGTGTAGGCTGTTGTGTAGGAGTCTTTAAGTCAATCTCCTTTTCCTTCAGCATAGTTTGAGCTATTTTCATCCTACGCTCAAATTCCTTATCGTCTTGATCCCCTGCCTTTAGGTTAGCTGTGATAGCTTTAATCTTGTCTATCTCAAGTTCCTGTGGCAGTAGCTGTGCTTCTATAGCAATCTTCTGTGCTCTTGACTGTGACTCTTGTGCTTGTCCTGACAAAGCATCTGTTTGAGACTGCTGGAATGCCATCTGTGCTTGTTGTACAGCTTGTTGCATTTGCTGTTGCTCAGGTGTAGGCTGTGAAGCTTGCTCTGCTTGTTGCATCTTAGAGATAAGTTCTTCACGGTTGGACAAGTTCATGTTATCAATAATAGATTGTAACAGTGTGTTGTACACTGGAGACTCTTGAGGCATTGTCTGTAACAGTTGTACAAGCTGTGTTACTTCGTACTCACGGGCAATAATACCTAGAGTAGATGTAGTGTTAAACTTGTAGTCCTTAACAGGGTAACTTTCTGGATCAAACTGCATGTATCGGTAAGCAGCTTTTTGTACAAAAGGAATCAGGAAGGACTGCTGGAAGTTAATTAAGGTGCGCTTGTGACGCTTAATAATTGCACCCAAGGACATACTGATACCAGCAGCCGTAGCGTCACCATTAATACTACCGGCGATACCAGCGGAGTCTATAGCACCTGTAGCAGTCTGTACCATCTTTTGTAGCTCTGCTGCTTGTGCAAAGGTAATCTGATTTACTTGACCAAAGTTAAATGGGAACAAGGCAGATCTAGGGTCACCATTGGTTAACAGTATCTTACCAGGCCTAACTTCAGGTCTAGAGCCTCTAGGAAGCCTTGTAGCGTCCATACCCATCATAGGGTGTACTGTAAGAGCTAGGGCATCAATGCGTGCTCTAAGCTCAGTATCAAGGGCTTTTTGGCTGTTGTAACCTTTCTCACATACACCGCGACCCCAGAACTTACTAGGTACTACATCCCAAGGGAATGCAACAATAGGTCTGTCCTGCATCATGTAGGGGTTTTCTTCAGCTTTTAGTAGGATGCCTCCGTTAGCAATAACAACAATAGCTTCTACAAAATATTCGTCTTCATTGTCTTCATCGTCCTCACCTTCTACTTCAATGTCAGCAATATCTTCGTCTTCACCCAGCATTGCTTCCTGCTCACCTATCTTTAACAAGTAGCGTGGCACTAAGCCATAGTACTTAGTTAGGCGTACCTTGTCTTCATCAAAGGATGTGATGTCTTGGTCTGGCTCTAAGTCGTAGTCAGTTGCTGCTTGACCTACATAGATGTCTCTGTATATGCCTTGTTCCTGCAATTGCTGGACCTGATGACGGGGTACAAACTCATCTACAGCTACACCTAGGGCATCCTCAACGGAGGTAGCTACAGGGTCTATGAGGAAGTTTTGAGGCATTACAGGGCGTAGTTTGACTACAGTACGGTCAGTAATGTTTACACCTACAGCTTGTAGTTCTCCACCCATAACAGGCTGAGTAGCTGGGGCCATCTCTTTTACATCTTCAAGTATTACTTCACCAATACCAGTACCAAACACTGCACTGTTGATAAGGCATTCACCTACACTTTTGCGTAAACCTACCTTCTCAAAGTCTTCATGTAGTTTTTGTCGTAAATATACAACGTCCTGTGTTTCTTGGTCTGCCATGTCATCGGTAATATCAAAGTATTTACCACGGCCAAACGTAGCTTCTTCTATCTCAGCTACACTGGACTCTACAGCTTGCTGTGTAGCAGGGCTAATGATCCTAGACCTTTCACTTTTACGCATAGAGTCTTCTGCAACCCAGATTCCACGCCATAGACGGTAGAATTCGTCAAACCTTTCTGCATAATTAGACTCATAATGGTCACGCCAAGAGTCACACTTAGCCATTACCCAGTTTTCTAGGTGTTCCTCGGTCATTAAAGTGTCGTTGTCACCGTATTCCATTATTTTTTACCTGTTTTGGCTGCTTTTTTGAATGCTTTTGCTGTAGGAGCGCCTTTACTACCGGCTTTACGCATCTTTTCACCGGAACCCGCTGCAATACGTTTACGTTTAGCATGAATGTTACTGTATAAACCTTGTTTAGCCATGTTAATATCCTGTTACTGTGTCTAATACCTCAAGATCATTGATCTCAAAGTCATATGAATAAGCTACTTTAGCCAATTGGTCTATGTACGCTACTGAGTCCACTAGGTCATCATGTGTCAAGGGGTCTGGGAACTGAAATAGCTGGTCCATAAACCTAGTGTTCCACTCACCTTTGCTTAATGTAATCTGACCATTTTCAAATCTACCCTGTAAAGCCCACATAATCCTGTCAGTTTTCTTTCTGTTACCATGTGTAAGCTGCTCTACAACAAAGAATCTACCATGCTGTTTCATTAGGTCAGTCAAAGGTGACATTACAGCTTGCTGAGATATACCACGTTCAATACCTACACTTATAGGTCTGTAGTCCCTGACTGCTTGAAATATCTTTCTAGCTGTTTCACCTAAGTCCCACCTGCCATAGATAATGTTCTCTATGTGCCATCCGTCCTCATTAACTTTAGCTATAGCTATGGAGGATTCATCAAGTCTACTGTTCTTAGATCTTTTCTTGTTTACTTCCTCAAAGCCAGCTAAGTCAATAGCTATGTAGTAATCACCTACATCTGGAGTCTCACCAAACTTAACCCAGTCCTCTTTAAACATCTCTGAGCCTCTGGCTTCAAAGGATGCCATAAA
>Ga0213861_10003976_pt1 | contig 12150 bp, 26 predicted proteins | sample PICome_4_FD_160110 | JGI IMG/M metagenome (GOLD analysis project Ga0213861, IMG submission 160110) | Coastal seawater microbial communities near Pivers Island, North Carolina, United States - PICO131 | ecosystem: Environmental > Aquatic > Marine > Coastal | place: USA: North Carolina...
GGTGGCTTTCAGATAATAATACAGATAGTTATTTAACACAAAACATAAGACCTTTAACACTTGCATTTTTAACCGCTACACTGTTTATCTATATTATATTAGATAGCTCGTTAGAGGGCTTTAAAATCGATTCTAATTGGATTGATTTATTATCTTCACTATTATTACTTGTTTATGGTGGGTATTTCGGTGCAAGAAGTGCCGAAAAGATTACCAGAAACTGGAAGAAGTAATTTGTTTAACATAATGGGCTTTGTTTAATATAAAGCCCTTGTTTTGGCTATAAAACACAGCTATCCTGTATAGTTGACTTTGTGTTTAGTATAAATCGTATTTCATTGAAATACTTGATTTATGCGTGGGATACTGTTTTGACACTTCGGCTTTTGAGAGCCTTGTGTCTTTCCCAATAAAGTTGAAGCAAAGTTAGTGTTTTTTTCGTGGAAAGTCAAATAAAGTTATCTACAATGTTAATAACTAGTATTTGTATAATGTACTTTATTGTTGTATATTCGTACTATGTCATTACTTCATCGCCCACATTACGAGATTGGATATACTGAGGAGGAGGATAAAGATGGACTAAAAAAATTACTTTGGTCTCAATTTATGTGTAAGTGTGGGCTTTGCAGTATAAAGACAGGAAAGAACTTTATGGAGAGACTTCCAGTATTTATCTTAGATGAGATAGCTCAGGAAGAAAGAATGAGGTTCGATATAAGATTAGCTTATACTTGTAAAAGGAGTGCTGATAAGTTAGCATTGACAAGTAAGAATCCACATAGAGTTGGATTAGGTGTTAAGATTAGACTTATAAATAATAAGAAGAGGTTTAAATTAATAAGAGGTTTAGTTATGCGAGGTGTTAGTAGATTTAGTGTTTCAAACGAGTTTATTTACTTTGATACTGACGATTTAAAGCCAATGTCATTCCATATTAAGGAAGGTTATTAAGATTTTTTTCATTTGTTTTTTGTTTTGATGAGAAGGGAGTCACAGAAATGTGGCTCTTTTTTTTGTTTTTATTTGCGTAATTGAAAAATGTTATTTATGTTTGTACCAACATTAACAATTAATATTATGAAAATAGAAGTAAACAAATTAGAAAACATTGAAGTAGATGGTATTGATACTAGAGACTATCCAGACTTCGTAGATGCATTTATATCTTATGCAGAGATGGATGTAGTTGAACTAACTGACGAGCAATTAGATGAACTAAATGATGATTATCCTGATTTAGTTTATGATGCTGTAATTAATCACTTATTTTAATATGGGAAAGTATAGACAAAAAAACTTTTGGGATAACAGTATAAACCCAATCACAGGATGGAGAGTTTCAGTAACTGACGAACTCATAAACTCAAGAAAACTAAGAGAAGAAAAAAGAATATTCAAATCACTAAAAAGCTATGGCAACAACAATTAATCACGAAGTAAAATTAGATGGAGTATGGTTATCTGTTTACGGATACTATTATGAAGGAGACTTAGGTGACTACCTTAATCCTCCAGAACCAGAAGGGTTTCAGATTAGCTTTGTCTATCTTGAAGGTATAGACATTACAGACCTAATAGACTGTAGGCTTGACGAGATAGAGGAGCTTATAATACAAGAACACTATAGATAATGGAGCTTACAGAACATCAGATTTATAATGCTTGGTATAAATCCTTAGGTAATAAGCTAATGGATTGGCATGAAGCCAAGCCAGACAATAAAGACTTAATTAACTTACTAAAGGCTGTTGAGCTTATAGGAACTCATAACAATAAGTTAAATAAAGAGAACAGAGAATTAGAACTAGAATTAAAAACAATAAAACAAACATTAAAGGAATTACTATGAAAGATTTAAACGACTTTAAGAATCAGCAGATAAAAGCATTGCAATCAAAAGTGTGTTCAATGAAAGAATATATCTCTCAATTAGAGACATACATATTTGAATTGACTGATAATGAATGTCCGAATCAATACAAGAATATAGTCAGACAAGAAGTATTTGGAAATAAAGGTGAAGAATAATTTGGATATAACACTTTTTATTATTACATTAGCAAAATATTAATTAAAAACAATTAACATTATGAATTTTCATGACAAGGTACTTAAAGTACAATCGGAGTTAAAAGCTCCAAAGAATCAACGTAACAATTTCGGTAAATACAATTACCGTTCTTGTGAAGACATCTTAGAGGCAGTTAAGCCTTTATTAAACGCAAATGTACTAACACTTATGATTACTGACGAAATTAAGGAAGTAGCTGGTTTAGTCTATGTAGAAGCTAGGGCGGTATTGTTTGATACTGAAGGTAGAATCGAAGCTACAGCACAAGCTGGTATTGACCCTAATAGAAAAGGTATGGATATAGCTCAATCATTTGGTAGTAGCTCCTCATACGCTCGTAAATACGCTCTAAACGGTTTATTCCTTATTGATGATACTAAGGATGCTGACGCTACAAACGACCATAAGGATGCTCGTAAATGGCTTAATAATAACACAGAAGAGTTTAAGAAAGCACAGGAGTTTGTATCTAATGGTGGTTCAATATCACAAATAGAATCAAAGTATAAAGTATCAGCAGAAGTAAAACAATTATTAAATAACTAAAATTATGGACAACACAAAAGTATTCGCAGATGGATTTATTTTTAAGCGAAATGAGAACGCACCTGAATTTGTAATAGGTGGAATTAGTATTAAGGTTGAAGAGGCACAGAAGTTCCTCTCTTCAAATGCCAATAACGGATGGGTAAACCTAGACGTTAAGCAAAGCAAATCAGGTAAGTATTATATGGAGTTAAATACGTTTAGCCCTAAATCTAAGTCTGGTTCAGCACCAGCACCTCAAAGAGACAACTTCAAGGTTGCATCTGTAGGAGACTTGCCATTCTAACTAGCCAACAATTAGGGGTGGGGAAACCTACCCCTTTTTTACTACATCAAAACAAAAACAAAAACAAATTATGAATACAGACGATAAAGAAATACAGAGAATGCACATGGAGCGAATCGACAACGATTGCTATGTAGACATTTCTGAATCTATACAACACCCTCCTGTAGCATTGTCATTTGGAAAATACTCTATAAATACACCAAGTGGCATCAAGAGATACCCCATTCCTATTGGCACTTATGGTAACTTCAGTTTCGTAAGCGGTCCTCCAAAAACCAAGAAGACCTTTTTTATCTCGCTACTAACCTCAGTCTACTTATCGTCTAATGGTAAAAACTCTTATGGTGACAAAATGAGAGCTGATAGAAAGGGCAAGTGTGTTATACACTTTGATACAGAGCAAGGCAAGTTCCACGCTCAGAGAGTATTTAGAAGGGTTGTAGAGATGAATAACGGAGAGAACGTAGGTTGCTACCATACCTACGGACTTCGTTCAATAGGATACAAGACAAGGATTGATTTTATAGATTACAAGCTAAGGACTGTTTCTGAGGACAATGAAATAGGTTTAGTTGTTATTGATGGTATTGCTGACCTTGTTAGCGATGTCAATTCTATTGAGGAGTCTAATGAATGTATACAGAGACTAATGACTTGGAGTGAGAAATACAACTGCCATATTGTGCTTTGTATTCACACAAACAATGGTTCAGATAAACCCACAGGTCATTTAGGTAGCTTCGCTCAGAAGAAGTGTGAGACAGGCATAGTGCTGGAGAGAAACGAGATGGAAGATGGAATAATAACAGTAAGGTGTAAGCAGAGTAGAGGGTTCTCTTTTGAGCCTTTTAGCTTTAAGGTAAATGAATACGGTTATCCGTATATTGTTACCAGCTTAACTGATGACCTAGCTGGTATTGAGCCTAAGATAAAAGAACTCAATAAATGGCAACAGAAAATGAATATCGCATAGTAACACCTATGTATATTGACTTAGAGAGAAAGACAAAAAAAGACAGAAGAGTTTATATAAATATGAACTCGTATGGAAATGTAAATCACTTTATAAATAACCAAGTGAAGATAAAGTTTAAAAACGTAATAGCAGAGCAACTAACAGGTATAAGAATACCTACACCTGTTGAGATTATTTATCAGGTATTCAAGCCTAGTAGAAGAAGGCTTGATAAGATGAATGTTGTTGCTGTGACCTCTAAGTATTTGTTAGATGCTATAACTGATATAGGGTGCTGGGAGGATGATAATGATGATTATGTAAAGAAGGAAACAATACTACCAACTGTTTACGATAAGAATAATGGTAGGGTTGAGATTTTAATAAAGACTATAGATGGTTAATAAGCAATTAAAGAAATTAGCCTCCAAGCATAATACTTGGGTTGGTTTAGTAAGGAGTATGGGGTGTAATCCAGCATACATTGAAGATGTTATTCAGGATGCTTATATCAGGGTTTATGAGTACCTAAAGAAAGGTGTTGATATATCTTACGGAGAAGATGATGTGAATGACTTTTATATGTATATGACTCTAAGGAGCATATACCTTAATCAGTCAAAGAAAAAGTCTGTATCTAATGAGATACTAGACATACAGGAAGATAAATTAGAATTTACTCTAAACAGTATAAAGGAAGAGTTTATTGATGCTGAAGAAGAGAGGGGGTTTAACTATTTAATTAATAAGATATTTACAGAAGTAAATAGTTGGGAGTTTTATTCTAAGAACATATTTATAGCTTACTTTACTACAGGATTATCTTTAGATAAGTTGTCTAGAGAGACAGGTATAGGAAGAAGCAGTCTTTATAACTCGATAAAGAGATATAGAGAGATTATAAGAGAGAACTTCTCAGAGGATGCTGAGGATTACTATAACGGAGATTACGATAAAATTTAATTAACTATGGAAGAGTTTAAAGGAGATAAAAGAACTAAGGCTTACAAGGAATGGAAAGCTAGGTTTGAATTAGAGAACCAGAACAAGTCAAAAGGACTTGGAGATACTGTTGAGAAGATTACTGAAGCAACAGGTATTAAGAAGGCTGTTAAAGCCCTTTTCGGAGAGGATTGTGGTTGTGATGATAGAAAGTCTAAGCTAAATCAAATAATGAGCTACAAGGTCGTTAATTGCCTTGAGGAAGATGAGTACAACTACATAACAGAGTTCCTCTCTAGAGGCAGAAACAATGTTACTGTTATTGAACAAAGGGCTTTGCTTAACATTTATAACAGGGTTTTTAATCAGCGTAAGCAGATGAGTAACTGCCCTAGTTGTGTTAGGAGTATGATTGCTGAGTTAAGAAAGTTAATTGAAAACTATAAATAATATGAGAGACTTTAGACCAAGATTAAAAGGAAACAAGCTAAAGGCGTTTAAGAACATAACTAAAGACGAGACTAGAGTTTTAGTTATTGGAGACTTGCACGAGCCTTTTTGCTTAGACTCTTACCTTAAACATTGTAAAGATGTTTATTCTAAGTACAACTGTAATAGGGTTGTATTTATTGGAGATGTAATAGATAACCATTATTCAAGCTATCACGAGACTAATGCTGATGGTATGGGTGGTGGAGATGAGTTGGATTTAGCTATAGATAGGATAGCTAGATGGTACAAAGCCTTCCCAAAGGCTGATGTCACCATCGGCAATCACGATAGGATTATAGCTCGTAAAGCTCAGACTTCATCAATACCTAAGAGATGGGTTAGAGATTACTCTGAGGTTCTTAACACACCTAACTGGAACTTTATAGAAAGAGTAGTTATAGATGATGTTCAATATGTGCATGGAGAAGGTGGTACTGCAAGAACAAAGTCTAAGGCAGATATGATGAGTACAGTTCAAGGGCACTTGCATACACAATGTTACACAGAGTGGTCTGTAGGTGCTAAGTTCAAAGTATTTGGAACACAAGTAGGTTGTGGTATAGACCACGAGAAATATGCATTTGCATACGCTAAGGCTGGTAAGAAGCCAGCTATCGGATGTGCTGTTGTTATTGGGGGTCATACAGCTATTAACGAATTAATGGAGTTGTAATGAACTATAACAACGACTTTAAATACGACCTGAAGGTTGGACAAGTTAAGGAACAGGAACTTGCCAACATACTATCTGGTAAGACTATTGAGGTTAAGTATGACCTTAGAGCTACTGAGACAGGTAATGTATTTATTGAGTATGAAAGTAGAGGCAAAGCTAGTGGCATAAGCACTAGCGAAGCCGACTACTATTGTTTTTGTATCTTAGATACTTTTCACATAATACCATCAGCATTGTTGAAGGAGAAGTGTAGAAAGTATTTAGGTAAAGGCAGAGATAAGTTAGGTGGCGATAGCAATACCTCCAAAGGTATTCTATTGCCTATAAATGAATTATTTTAAATATGTGGACAATGACAATAACACACGATGTAATAAGCGGAACTGAATCGGCTTATATTATAGATGAAAGAAAGAATATGCCAGTATTTAGTGGTGTATTACAATATTTTCCAGATGCTATTAGAGAAGTTTCTAAAACCTCTTGGGCTGGAAACGAACAACACCATCCTGATAAGCCTTTACATTGGGATAGGAGTAAGTCTGGAGACGAATTAGACGCTCTAACGAGACATTTAATAGAAGCTGGTACTACGGACTCAGATGGAATCAGACATAGCGCAAAAGTGGCTTGGAGAGCCTTAGCGAACCTACAGAAGGAGTTAGAGCATTCTGGAGAAGCACCATTGAGTGAATATAATAAGTTAAACGAATAAAAAAAATGGCTAGAACATTATCAATAGGTAGAATAGAAAAACCCAAAAAGAGACGAAGAGGCGTGCACTCTAAGAATGCTAGTAAGTCGCAAAACGCATACAAGAAACCAAGAAGAGGACAGGGTAAGAAAAGATAATTAAAATATACTTAAAAAAAATAGGTTTTGTTAATTATTTTGTTTATATTTGTAAAATAAATAAGTAACTATGGAAATTAAAGCTATTTTAGATGCCGACAGTATGATTTATGCTTGTGCTTCTACTTCTGATGACTTAGAAGAGGCGAAAGTTAAGTTGGATGCCAAAATAAATGATTCCTTAAACAATTTACAGGATTTAGGATATGATATTGTAAGTTTGGTCGTATGTAGTGGCTCAAAAGGTAATTTTAGGTCGTTTATTGATGTTAATTACAAGGCTAATCGCAAAAAAATAGAAAGACCACCTTTTTTGGAGGAATTACATCAGTATTGTAAGGAAGATTGGCAGTCTCAATTCGGTTATGGCATCGAAACTGACGATTTAGTTGCTAAAACATGGTATAATAGCCTTAAAAATGACGAAAACCCTGTTATTGTGGCTATAGATAAGGATTATTTACAGTTTCCAGCTAAAATATACAACTATAACAACAATACATTGATTGAAGTATCTAAAATAGACGCTTTAAGGAACTTTTACACACAAATGATAGTTGGAGACTCAGCAGACAACATAAGTGTGTGTAAAGGCAAGGGAAAGGCTTACGCTAACAAGTTATTGTGTGACTTAACTACTAAATACCAAATGACAAAGGCTGTTTATGACGTTTACATAGAGCATTACAAGTCTAAGGCTAGAGAGAAGTATATTCGGTCCTATAACCTACTTAAGCTAAGGATAGATGTATAGTGAGGAACAACAAGACATAGTTTACTCTTACTATCTTCTAGCATTATACAGTATATCTCAGGGAGAAACACTAGATGAGCTTGAGTATATTATATCTGACTTTGAGAATGATGACCTGTATGAGCAATGTGATGGAATAATACAAGCTATAAACTTTGCAAAGAATAACACAATGCAAAGTGTTTTAGCGGAATTAGATAAAGAAATATAATAAATACATGAATATGAAACTAGATTTAAAGATTAATTACTTAGGAAAGACAGAGAAAAAGAGAGATACAGAAAAAGATATGTATCATTTATCGTTTAAGACTTACAACGCAGAGATTAATGGTAAGTTTGAACGTAGTGAGATACGACACCTTATACAACAATTAGATAATGCTATAATATAATAATATGACATTAGAACAATTAAAACAAGAAGTAGAGAGAAGGTATGGCTTTGAGATTTCTGGTCAAACCAGAAAGAGAAAGGTTGTTTACGCTAGGAAAGTATTTTGTAAGCTTGGTAGGCTTATGGAGTATACTTTTCAAGATATAGGTAATACTATAGGTGTGAATCATTGCTCGGCTTTATACCACAACAATACATTTTATTCAGTTGAAGGTTTAGATGTTAAGATATATAATAAGATAAAGACTTATTGCAATATTAAAAAGAAAAAAAATACTAAAGATATAATTCTGATTTTAGAGGAAAGAGAAGACTTTTATAAATCTAAAATAAATAAGTTGAATAAGAAAATATCTGAATTAGAGTCTCAGACTTCTTCAGAATCACAATTAATTTCTAAAAGAATTGATGATTGGGACTTTGAAACTAAGTCTGAGTTCATAAATACTAGGCTAGTTCCATTTGAAAGACTTGTTAAGTCAAGAGTTATAAGAAGAGAACCTGTAAAAGTTCAGGGCGCAAAGATAGAGAGAAGAGTTAAGAATCCATTTTTACAATAATATGAGACTAAAGAAATTAACACAAGCACAAAGAATAGGTAGACTAGAGAAGGTGGTTTCTCAGTTGTTTATCCTCACAAAAAAGATTGAGGGAGAGATTAAAGTTATCCAAGATAAAACAGGATACAACAAGGAAGAAGAAGAATAGTATGCTGTCTCAGGATATAATTAAATGGTGTTTCAAGGAGGGTTATAGAATATATCCAGTTACAAAAGATAACCTAACCTACCAAGTCGAAGTTTGCAAGGCTCATCAAAAAGCCTTGCTTACTGAGACACACACCAAAAGGACTATACATAAGGCAGTTGAGGATGTTTACATAAAGCTCTACAATAAACAAAACAGCAAATAAATTGTTATAATATTATGAGTAGACATAAGAAATCAGAAGAGACATCTAAGAATGATGGCAGAAAGTATAATAAGAGGTTAGCTCCTAAGCCAATATCCACTAAAGATAAGATGGTTAAACCAGCTAGAAACACAAAGGCAAAGAAGGAGCGTATTGCATCCTATGCTGTTTCGGCTATGAAAGAAGTATTTGGTAGCGAGAAGGATGCGTTTAAACACATGGCGGAACTCGCTAAGACCAACTTTAATCAGATGAAGTTGCTTATGGAATATGCATACGGTAAGCCATCTGATAGCATTAATGCAGATGGGAAAAGAAAAACAAAGTCAGCACCTACAATTAACTTTGTTATGAATAATCAGCAACCTCAGATTGACAATACTATTGACATAGAACAAGAAGAATGAAGAACTCTATACAATTAAACGACAAGTATGTACCTCTTTTTACTGATAAATCGAGGTACTTTGTTGTTACAGGGGGTCGTGGTTCTGGTAAGTCCTTCGGTGTAAACGTATTCCTACTTAACTTAACATACGAGTCAGGACATAAAGTGTTGTTTACTCGTTTCACATTAACCTCAGCAGCCGCATCTATTATTCCAGAGTTTATTGAGAAGATTGAACTGATGGGTGTTAATAGTGATTTCAGAATCACAAAGGATGAAATCATAAACTTAACCACAGGTAGCTCAATTATGTTTAAGGGTATCAGGACATCATCTGGTAACCAAACAGCCGCCCTGAAGTCTATTAGTGGTGTTACTACCTTTGTACTGGATGAGGCAGAAGAGCTTGTAGATGAGGACACCTTTAGTAAGATTGACTTCTCCATACGTTCCAACAATAAGTCCAACAGAGTTATATTGATACTTAATCCGACAACTAAAGAGCATTGGATATATCAGAGGTTCTTTATGTATCCTAACGTAAAAGCTGGTACAAACGGCTCTAAAGGCGATGTAACGTACATACACACGACTTTCGAAGATAACAAGGATAACCTATCTAAAAGTTATTTAGAACAGCTATACGACCTTAAAAGGCGTGATATCGTTAAGTTCGAGCATCAGATACTTGGTGGCTGGTTAAACAAAGCAGAGGGTACTATAATTACTAATTGGAAGGTAGGACACTTTGTACAGACTGAGCTTATGTGCTATGGACAGGATTTTGGGTTCTCTACAGACATTACTAGTTTAGTAAAAGTATCAGTAGATAAAGATACTAGAAGTGTTTATGTGAAGCAGATATACGGAAAGACAAACCTATCTACTTCTGATATTGCCTACAGAAATAAAAAAGAATGTGGCACAGATTTAATTATCTGTGACTCAGCAGAACCTCGTCTTATATCAGAGCTAAAGAATATGGGCTTGAACATAAGACCTACTATAAAGAAGAAAGGGTCAATCCTATCAGGGATTGCCCTGATGCAAGATTACCAGATAATAGTTGATAGGGAGTCTAATGGTATTATACGAGAGATAAACAACTATGTTTGGCACGAAAGAAACCAGAGACCTGTAGATAAGTTCAACCACTACATTGATGCGATTAGGTACTCGCTTATGTATTTACTTCAAGGTGTGAACTCAGGAAAGTATGTGATTAGATAGAGTGTTTAACATTAAGGGGTATGTTTAATATTATACCCCCAACTATGTTTAATATGACACCCCCACTATGTTTAATATTATGGGGGCTTGGTGGTTATTGGTTAATCGAAATCATAAAAACAAAATGCAGTATAATAAATGTTAAAAATATGACCGCATAAAATCCTAGTATATTAAGGAATAGTTTTATTTGCTTTTTTATAAATCTAATCATAGAACAAAGATATTTCCTTTGTATACCTTAATAATGCTAAAAATCACTAAAAAAGTCTTTGCTATTTAAAATGTTTTTTGTAATAAGAAGGGGTGATACGTCTTATCGAATAATTGTGCAGTTTATCGAAATAGTTTTTTTTATTGGATTATGGCTTGTATGTTTGTGCTATTAATAACAATAAAACAATATAAAATGGAATTGACAACAAAATTTAGAGAATTAGAAAAAAAGTACAGTTTAGACATTGAAACTATACCTTTTGAGTATTATGATGATTTTGAAGATGCAAAAGACTTTGAAAGTTATTTTGAAGAATTAGAAGAATCTACTCATCAAACAGAATGTATCTATTATAGTAATGCCATGAAGTATTTAACTGAACACGATACTAGCTTAAATGAGTCTTTAGAAATTGCTTCTGAAATGGGTTATGAAGTAGAAGACTTGGATAGTGAATTATTGGCTACTTTATTAATGCAACGTAAAGAATTGGAAGCGCTTAATGATGCCAAAGATGATTTAGAGGATTTATATGATGAATTTATAGAATATAAAAAACAAGTACAAAAAGAATACGAACAATAAAAATAAATAAAATGAATAACAAGGATTTACAAGAATTAAAAAAAGCCGAAAAAAGGCATTTAGTAGTAATGTTTTCAATATTGCTTTTTGCCTTGCTAAATTTTTGCTTGGGATTTATGATTGGAAAAAAACTAAATAAAATGGAAAATAAAGAAGTATTTATCACGAACACAATTCAGCTATGGACTAGTGCTGATGTAGTACACATTGAAGCGGTGGGATATACGCCTAATGAATCAATTTACATTGAATGGGATGCAAATTCCTTAGTAAGAGATTTGCCTTCACTTTATACCTTATGCAAGCAAGCTATTGAACAAGGTGAAGGCTCACTAAAGGAAAAACTAAAGGATTTTGTTGATGAGATTAAAAAAGACTTAGAATAATGTATACAATAAATGTAATAGACGCCACACGCATTTTAAATAGCCGTAAAGACTTTATTTTACTTAACATAGGTAATGATGACAAAATTACAGATTATCGCCTTACAAACGATTTAACGAAGTTTAGGGGACATTATGAGACATTTAGATTAGTAGAAGTAATAAAAAAAGAAATAAGTAACGGAATAAAAATATTTTAATTATGGGACGAACAAAACAAATGTATGAACAAATGTACCTAGATTATTATAATAATTTTATAAGTACACAAAGATTTTCTGATATAGATAATAAAATATAGACAAAATGAAAACACCAAACAGAATGAAAGAAGAAGAATTTAAAAGAGGAGAAAAAGTTTTAGTAAGAGATAGCGATGGCAGTAAATGGCACGAAAGTATATTCATAACAAAAATTGATGGAGGAATATATCCTTATGTTGTTGTAGATAGTA
>Ga0213861_10003980_pt1 | contig 12146 bp, 11 predicted proteins | sample PICome_4_FD_160110 | JGI IMG/M metagenome (GOLD analysis project Ga0213861, IMG submission 160110) | Coastal seawater microbial communities near Pivers Island, North Carolina, United States - PICO131 | ecosystem: Environmental > Aquatic > Marine > Coastal | place: USA: North Carolina...
GAAGAGGAACCAGGTGCCTATCAGGGTGAGCCCGAGTCCAATCCCTGTCCAGAATCTTGGTATGCCGACTTGGACGTCGATAGAGAACGCCAACATTGCTAGACCGATCACCGCCACGGCCCACGTTCGTGTGGGAAGGACAGCCAGCCCACTGAACGCGAGAAATGTGCAAATGGCTCCGACGGCACCAGCCACCCCAACGCCGGCGGTGAAGAACTCAAAGACGAGCAACGCCAGACCGGTGAGGAGCAGCAGGTATGCAACCGGTGGGCTGGCCACCGTATGGAACAACTGATCGATCAGAGACAATTTCGAGAAGCGCACAATGGCGACCGTGTCGAACCGTGTGTTGCCATCATCGGTGACTACTTGCTCGGTAGTGACCAGCACGACACCGGCCTCTTCGTAGCCATTCATTGCCTGCAGCATCGACGTGACCGTCGGAATACCCTCGTCGCTAATGCGCTGCCGGAAAATGTCAAGAGCACGGGCTTCGCTGAGGCCGACTGAGCCGTTGCGGAGCATCTCTTCGGCGATCCCGAAGTCAATCTCCGCGGACGGGGGGTTCAGCGGTACGCCGAAGTAGCCGACACGTGCACCAGGTGCCATCCCAGTTACATCGGCAACGGCAAGCATTTGAGCTGCCGGTCCGTAGAAGCGTGAACCGGTCGGACCTACCCAGACGCCGATCGGTACGGGTGCGGTGGCGATGTCCTCAAGTAGGGCTTCAACGACATTGTCGTCGACGACTGTTCCGTCGCTGTTCACCTGCAGGATCAGAGCCTGCGCTCCGCTTTTGTTTGCACGCTCGATGGCGGTGCGTATCTCAGAAATGAGGATGTCGTCCATGAACCCACTGACCTGCAGCACGTCGACCGGAGCAATAGTTGCGCCTCCGGGTGTGACAACAGTGTCAGGAGTGGGGTCGTTGCCGTCTTGGTTGTCCTGGGCGTTGATGTCGCCCGAGAACAATGAAAGGCCAGCTGCCGTTGTGAGCAATGCGATCGCTAGTCTGCGCAAAGGTGCCTCCGGAACACGAGAGTTCGCTGCAGTCGTTGACCGCAACAAATGTTGTCATTGTTGCGGGCAAGGGGGGTGTAGGAAAGACCACGGTAACGGCTGTGATCGCCCGCGCGGCCAGTCGTGACGGACGACGTGTTCTTGTCGTGGAATTTGACGGCAAGCCGACGCTCGACCGGCTACTCGTCGGTGAGGGTCAAAACGGGGCCGGATCGGTTGAGGTTGTTCACATTTCGGCAGCTGATGCTCTCAACGAATATCTTCAAGATCACGGTTTTGCCCGAATCGCGAAGCGGCTGAATAAGACCGGCGTGATCGACATGGTCGGCACAGCGGCGCCAGGTATCGATGATGTAATCGTTCTTGGCAAAGTAAAATCATACGAGCGATCGGAGAACTACGATTTCATCGTGGTCGACGGTCCGGCCGCAGGTCATGCGATCACTTTCCTCACGTCTGCCACCGGACTGGCAAATTCTGTGCAGAGCGGGCCCGTGCGAGCGCAAGCCGACGAAGTCATCGAACTGCTCACCGACGTCGAGCGCTGTCAGGTTGTGCTCGTCACACTGCCCGAGACGACTCCGGTGAATGAAGTTGTCGAGACAGCATTTGCTTTGGAAGACAATGTCGGGATCCAGCTTGGTCCGGTTGTGATCAACGGCGTGGACACCGGTGTCCCGTTGCCTTCAATTAAAAACGTTGCAGCTGCCGGGCAAACCCTTAGTGCGGATGATGCGGTGGTCCTCGCTGATGCCGCAGCATTCCGTCGATCCCGTCGTGCGATGGAACGCGCTGAAGTCGGTCGTTTGTCGGAGGAACTGCCTCTTAAGCAGATCACTCTGCCTGCCCAACTCGTCGCCGGATTGACCGCCACGGACATTGACTCCTTAGCCGACCACCTCCTGGGGCTTAACGATGTGCCTGGAGTCGAGGGCAACTGATGGCTGACGTGCAGCGTCTCATCGACGCGTCGAACGTGATTGTGTGTTGTGGCTCAGGTGGTGTTGGCAAGACCACCACGGCAGCGGTGCTCGGTCTCGAAGCAGCAGCGCATGGCCGCAAGGTGGTGGTAGTCACGATCGACCCCGCCCGTCGGCTGGCCGATGCCCTGGGTTTAAAGGACGGTCTGGCTGCCGAGCCGCAACGGATTGACTTCAGTTCGGCAAAGGCGTCGGGCGGAGAGCTGTGGGCAATGATGCTCGACACAGAGGCGACGTTTGACAGTCTGGTGCGGCGTCACGCCGGTGACCGTGCCCAGGTCGACCGAATTCTCGCCAACCCGCTGTATCGCAACATGGCCGGAGCGATGAGTGGAACGCAAGAGTACATGGCTGCTGAGACACTGCATGCCCTGCACGGTGATGACCGTTTCGACTTGGTTGTCGTCGACACACCGCCGAGCCGCAATGCCCTTGACTTTCTTGAGGCTCCCGGCGTGCTAGCGCGGTTCCTCGACCATCGGGCGTTCAAGCTGTTGATGCTGCCGACCAAGAGTGGTCTCCGGGTGCTCGGTTCAGCAGCGCAGCCGATTCTGAAAGCGATCGGCCGAGTGGTTGGTTCTGACGTGCTCGCAGAGGCGCTGGAATTCTTCCAGGCCTTCGCCGGTATGGAGACTGGGTTCCGTGATCGTGCCGACAAAGTGGTGGCGCTGATCCGGGCAGCGGAGACATCGTTCGTCGTCGTGGCGACGCCGCGCCATGACACCATCAGTGAGGCCGTTTGGTTCACTCAACAACTTGTCGAGCAGGGAGTCAGGGCCGGCGCAGTAATCGTCAATCGCACGCAGCCTGCGTTCGGGGTTGGCACCGCTGCTGATGCGACTGCTTCCGCAAGAGCCGCTGTAGGCAACGATGATCTAGTGGCACTTTGGACAAACGTTGCTGAGCTGAGAACGCTGCGCGAGCGGGAGCGAGACCTCATCGCGCCAATCGCCAATGTGGTTGGTGATAACGCAATCGCGACGCTGCCCTTGCTGGACCGCGACGTGCATGACCTCGCAGGTCTGCAGGCCATCGCGGGTCACCTTTTTGACCCCTCAGAGTAAGGCGCTCGGCTGATCCCCGTATGCCACAGGGATTTTGGGCGGTTGATTCCGGCACTGGCGGAACGACCGGGTAGCGTTTGGATTTGTGGAAATCGTCATTGCGACAGACGCCAGCTGGGTGATTGATGACATTACGGCGGCACTTGGTACAGACGATGTGAACTTCACTGTCTGTAGCGAGGGGCGGGTGGTTGCTGGTGAGGTCGAGAAAAACACCCCTGACCTGGCAATCCTCGACATGCAGATTGGCTCAATGGGTGGCATGGCAGTGACGATGTCGCTCCGACTTGATGAATCGTCAGGGTTGCTCCCCCACGTGCCGGTGCTGATGCTTCTTGACCGTCGCGCCGATCTGCATCTTGCACGTCGCAGTGGCGCTGAGGGCTGGCTGATTAAGCCGCTCGACTCGCTTCGATTGAAACGAGCCGTCACCGCCATCAACAACGGCGGTATGTACACCGAGGGCCTTCCAACGCCCGACTCTGTTGCAGACGATGTCCGTGGTGCTGAACCAGATGTGGTGGATTCGCCCGAGGAAGAAGCGGCCAACGCCGGATAGCGTAGTCCCTCGCTACGGGGTGTAGCGCAGCTTGGTAGCGCGCCACGTTCGGGACGTGGAGGCCGGGAGTTCAAATCTCCCCACCCCGACAAAATACACTTTTGTGGCGGAATGGCTGGTGTTACGTAGAGACCGTTACGCCGCAAAAGTGAGCATGAGCCGAACAATTCATTGTTCGCAAAATCGGCGAAATAGCACGGTTTTGGTCGACGAGTTGTTGTCTTGAAAACGGTGCGTCACATCCGGAGTGAGTTGTCACGAAGGCAAAGCCGATGCGAGATCTAATACGTTAAAAAACGGACAGGATGCTGAGCTCATCATTGCTTACGGCACCGACGAGTTCGAGTTCAGCACCTACCTTCGGATGGCCCACCGGTCGCTTTCTTTCGGCTGAGCTGCTTGCCGGCAAAAGGACTCGTTTCGCAACGACGCGCAACAGCAGGCGTCTGTGGATGACCTCGGGTACGAAGCCACATGGTTGGGCACTCAACCGTGGTTTGCTGTCATTCTTCGTCAGCGAGGTCGCCGACTTAAGTGGGACGAATCTGCCGGGCCCGGATTCAGTCGCTGGATTCTGTGAGAAGTCCTGCTTTGGTGATTTCATCTATCGATCAGACGTCGATGGGTCACTCGAAGGCGATTTGAAAGGACTTGTACTGATGATGGGCGGGTTGCTCTTGATGGGAGCACACTTCGCCTTTGTTCGAAGGACACTGGATCGAGGGCGTTCGGGCTGTGCCGAGTACGGTCCATCGATGGACCTGGCCGAACTGCAAGACATCATCGAACGGACCTACGGCGATCGCGATCGCGAGCGTGGCGTAGCAGCTACGGTCGCCTGGTTGGCCGAGGAGGTTGGTGAACTTGCCCAAGCGGTCCGAAAAGGAACTCAGGATCAGCAGATTCACGAGTTCGGCGACGTCATTGCCTGGATCGCGACCTTGGCAAATCAGCAAGGAATTGACCTGACGGCCGCCGCACAGCGATTTGCCGACGGCTGCCCGAAATGTACGGCATTGCCGTGCGCCTGCTAACTCGATCCCCTTATTTCTTTAATCCATCATGTGCCATCAGACACAGAGTACGATTAGTGGTGCCACACGGCTAAACCACTCACCCTTGGGAGGTAACTCATGGGACTTATTATTTACCTAGTTCTTTTTGTACTTTGGATCGCTGGGCTTTGGAAGATTTTTGAAAAGGCCGGTCATCCGGGCTGGGCTGCGATTATTCCGATTTACAACATCTTTATCGTCACAAAGATTGCTGGCAAGGAATGGTGGTGGCTGCTCCTGATGCTCATTCCAATCGTCAATATCGTAATTTTGATTGTTGTGTACGTCGCTGTTGCACAGAAGTTTGGAAAGGGCCCGGGCTTCGCAGTCGGCATGGTGTTCCTCCCCTTCATCTTCGCGCTGATCCTCGGGTTCGGCGACGCTGAGTACCAGGGGTCCGCAGCCTGATCAACCCTACGGGTGCTACTACGGCAGTCCGGTAACAGCCGATTACTCCGTAGTGGCATCCTGCCCCAGGCTCGGCGCAGTAGATGTGCCGAAATGGCGGACTTCTGCGAGGCGGCTTACGGCTTTAGTTGTCGCTTTTGTTCATTGGGATGCAGCGCATCGCCCATTTCGGAGATGGGTCACCACAGATAGGCGCTGCAGAAACACCGGCCTAGGCCTCTGCGCGGATGCCAGTCTTAAGCCTCACATCGCCTGTCGCACCTTGATCAGCTGTGCCTTGTGATGCTTCTATTTGGCATCCCGATATCAGACCGTCAACATGGGACGATGGGAGCATAAATTGAGCCGATCATTGCCGGCGAATAAATCCTTTGGGCACACTGATCACCTACACAAGGAATCGCCTGCTGAGGTTGTGGGCCGACTCCTAGCAGAAGACATTTCGTTCAGATTCAGAGCGAGAGAGTCACCGTGTGGCCTGAACCAATTCAGCGATTTGGAGGGCGTTGAGGGCAGCACCCTTTCGTAAATTGTCGCTGCTGACAAAGAGCGCAAGGCCTCGACCCCCGGGAACGCCCTCGTCGGTGCGGATACGGCCGACAAAGCTTGGGTCCTTCCCAGCTGCCTGCAAAGGCGTCGGGATATCGCTCAGTTCGACACCCGGAGCGTTGCGGATCAGCTCATAGGCCCGCTCAACTGAGATTGGGTCAGCGAATTCGGCGTTAATTGACAACGAGTGGCCGGTGAAAACCGGGACCCTGACGCAGGTGCCTGACACACGGAGCTCAGGGATCTCGAGGATCTTGCGTGACTCGTTGCGTAACTTCTGCTCTTCGTCAGTCTCGAACGAACCATCATCGACGATTGAACCGCACATTGGCAATGCGTTAAACGCAATTGTGCGGGCAAACTTTTCGGGAGCAGAAAAGACGACCGCACTGCCGTTATGGGTCAGATCGGGTCCGGCGTCGCCCGCTTCGGCGACCTGCTTTGCGAGCTCGTTTACACCAGCAAGGCCTGAGCCGGACGTTGCCTGGTAGGTGGCGCAGATGAGACGAGTCAGGCCAGCCTCATCGTGTAGTGGCTTGATGACGGGCATGAAGGCCATCGTGGTGCAGTTTGGATTGGCGATGATGCCCATGGGCGGCCTCGCAACGAGATGGCCGTTGACTTCCGGCACGACGAGCGGGACCTTGGGGTCCATGCGGAAGGCCGAGGAGTTATCGATGACGATTGCGCCGGCTTCAGCAAACTTCTTGGCGTAGGTACGTGACGATGATGCGCCCGCAGAGAAGAGAGCGATGTCGAGGCCTGTGGGATCGGCGCTCTCGGTATCTGCAACGACGATCTCGGCGCCCTTCCATGGGAGGGTCGTTCCCGCCGAGCGAGCAGATGCGAAGTATCGCATCTCGGTGACTGCGAAGTGACGCTCCTCGAGTAGCCGGCGCATAACGCCACCCACTTGACCGGTTGCCCCGACGACTCCTACGCGCATAACGAAAATCCTAACGGTGGTGGTGCTCCGTGCCTTACGGTGTTTCTGTCACCGGCGAACGCCATTTGTCTCGCGTGTCTGGGAGTAACGTGGGCGACGCGCTTCGAGTCTGGCACAATCAGAGAATGCCGCGACGCCCTCAACTTGTTCCATGGAAGGCAGCGGGGCTTGTCTCTGAGCAGCAGTCGAGTGGCGACGAGGTGGTGCGTCGAACTGGCTGGGTGTTCAACAACGAAAAGGGAAGCGAACTTACTCTGGAGGAGTTCGTCGCCACAGGTGATGCCGAAGTGGGCGCCTATCTGACCGTTTTTGGACTTCGATCCCCGGATGCCGAGGAACAATCACTCGTCGAGATCGGTTGTGGTATCGGTCGAATGACCTGTGCTTTCACTCGCGAGTTCGGGGCGGTAACTGCCTGCGATCTTGATGCTGGATTTCTCGAGCGGTGCTTCGAGACAGTCGGCCTTTTTGGCAAGGTCGACCGGCTTAGTACACGTCATGTTGCCGATGGAAAGACTTTAAATCTTCCGCCGAACTCGACCGACGTTGCCTTCAGCTACATCACCTTTCAGCACTGTGACCGTAATGATGCACTCGAACTTTCCGCTGAGGCTGTTCGCATCACGAAACCGGGGGGGCGCGTTGTTTTGAACTTCCGCACGCGAACTCGGGGCGATTCAGTGCTAGTTCCGATGAGCAAGGTCGTGCGTGGACTTTTCCGTGTCCCCAAGTTTGGAAACTGGTTGTCTCGACAGCGTTTGGTCGCGCGAGTCGGTTGGCAAGCCAACCGACTCACACCCGATGAGATCATCGGGCCACTCTCTGCGCAGTTCAGTGCCGTTGAACTGTGGCGCAATCCGAAGTCCTCGATCGATGGGCGCGAGGCAGTGATTCATACCTTCGAGGGTATAAACCGCGCTCACTACTGGATCATCGCCACCGTTCGCTGAGCATTCGTTACGGCGGTAGGTTTCGTCCAATTGCTTCCTCACCCAATTGTTGGAAAGCTGCCTTCGTAGGGGATGATCGTGGGGTGATCGAAATATCTGGCGAACATTTTTCTAATCTGCGCAAGTGGAACGTTGGCCTCGCCGTTCTGCACCTAGCGCAGGCCATTCTCATTATCGTGTTGGCGAGCGACTTCGCCATCACGTTCACGACTGCTGCGCCCGAGGGCCCGCCCGGTACGCGCGTGCCGCAAGGCGAGGGCCTCTTTGACCTTCCGATCGGATTTGCTGTCGCAGTGTTCCTGAGTCTGGCATCCATCGATCACCTGCTCACGGCGACAATTGCACGCAAGTCGTATGAAGCTGACTTGCTCAGGGGGATCAACCGATTCCGCTGGATTGAGTACTCCATCAGCGCCACGCTGATGGTCATCCTCATCGCGTCCTACTCGGGCATCACCGAGATCACTGCCGTGTTCGCGATAACTGGTGCCAATGTGTCGATGATTTTGTTTGGTTGGCTGCAGGAAAAATTCAACCCGCCTGATCGATCGGAAACCACGATGATGCCGTTCTGGTTCGGAACGATCGCCGGCCTCGCCCCTTGGATCGGCATTTGGTTTAACACGTTCACTGCCGATGAAGTGCCAGGCTTCGTCTACGGCATCGTGATCGCACAGTTTGTGTTCTTCTCAAGCTTCGGAGTTAATCAGTGGCTGCAGTACCGCAGGGTCGGCAGGTGGACGAACTATGTGTTCGGTGAGAAGAGCTACCTTGTGCTCAGCCTCGCTGCGAAGTCGGTTCTCGCGTGGCAGATCTTTGGCGGGAGCCTCGCCCCGCTCGATTAGATACAACAGGGCATGACCCTCGATGTGATTATTTGCGTTCGGGAAGTGGTGCGCTGTAGTCGGCTCCGGAGTCGAGACCGAAAGCGGTGTGGAGGGCAATTGCTGCGCGTTCCATGTCGGAAGACGGAATGATGATCGACACGCGAATTGTCGATGTCGAGATCATCTGAATGTTGACATTCTCATCCGCAAGAACTCGAAACATTTTTGCTGCGATGCCGGGAGATGATTTCATACCGGCGCCGACGAGCGAGATCTTCGCGATGCCGTCGTCGTGAGTGACCTCGGTAGCTCCGATCTCGTTGGCAATTGCCTGCACGATCGATTCAGATTGCGCCATGTCGGCCTTGGGCATCGTGAAGCTAATGTCGGTCGTGCCGTCGGTCGACGTGTTCTGAACGATCATGTCAACGTTGACGTTTGCGTCGGCAAGCGGTTCGAAAAGTGCTGCCGACACACCGGGTTGGTCGGGAACACCGAGCACGGTGACCTTGGCTTCGGTCATGTCGGTGACGACACCGGAGATGATTGGATCTTCCACTGAGGGCTCCTCGTTGCTAACGATCGTTCCTTGCTCCCAAGTGAAAGCGGAACGAACGTGAAGGGGGACGTCGTGATTGCGGGCGAACTCGACGGAACGCATCGCAAGGACCCTTGAACCGGCACCGGCCATCTCGAGCATTTCATCGAAGTTCACCTTGGTGAGCTTGCGAGCCTGTGGCACGATTCGAGGATCTGCGCTGAACACCCCGGTGACGTCTGTGTAAATTTCACACGCGTCGGCGTTCATTGCTTGGGCGAGTGCCGATGCGGTCAGGTCAGAGGCGCCGCGACCCATCGTTGTGATCTCTTGGTCGGTACTGACACCCTGGAATCCGGCGATGACTGCAACCTTGCCGTCCGCGATGGCGACTCGGACGCGATCACCCTTCACCTCGACAATCTTTGCTTTACGATGAGCGGTGTCGGTGATGATGCCGACCTGGCTTCCTGTGTAGCTGACGGCGTCAACACCGCGATCAGCGAGGGCCATGGTGAGCAACGCTGCGGTCTGCCGTTCACCAGTGGTGAGTAGCATGTCCATTTCGCGCCCGGACTGCGTCGTGGAAACGGAGTTAGCAAGTGCGATCAAGTTATCGGTGGCCTTGCCCATGGCCGATACGACAACCACGACATCGTTTCCACGCTTTTTGGTGATGGCGACGTTGTCGGCGACTGCGCGAATGCGATCGGGATCGGCGACAGATGTGCCGCCGTATTTCTGAACGATCAGAGCCACAAGAAGTACAGGTTACTGTCTGGTGTGCCCCAACTCAGCTTTCTTTGATGACGTGCTCGACGACGTCGAACGACATGAGGTCCGCTCCTTGAGCGACGGGTTTGCGTGCCTGCTCGCCGTCGGGTCCCGTGTTGCTGTCGGCTTGGCCGGTCCCATGGCCCTTGCTGAAGTCCTGGCTATCCATCCATGCTTGGAAGTGCTCTTCAGAGGCCCAGCGGGTGTAGACGAAGTATCGCGCCTCGCCTTCGGTCGGCCGCAGTAGCTGGAAATCCTCGAAGCCGTCGAAAGCTTCGACCATTTTGGCTCGGCCAGCGAACCGGCCTTCGAGCTGCGGGCCCATTCCCTCGGGAATCGTGATTGCATTGATCTTTACGACACTCATGGCTCCATTCTGCCGTCACAGTGATGCCGACCGACCACGTTTCCGCCCGGATGTGGTGCGCCGTAAATCTCATTGTTGTCGGTGGACCGCTTGCGGCGTCAGTTAGCGGCAAGGTCGGCAAGAAGGGTGAGTGCGTCGAAGACGTCGGTAAACCGTGTGGTCAATGGCGACATACCGAGTCGCAGCACGTCGGGCTCGCGCTTGTCGACGATTACTTTGCGTGCAGCAAGCTCTGCTTGGAGACGGGTTGCGTCGGGATGAAGGATCGACACGTGACCGCCTCGACGACTGTCGTCGCGAGGGGTGTTTGTTACAAGGCCGAGCTCGTCGGTCAACTCAATGCCGAACTGCGTGAGCTGGCGACCTTTGGCAGAGATCGCGATGATTCCAGCGGCCGCAGTGACTGCGATGCCTTCGCGTGCACCGACGAGACCCAGGACGGCAGGGGTTCCGTGCAGCATGCGTCCGATGCCCGAACGTGGTTCAAACGGGTTATCCATGGCGAACTGATTGGTCTGGCCGAACCAACCCCAGATCGGTTGAGTCACATGATCATGTAGGTGGGCTGCAACTGCCGTGAACGCTGGTGCGCCCGGACCTCCGTTGAGGAACTTGTAGGTGCAGCCAACGGCGAGCTCGACGCCGAGTGCAGGCAGGTTGAGGTCGAGTATTCCAACGGCGTGCGACAAGTCCCACACCGTCATCGCACCTGCGGACTTTGCACGCTCGGTCTCAGCTGCAACGTCAACGACTTTGGCGGTCCGGTAGTCGACCATGGACCGAACGACGACGTCTACGCCCGTCAGGTCGTCGAGCCCAATGTGTACAGAGCCCCCACGCAGACGAGCAACGCCCTCGGCGGCGTAGCGGTCGGTAGGGAACTCGCTTGGTTCGAAGGCAATGACCGGTGGAGTGCTTCGCTCATGAGTGAGATCGAGGGCCACGTTGACAAGCTGAAAAATACCGACGGTCGTCGAGTCGTGAACGGCGACCTCACCGGAGCCCATTCCAAGGAGAGGAGCCAATTGATCTCCGACTGAGAGCGGCAGATTCAGCCAGTCATGTTCCCACCATGACGTGATCAGATCGCCTGCCCACTGTTGTTCGACCGCTGTCTGGAGGGCGGTGATGGTGCGTTTCGGGGTCATGCCGAGCGAGTTCCCATCGAGATAGATCAGGGTGGGATCTGGAATCGCGAACTCGTGGCGCCACTGCGCGAGAGGATCGCGTGCGTCGAGACGCTCAGCTTCATGGCGATCGATCAGCATCTCCATCAGTTTGCCATCGTTAAATGGCGGTGACGCTGGACCGTCAAATCAAACCGTTGACGGTGGCACCTATACCTCGTAGGCCGACTGAATGTTGGTTCGATCAAGTGCGCGCTCTAATGATGCTTGGCCGGTGGCTTGGTTGCGTGTGGACACGATCTGATCTCAATACCGCAGAGCTGTACTGCGAGCTGGCTCAGCGAGTCATGTGTGAAGCTTTTACTTGCGGTGCGAGCAAAAGCGTGGCTTCCGGTCCAGCCGTACAACAACGCTCCAAGACTGCCCGAGTGGTCACCGGTGCGCTCGGTTTATCCGCCGACGACTAACTCGACCACCATCAGATTCCTAATCTTGGCCCGTAAATCCAAGCGGTGCATCGAATCGACACGCTTGGCGATCAACCCTTCGAGCCGTTGCGACGCAGTCGCTGCAAGGAGCACCGCGCAAGTATCAGTGGTGACACCCAACTCGAAGTTGGGGCGACCATGCTCACAAGACACCACAAGTTCGGCGTTGAGAATCGTGATCGTTGTATTGGTAGCCCTGGGCAGGTCGGAAAATTCCGGCTAGCGGTGCCTGACGTCCTTGCCGAGGGTGTTCTGCGACTTTACGTCGTGCCGTCGGTGATGATGAGGGTACGGTAGCGGTCCCTTTGAATCCCACCTGCCTGCAACGGTCTTAGCGGTCGGCAGGGATACTCTCGCTGCATTCATCGGCAGCGCTGGAAATGATGACGTCACGACGGCAAACGGCTTGACAGGACGCCGTCCGATTCGAGTTTGTCGAGGCGTTCGGCGTCGAAACCGAGCAATTCAACGAGCAGAGTTCGGTTGTCTTCGCC
>Ga0213861_10003983_pt1 | contig 12132 bp, 7 predicted proteins | sample PICome_4_FD_160110 | JGI IMG/M metagenome (GOLD analysis project Ga0213861, IMG submission 160110) | Coastal seawater microbial communities near Pivers Island, North Carolina, United States - PICO131 | ecosystem: Environmental > Aquatic > Marine > Coastal | place: USA: North Carolina | collected...
CCATGGCAAGGTGCAACGCAGATCCGAGCGTTGTGTGCTCCTGTGCACGGATAACGACTGCGCGGTCAAAGCCCGAGAAAGCTTCCTCGACTCGTTCCATGTCGAAGGTGAGCGAGTTGGCGACAAAGATCACCTCGAAATCCACGTCACACTGACGTTCAATGTTTGCGACGATCGCGTCAAGGAGATTCGGACGTATCGAGACGCATACGATTGCGACGCGCCCTTCGGGAATGACGCACTCCCGTCGGTAGTCGCCATGACGCGTGTCCGTCGCCTCGGTCCATTCGTCAAGATTTGACCGCTGTGGCGAACCAAGGCTCGCCAACGCTGAACGCGCCGATCCTTGACGCCGGACTGCTCGACGAAGATCAGCGGAGTAGCGCCAGGCACGGAACCGAAGCCTGGCGAATGACGTCTTTCGACCTTTCATAGCTCCCATGGGGCAGCAATCGGAAGCATGTCGTCGAAGAAGCTGGCGATCTGCTGCTCGCGGTCGGGGTAATTAGCGCCATCACGGTGGGTTTCGTTGATGCAGTAGGTATCGATTTTTCCGTCGAGTCTGATTCTGTCGAGATGCCAGCCGAGTCGACCTGACTCGACATTGACGTATTCGTTCGCTATGTCGCCGAGCACGGCCCGTCCAGTCGCCAACGCATAGTGCTGGGCGAACGATGCAGCAATACTCAGGTCGCTCGCCGCACGAAAACGACTGTGTTGCGTCGAGCGGACGACCCCAGCGAACCGCTCCTCTATTTCATACATGGCGGATCGACTCAGCGGATACGGCGAATGGTAGGGCTTTGCCGTGACGACCCTTCCAAAATTTTTATGCAGCAGCTCGCGACCTCGAAGGGCGCCCGTATCATCCGCCAGCGTGCGCTCGTCCTCCACACCCGGAGGACGGGCCCCGCTCTGGAACAACTGCAGCAACCCATTGGCAGTGAAGAACGTTTCGGGACGAAGCGAGCGGGCAACGAGCATGTCGTCGTTGAAGTAGACAAACTTCTCGGCAAGCCCATCTATGTGATGCAGTGCTGCTTCGATCGCGTGTGAGTTGAACGTCGGCAGGGCGCTTGCGGGCAGGATCTCTGCGTGATTGACGATCCGTATTCGCGGATCCTCGCCGAGCCACTCAGGACGCTGGCCAGCAGTCACGATCCAGATTTGGCGGACCCAGCCGCAGTACGCCCACACGGAGCGGAGTGAATACTTCAGCTCATCTCGGCTGTGGTATCGGGCGGGATCAAGCGCCGCCTCGTCGATGGACCGGCCCATTGCGGCCGCCGTATCCCTGAAGACTCGCTGCCAGTCGGGATCTGCTCCGTCGACCCATGTGTAGACAATGTCGATTGGCTCGGCGACGTGCTCCAGATTGACTCCCACTGGGAACGCAGTGCGACCGGGGTATGGGCGGCCGCCGATCACCTCGACGGTCTCGGGGCATCGCGGGTCGAAGCGTTCTTGGCCGCGGATTCCCACCTTCTCCAACTGGCCCGAAGTTCCCATGTCCCAAAAGCTGATCTTCGCTCCCGACTCCAGTCCAACTACACGGTTGGCCCAGGCGTGGGCGCGAAAAACAACCCATTCACGAGAATGCTGGACGTGACGATTGGTCGGCAGAGCAATCGTCGGCATGATGCCGGCGCGACGCCCGCCAGCCCACCGGGCGTGCCAACCTAACTCATCGAGGTGACCAAGCGCCTCGGCGGCTGCTTGTCGATCATCGAGTTCGACACCGAACTCGATGCCGGCGCCAGTGCGATCCACCGCAAAATGCTTCACTCCGGCAGCGTCGAGCGCCGCACTCACAGCGGTGGCGACCTCGCGGCCGAGGTCGAACATCGACAATTGCAGCGGCCCCGCCGTCGCAATGCGCTGCGTACCTAGATAAGCAGATTGAGCGGGACCGTCTGTCCCTTGACTGCGGTAGGAAATGCGTTGAACTGCACGTTCGAAGATTTCGCCAAATCGCCGCCTGGCGGTATCTCTGTACAGACGGGCAACGGGCGGAGGTAGACGACGATCCACTCGGTATCGCTGCACCAAACCGGTGAGTCGCTGTAGGCGGAAGGACATTCAGGAAACTCTAACGGCGCCTCGGTTTCAACGCGGTGAGTTGATCGCGCGGACGCAGCCACACAACGAGCTGTTGCTTGGCAGGTAGCAAGTTGTCGACGACATGCAGCGCACTCCGAGTACTCCCCGTTTCAGCGGATTGGCTACCCCTCCCACCTGGGGGCAACCTTTCGGTCGGCCCCGCCCGCTCCGTGTGCGAGGCTCCGCTCTATGATTAAAGATCCGATGAGAGCACGCTACGACGAACCGTTTCTTACCATCGGCTACTCGACCCTCGCCTCTCGCGCCCTAGCCATGGTCTTGCCGCGTCATCAGCCTGGAGTCGAGTTGCTGATCGTTGTTCAGCAGTCACCACCCGGGTTCGATCTCGACTTACTTCGACGGCCTGATGTTCGGGTGATTTTCGATGATGGCATCGGCGCTGCGCGCAGCCGCAACATCGTGATCGACAGCTCTGCGGGTCAGTACGTGCTGTTCGGTGACGACGACGTCGCCCTGATCACAGACGGCGTGGAAGAGCTGCTCAGGGTGCTTGAACGGTCGCCCCAGCTCTCGTTTGTTCAAGGACGCGCCGTCGATGAGACAGGTCAGCCCCGCAAGCGGTACCCCAAAAGATCTGTCCGCCTGCATCGATGGAACTCGGCAAAGATCGGCACGATATAGCTAATGATTCGACGGGCGGATGTCGTGGCGAGCGGAGTTCGTTTCGACGAACGGTTCGGAGCCGGAACCACCAACTACCTCGGCGATGAGTACGTGTTCATCGCCGATGCCCTCCGATCGGGTCTGCGGGGTCGGTTCGTCCCGGCAAGCGCCGCAGTTCACCCTGTCGTGTCGTCGGGATCGGGTGGAGGGCGCCAAGACGACGACCGGGCACGGTCAGTAGTTTTTGATCGAGTCTTCGGATGGTGGGCGCCACTCGGGCGATTGCTGTTTCTGCTCCGTCGGCCGCAACGATTCGGCACGGTCCGACGCAGTCTGCGGTTCGTGCTCGGCGGCCCTTTCCCCGCGAAGACATCGCCGCTGAGTGAACCGACCCTCCGGTCGATCGACCATGCAGCGGATAGGGCGACCAAGCGCTAGCACGACTCGACCTTCTCAAGGTCCTAGGGGATCTCGGTAAAGTCGCCACCGACCTGTTCGGAGTCCCTGCGTCGAACCACACAAGCCACACCGAGGAACAGCGCAACGTCGCCGCTTCGCTGCGGGTCACGCCACCCAGACGCAGGACGTTCCGCTGGACGGTCTTTCCGTCCTCGTCGGCGAGACGGTGGGCAACTGAGCCCAGCGACGAGTCGGCGGCAAACGCTTCAACGATTCGTGATCTGTCACTGCGAAACTCCGCATCGTCGTCCATGAAACCAACGACTTCGGCCGATCCCACTCTGGCTCCTGCGTCGCGACCTCCCGGGACTCCCGAGTTTTCCTAGCTCTACAACTTGCGCAGGGGCATCCACCCGGTCCGGCGATCCAGCATTAGTTACAACGGTTACAGCATCTGGGGCGACCTGACGGCGTGCGTCAACTCGACCAGTCGGTTTCCCATCGTGAGCACGATCCAGTCCATCGACGGCACACTTGGGAATGTGACCGGTTGCCGCCGCACTTTGGCGACGCTACAGGCGCCAACCCCGCCCGGGCCGCGAACCGGTGCCAATGAGAGGGATTGATAGTCTAAAGCTAATGTTCGTGTCGATCGGTGGCCGCAGGCTGCCCGAACTCCGCAACGCCCACGAGACCGAAAAGCTCGGGCCTTACCTCCGAGATGTGTGGAGCCGGCGGAGCTATATCAAGAATGTTGCCACCAACGAGCTGCGGTCGCGTCAGGCAAACACCGTGCTTGGGAGCCTGTGGCACCTCCTCAATCCAGCCCTGACCATTGGCGTCTACTACATCGTTTTCGGCCTCATCCTAAAATCGGATCGCGGTGTCGAGAACTTCTTGCTCTTCCTCACCATCGGCCTCTTCGTCTTTCAGCTCGGCCAGAAATGCACCATCGATGGCGCCCGATCGGTCGTCACAAATAAGGGCCTGATCAAGTCGGTGCAATTTCCCCGCGTTATCCTGCCGTTCACATCAACGTTCACCGAAGTTCTCGCTGCGATTCCAACGTTCGCAGTCGCTTACATCGTGGCGCTGGCTTCCGGCGTCGGTCCCACGTGGCGCTGGCTCATGTTGCCCCCGCTGCTAGCGCTCATGACGGTGTTCAACGCCGGCACGGCGATGATCGCAGCTCGCCTGACGACACATTTCGCCGATACAACACAGATTTTGCCATTTATGTTTCGCCTGTTGCTGTACTTGTCCGGCGTCATCTTCAGCGTGGACGCTTACGTCGACAGCAACGCAGCGCTCAACACGCTGTTCACGCTCAATCCGTATTACTGCTTTATCTCTCTTGCGCGGTGGAGCATCATGGCGGGAAACCTTCAGACCGACCTCCTGCTTTCAGCTGTGGTCATGTCGATAGTAACTTTCGCGGCGGGGTTCGCATGGTTCCGGTCAGCTGAGGAGATCTACGCTCGTGACTGAGGTAACTGAACCGCCAACCGAATCCGAGCCCATCAAGCGGCCGGTGGCCGTCGAGATCTGCGATGTCGACATCAAGTACCGAGTCTACGAAGAACGTTACTTCAGTGCCCGCGAACTGTTCAGCCGTGGCTTCAAGAGTCGAGCATCGATTCAGGTCCACGCGGTCAAGTCTGTGTCATTTGACGTGCAGGTGGGCGAGGCGATCGGCATTGTGGGGTCGAACGGCTCGGGCAAGTCGACTCTTCTGCGCGCAATCGCTGGCCTTCAATCGCTCGAATCGGGGACGATCCGGGTGCGCGGGCAGGTCGGCTTGCTCGGCGTCGGCGCAGCGCTCAAGCCCACGCTGTCTGGGTACCGTAACGTGATGCTCGGAGGCCTCGCTATGGGACTCACCACTGACGAAATCGAATCGAAGATGGGCGAGATCGTTGAATTCTCCGGGCTCGGTGAAGCAATGGCACGACCGATGAACACCTACTCGTCGGGGATGCGGGCTCGTCTGGCGTTCTCAATCGCAACGCTACAGATCCCCGATGTGTTGCTAATCGATGAGGCGCTCGCTGTTGGCGACAAGGAATTCCGTGAGAAGAGCCTCCAACGCGTCCGCGAAATCCGTGAAGCCGCCGGAACGGTCATCATGGTCACCCACAATCTTGACGAGATCCGCGAAACATGCTCGCGAGCCGCGCTTCTTCATGAAGGTGCGTTGTTGGCTTGCGGCGAAGTCAGAGACGTGATCGACCTCTACAACACTCTTTGAGCACGTCTTTTGAGGAACATTTTGACTCCGCTTGGTCAGAAGAGAGTTGAGTAGTCGGCTCGTTGGAGTTGCTCAAGCGATCCTCCGACGGTTGCGTTGAGCAATCGACCTCCGTGTCGCTCAACGCCCTTACGCATAATGCGGAACATCCGATGCATATCGTCCGCATTCGGGTCATGCCACCGATCACCGGCGCCGAAGTAACTCGGCGAGAAGTGGTTAGGGTCGTCGTCCGCAGTGCTCTCGAGATGGAGTCGCGTCCCGGTTCCGAATTGGTCCGGTCCTGACTGCTTTACACTCTCTGGAATCGTGTAGCTCGCATCAACACCAATTAAAATAATCTCGCGAAAACCCAGGAAGAAGGCCTGCTGAATGGCGGTGACTAACACGGTCGCTCGGCTCGGAATGCCTTTCGTCGCATCGGGTTCGAATTGATCGTCAATGTGCGATCCAACGGCTCTCGGCCAGTACCAATAGACGTCACCCTGGGTGGGCAGCACTCCTCGAAACCGCTCAGGAAAGAACTTAATCGACTCATCGAGCGCGCTCACATCAGCAGCCACAGCAGCGCCCATTTTCCAATCGAGAAGCGTATAGAACGACGGTCGCCAATCGATCTGATCGAAGAGCAGGTGGATCTTGTTGACGCCAAAAGTAAACTCTCCCTTCAAGGCGCTGAGATCACAACGAGTCAAACTGGGCCCGTTGCCGAGAATAAACACACGCTCGCCCAGATGACGATTGCGGAGCAGGGCGAGTTGCGATAGGTCCGGCTCAGGCGTGCGGAAGGGGCCACCGAGCGACCACAGCCGACGCCGCGATTCCTCGACCACTTCGGGCGCACGCGCGCATGGCTCACCGCTCAGCGACGCTGCGTATTCGGCGATCGTGAAACGGAGGTCGTCAAGCCCTTGCGGACCGCCGAATCGCTGAGCGATGCGAGGTATGCCCAAATGGAGGCGCCTCAGCGCTGCCGCCTTGCGGACGGGTGACGTCCCCTTCACCCGCATTGCCTGCGACAGAGCTGATCTGGTCGGCGTACCGTTCAACCGATCACCCTGCTCGGCCGCATATCGGACAGCAGAACGAAATCGTGCGACGAACGGCGATTTGGGATGGGTTCCGCCACCAGCCATTCCGAAGAGTCGAGCCAGCAGTTCAACCTCCGCAGCGATCGAACTTTCAGCGAGCGGCAGAGCTACAGGAACTGTCCAGCCATGACCCACTTGTGACACGACGACGCTTGCGGGCCGGCTAGATCGCTCCTCTGCGACGGTGCCTGCACGAAGGATCGCCCAGACATTCGAAGCAACCTTGGCCTCCGCATACCGGTCACGAATCCTTGCTGCACCCGACCTACCCCTTTGCCGACGTTCGTCGGGATTAGTATGCACCCGGCGCAGAACCTTTCCAAGGCTCACCGCATCGAAGTAGGGCCACTCGTGACCGTCATAGAGCGGATGGCTCTCCCGCAGCGCTGCGTTACATGCAACAGGAGTATCCGACACTTCGACGAGATAGCAGTCGTCGCCGTGGAGAAACGCCGTCGACGCCCCGAAGTCACTCGCCACAACGGGCACGCCAAGCGCGATGCTGTCCATGGCGGGCAAATCCCATCCGTCACCCCGCTCGCACGAGACGTAGCAATCGACACTGGCATGTAGCCGCGCCAATTGTTCGCGCGACAGAGTCTCTGCGATCGTATGGATCGTTGGCATGGTCGACGGATCACGCGACGGCAATGTCGCCGCAACGGCCCCGATAATCGACGAGACCACCTCTTCTGATGCGGTCGGACCCTTGAGAACAAGGGCAACATCGTCATTGGCATCGAATTCATGTATGAATGCCTCGATCAACAACGTCAAGTCGCGCCGGGTGTTCACGCTCGAGACTAGCGAGAGGAAGACGGTCGATTCCGACCAGCGCTGCCGATAGCTCGACGCAGTATCGGCTACCGCGCGAATCAATGGATCGACAGGATGGCCTACTTCTTTGATCATCCACTCAGGAACTCCTGCTTCAGCGAAACCGCGCCGATTGAATGGTGAGGCTGCCCAAATCTCGTCCATGCTCGACATCCACCCCGACCAGTTCGGTGGAAGCCCAACTGTTTCCCAATAGCTGAAGCCAGCGACGCGAGCCCTTCCCGACACCGTGACCCGATCGTAGCGATCAGGTCGATCGTGCAGGACCGCTACAATCGGCCGATCTGCCACCAGCGCATTGATCTGCGTTCGGCCGGCAGATCGGCAGACGTCGACGACAGTCTCGTCGAGTGAGCCCATGATGTCCTGCGATGCGAGATCAACGCACACGACGGTGATGCCGATCCGTCGCAAAGCGTTGACATGGAGTTGTGCAGCTGTGCCGTAACCATCGAGGGTACGAAATCGACCGACCCAGACCACGATTGGCTCGAGCGAGTCGTACGCAGTCACGAAATCAGTCTTCGCGCAATCATTCGTCTCGAACCGAGTGCGTGTGAATGAGCGGAGTTGACATTTTGCGCTGCAAGATGCCTGTCCGCCATTCGCCGCCGATCCACAGCCATTCATCGAGTGGGCGCACCTCTCCGTCGACAAACTCCTTAATTGCTGGCCAATCATCCGCGTCGTAGTCGTCAAAAATCAGCATGCCCCCAGGCTTCACCAATGGTCCGTAAAGCTCGAAGTCGTTAGATACTCCACCTAGGCTGTGGTCGCCATCGATCAAAACGAAGTCGTACATCCTGTCAGATGCCTGCTCGAGAGCAGCCGGATCGGTACTCAAGTGCTGAATGACTCGGTAGTCAGTCTCTGGAACGCCGAGCGATGCCAAGTTGCCCACCAATATCTCAAGCGAGATGGGGAGACCGGTCTGACCGTCACGCGGGTTACTTCCGTAGTAACCGTTCAGCGGGTCGATCACCGTCAAAAACACTCCCGTGCCTGCCCGCCGGCCGACACGATGGAGACTGCCAGAACCCACTCCGAAGAGTGTGCCGATCTCGAGCACTTCGATCTCAGGCTTCTGAATCGAGAGCAACGTCAGCGAACGCATCATCGCTGCCTGGATACTCGTTGCGAGTCGACCCTCGCAACGTTCCTCATCGAGGCACAGTTGGTGCGCAAGGTAGCGAATCGCTCGAGGGCCCATACTAACGCCTAAACGATCAAGCCAGAAGCTCTCTATGCGCTTGACGTCCGCACGGTGAAGCTGCCTGGAGTGCATACGTAGCCCTGGGGAGTTGGCATAGTTTGAGTCCAAAGGGCGACTCTCAAGGGCGGACACGCGCTCCCCTAGGGACACAGCGGTCGCGATCGAGTCGTCAACGACCGCAAGCCTGTCAAGAAGCATTCGGTTTTGATTCCGGAGCGAAGCGATTTCGCCGCTGAGCGAAGTGTTTTCGCTGCGGAGCGATGCACCACGGCGCTCAATCTGATTTAGGCGAGCACTGAAATCCTCGTCCGCTGCGACCGTGCGACGGTCTATTTCAGTGAGCGACTGGCGTACCTCGCCCAATTGGCGGTCGGTTTTCTGAGCTTCAGTCACGTTGGCCCTACGGACAGTGCCCAACGCCCGAGCAGTCGAGGCGGTTCGCATCGCAGCGCGATGGCTGTAGGCCGCGACCCAGGCAACCATCACTGCGAGAGTCGCTGCTGCTGCCGCTGACCAAATGGCGTAGCGCGCTGCAGCGTCAGGGGCCGAGAGCCCGAGCGCAACCACCGCTGCAAATAACAGCGCTGCCGCTAGCAAAAGCAAAGGGTGACGCAGCGCTTTGGCAGCGGCTCGACGAATAAGTCGCAGAACTCCGTAGAGCGACGGCGACCTCGACTTGAGCCGATCCGCCCAGTCGGCATAAAGGCGCCGCTCCCGGGTGTCAGCTGAACGTTGCGGCACCACGATTGTTTGGTCGCTCACTTTGTCGGGGACCCCAACAGGAGAACCGCCAACAGATTCAGACTTCTCGACAATAGCGCCGAAAGCCGATTGGACAGCCGCGTAACCGGGATCAATGCGAAATGCGAGGATGTTTCCCCAAGAACCGTCAGCCACTTGGACTGCCGGACACGGCACGATACGGCGCCAGTCATGGCGCACACCGTAGCGGATGATCGGGTGCCACTCACTGAGGTACACCCTATATCCGCGATCCCGAAGGTACTCGATGATGTCATCAGTGGTGTGGCCAAGAGGCACGGTCTTTGCGTTCTCATACTCACACTCAATCACGTCCGGCTGGCTTCGGTCCCAGGGCACCCCGCGTAAGACATCGAAGTCGAATCCTTCGACGTCAATTTTCAGGAAGTCGACATGTTCAATTAAATGTTGATCGACGATTTCGGCGACGCTTGTCATGTCGACGTGGTCGACGAGCTCGTGGGAGTCACGAAACGCGGACAATCCGCTAATTCCACTGCTTTCAGGCGACTTGAAGAAGGCGACCCCATCTGCCGCCTCCGCACCGACCGCCCTCGGGTCGATAGTGATGTTCGGTAACTTGCCGTACTTAGCCGTCAGCCGGCGGCGATTGTCCTCTTCAGGCTCGAAGCAGAAGATACGCCAATTGCGCTTCAAAAAGTGCTGCGCGCTGGTCCCCCGATGGGCGCCGACGTCAAGCATGATCCGTGGCTCTCCATCACGATCAGTAATCATGGTCGAGATCACTTCGGTCTCGTCGAGGTGCGCATGATCGGACCGAACGAACTCGGGTAGTCCCGGCGCAGCAAAGACCTCGTAGGCGTCGAGTGACTGGTATCCGAATGGTGGGCGCTCAACTGAAACACATCCGATGCTGCGTCCACGTCGCTCGAGCGCCTCACGACAGGCCCGATGCCATTCGCCGACGGCCTCAGGAAACTCCCCTTCAGCCCCATTCATACGATTTTGGACAGCGGGCTCGACTAGGACAATTGGGTCGAAACCAAGGTGATACCCCAACTGGATCGCTGTTGCCAGCGCCCTGTGCGGGCCCACCGGCAGCGCAGGCGTGTCAGGTCGCAGCAGATCGACGCCGCTAACAACGCCCTCGTGAGACAAGTCGTAGTCGATCATGTCGGGACCTCGGCGAAGTCGATCGCTCATCGAGGCATCGGTGAAGAACAGCGACCCAGTAAGAGCGTTGAACCTCCCCACACGCTCCTCGTCAACGTCGTCACTGGACAGCGCATAGAAAGTCGGTTTCCAATCTTCTCCCGCGCTCCGGTCGGCAAAGTCATTAAAGACGAATGTGAACTCGTCGTTCATCGCCGACAGCGGTGCCCGTTCGATGGCTGCCGTATCACCGACGATGAAAAGCCGCTCACCGGCGAATTTGTTTCGCAGCTGAGCAAATGACTGATTATGGAGTTCGGTGCTGGGTCGCGCTGTGCTGCCGGCAGGTTCTCGACGATAGAATCGCCTGTTGATTTCGGCGGTAGCGCGCAGCCGCTCAGGCGCCCAGCGGTTGTACATCTCGACCGTCATCTCAGCTGAGCGATCCCAAGTGAACTTTGCGACATGTTCGACTCCGCTATCGGTCATTGATGAACTCAGCTCCGTGTCGTTCAGAACGTCGTTCATCGAACTGGCTAACGCGTCGATGTCTAAGGGGTCGACATGGATTGCGGCAGCGCCAGACACCTCCACGAGCGGTGCGCGATCCGACGTTATGACCGGGACACCGGCGTGCATCGCCTCGAGCACCGGCAGACCGAAACCTTCGTCGAGTGATGGGTAGCAAAACAGACTTGCGCCTGCGTAGAGAGACGCCAAATCACAATCGTCGACATAGCCCGTCACGACAATCGAGGAGGAGTTACCGGACGGATTCTGAGCACGGGCGAAGACCTCATCAGACAACCAACCTTTTGACCCCACGAGTACAAGGCTGACGTCGTCGGCGTGTCCGTCGGCTGCGAGGCGATTGAACGCGTCGATCGCTGAGATCATATTTTTTCTCGGCTCGACGGTGTTGACGCACAAAACGTAACGGTGGTGCGCTGGAATTGAGTACTTCGTCCGGGCGGCCTCGATTGCGGGTCCTCCAGGTCGAAGAGAGAATGTCTCGGCCACAGCGAGCGGCACGACAGCAACCTGCTCGTCGGAGATGTTGGCGAACATCTCCAAAATGTCATTTTTTACGCACTCGGTGTTCACAATGATTCCGTGGCCGCAACTGACGGAGTCGAGCAGACGCTTGAGGTATGCGCCGGCAGGAGCCGAGCCGCCGTTGTTGACGAACCACTCCGGATTTTTCAACGCGATCACGTCAAACACGGTTGCGACGACAGTGGGATGGACCTCGGTCGGTAGCACCACCTCTGCGCCCCAGTTCGCATGGTAGATGTCGAACCTGCCCGAGTTGTAGACCCGCTCCGGCGAGTAGGTGGCGTCGAGGTACTCGTTTAGACTTTTCTTCAGAGCTCCGTTTGCGAGGCGAGTCGAAAGCAGCGACCCAACGGCGGCGCCAGCCGGGACGGGATCGCCAATCGCAGGAATCGCGAATCGATCTATGTCAAGTTTACCGGTGTCAGCCAGGTATCGGACAGCATTGTCCCGCTGAGCCGGCTTTGCCGAGAGCGAAAGCTCTAGGTCCGAACGGCGGGCCAAGGCAAGAGCGAGCTCTTCGGTCGCTCGGAAGATCCCCGCGCCGGTGACGCCGCTCGCGCAGTGAATGTTGCCCAGCGTCGATATGTCGTACAGAACCTTCATGATGACCTCACGGTTAGAACAGGGACTCGAATTCGGCGCGCGGGACGGTGTCGAGCTCCCCACCAACAGTTGCGTTCATGAGGACG
>Ga0213861_10003984_pt1 | contig 12130 bp, 17 predicted proteins | sample PICome_4_FD_160110 | JGI IMG/M metagenome (GOLD analysis project Ga0213861, IMG submission 160110) | Coastal seawater microbial communities near Pivers Island, North Carolina, United States - PICO131 | ecosystem: Environmental > Aquatic > Marine > Coastal | place: USA: North Carolina...
TATAATAGACAAAGTAATCTTTGACCCCGACCCTAACAAGTCGCAGATGTCAATGAAGTTTGCAAGTGGAACAGCTCGTTTTATTACTGGTGGTATTGGCAAGATTAATAAACAGAATATTAAGATTGAAACACCAACATCACAAATAGCCATTCGTGGCACAGATTTTACTGTGACAGTGGATGAGTTAGGAAGAAGTCTAGTAATATTACTACCAGACGACATGGGACTTCCAAGTGGCGAGATTGTAGTTGCAACAGCCATGGGAGAAGTCATACTTAATAAACCATATGAATCGACAGTGACTAGTATGTGGGAGAGTACACCAACTACTCCGATGATATTAGATCTAACACTTGACATCATAGACAACATGCTCATTGTGAGCCCACCTAAAAAAGATGAAGAAGAAACTGCAGGACAAGTTGGAAATGATGACTCTGACGACAATATTCTTGATGTCGATTACCTCGCTTACGACGGGCTCGATATAGATTATTTAGAAGAGGACTTATCTTTTAACGAACTAGACATAGATTACCTAGATGTAAACTTTCTCGAAGACTTACTAGAAGTTATCGAAGAACTAGACGCACTTGCAATAAAAGAGTCACGAGGTGCACAAGCTTTCTCAGAGTTTGACATACAGGGAACATTATTTGGGCAAGACCCAACAACACAGATTTTAACATTTGGTGATGCAGAAAAGATTACAATAATTCGTAGCGTTATCCAATCAGTACAACTAGAGCTCAATGGTGAGACAAGCTATAATATAATAATTGAACAAGATGGTAAAACTTATAACATTATTCTTAATTCTGGCGACAACTCCAGTATTCGCATCCGTCAATCTTCAGGTTGATATACCTTGGGACTTCGAGCAGATGCAACAAGACGCATCTAAAATAGAAGCTTCTGAAATAACATATCACTTTGACTTTAAGAATAAAAAACACAAGACCTTTTTAATACTAAACATACTAGACGTTGCTTCTACTATATACGCTATGGAAAATAGGGATACTTTATCAGAAACCAACTTTCTACTTCCAGAGAAACCATCGCCTGAAGAACTAATTTTACAAAAAGCTATAGTTATAGCTACAATGAGTCACTTAGACCTGTTTAGTACTCACCCAGACGATGAATGGTATATTGATGGGCTAAATACAATATTAGGTATAGTAGTAATAAGTAATGTCTATAGTATATATAAATATGAATAAACTTATAACAGCAGCACTTATGATAGGACTCCTAATCTGGAATCCTTATCCATTTAAAATTTTAGAACTTAAAACATTTGACTACTTAATTATGAATACAGAAGTAGTTCAAAACGAGAACATTCTCATAGTTGATATTGACGAAGAAACTGTCAATACTTATGGAGGATGGCCATTACCAAGAAGTGTCTATGGGGATGCTATCATGCAGACCCAGGCAGTTCCAGGCATTACAGTATTAATGCCAAATAAAGACTTACGAGGACCGATGCAAGATGATTATTTTGTACGAAGACTTGAAGTAAGACCAACTGTGTTAGCCTACGCGGCATCAACACAAGTGCGCAATATAAAAGCTCCTCATGTAGGAACTGCGCAATTAGGAGAAAACCCATTACCATGGCTATACGAATACCCAGGAATTATACCTACAGAGTCTACTCTGGAGTCAAAAATAAAGGGAATCGGAGTAGTAACCGCTACGCCGGAGCTAGACGGGGTTACTCGTCGCATTCCCCTAGTAGTAAACGTAGGGTCAAAACTCTACCCGAGTTTCGCCTTGGAACTCTTAAGAGTCGCCGTAAACGACCCTTCGTACCAGCTAAAAACAACACCAGAAGGTATTGATTGGATTAGAATACCAAACTATCCACTTATGAATACAGATGCGAATGGTCGTATCTTTCTAAATTGGAACACGAACTTTTACAAACAGAGCTTACTAGAATACTTAAAAGAACCGATTGATGCACCTTTTGTAATCATCGGCACGACTGCAGAGGGTGTAACAAACCCTGTGCCGACCCCTGCGGGGGCTAAATACCCACATGAAATTCAAGCAAATATATTACACAATCTTATCAACGGTACTGCGCCTTCTGCACCGACCTGGACTCTTTCTGCTCAGCTTGCCTACAGTTTACTTGGCCTCACCTTATTGGCTCTTACGGTCTCTAGAGTCTATCTTTCTGTACTAGCTTTAATACTAGTTATAGCAGGTGCTATGTATGGAATGGGATATGCCTATAAATCTTCCTACTTACTTAACCTTAATGGTGTCGTAGTTATCTCGGTTCTTTATTGGGGCTATCATACATTCCTGAGTTTCCTTTCCGAGTATCGTCAGAAACTTCGAATCAAACAACAATTCGGGACGTACGTAAGCCCCGACTTAGTAAAAAAATTACAGGAAGACCCATCATTACTGAGACTCGGCGGGTCGACCGAACAACTAACTTTTCTTTTTTCTGACATCAGAGGATTTACACCGATTTCAGAAAAATATCAAAAAAATCCACAAGGACTTACAAGTCTGATAAATCGTTTTCTCGATAACCAAACCGAGATAATTCTCAAGCACGGTGGTACAATAGATAAATACATGGGAGATTGCATTATGGCATTTTGGGGAGCTCCGCTTCCTGACGAGAATCATATAGAGAATGCAACAAAAGCGGCTATTGAAATGAGAATAGCTTTGGAGAAATTAAATGAAACACTTAAAGATGAAGGCCTTGACCAAATTAATACAGGTGCTGGCATCAATTCAGGTCCTTGCGTGGTTGGCAACTTTGGCTCTACTACTCGTTTCGATTACAGCGTCCTTGGCGATGCGGTTAATCTGGCTGCAAGGTTAGAGTCAAGTTGTAAAAATTATGATGCAGACTTAATTATATCTGAACACAGTTTAGTAGATGGTTATGAATACGAGTTTTTAGACGAGGTAACTGTAAAAGGCAAGTCGGAACCAGTTAAAATCTATACCATACGAAAATAGTACTTGACATGAGTTCTATATTTTGATATAATTTTCATAAGTGTGGAAATATACACAAAGCAAAGGGAAAACAAACAATGGAAGCAAAAGATGTAGCGTCAGAGTTAGCAAAGCATGAAGCTATATGTGCTGAACGTTGGAAAACAATTTTTAACAAGATAGAAGATATAGAAAGTGAGTCTGACAATAGATTTAATAGAATCGATGAGAAGACTACTAGAATAGAATCTATACTAATAGCATGTGCAGGTTTTTTACTTGTAAGCTTAAGCGGTGTCATTATCACTATGATGACAATGCACTAGGAGAAAACAATGGAAATGGAATACGAAAAGAAAGATATGGCTAAGTCCCCCAAGACAAAAGCAGTAAAGAGTGAACTACCTGAAGGGTGGAAGATATACCTTAAAAGAGGTGTGTGGTGTGTGAGAGATGACCAAAACGCATTGACACAATATAAATCAGAAAAAGAAGCATGGAAATTTATTAATGGCTAAACAGATAAAAGAACAGTTACAAAAAGCAGTAGAAGAAGCTGAAGAAGTAAGTGGTGAAACTCCAATGACTGCAAGAATGAAAGTACTTCTTGCAAAGAAAAAGAACAGACAAAGAAGAAAACTACACCACTCAAGACCAGCTAAAACAAAATGAACAAAAAGTTGTCGCCTAAAAAACGACTAGAGATTTGCAAGAAATGTCCGAAGTATAGTAAATTTTGGAAAACTTGTACAGTATGTAAATGTTTTATGCCCCTCAAAACAAAATTAAGATGGGCTGAGTGTCCGTTGGAACCACCCAAGTGGACATAAAAGGAGGTGATGATGCCAAAAGGCAAAGGAACATACGGGTCGAAGAGAGGAAGACCCAAGAAGAAAGGCGGAAAGAAGAAAAAGTAGAACAATTTTAGGAGCGGATGACCTTATACTAAGCAAACTTGCATGATATTATATCATGACACGGAAAAATATCGAGGGGTCTCTGCTCCGCCCTAATAGGAATACATTATGTGGAAGAAACTAATAAATTTTATCAAAGGAAAGAATCCTGATGATTTAAACAACGACGGTAAAGTCGATATAAAAGACAAAATGATTAAAGCAGAAAGAAAAACTGCAAAAGTAATCAACCAGTTTAAGCCGAATAGTAACCACAACGGCTAAAAATATGTGGTTAAGCAGTCTTGCTCACTAAGAGCGGAATAGACTGAGGAGAGAAATATGATAGATTTTTTCTTATTGTTAGGAAAATTGATATCTATTGTCCCTGTAATTGTTACTGTCTGCTCTTTTGTAGCAGCTATTACTCCTACGCCAATTGACGATGGATTAATGAAAAAAGTATACATGATTATGGACTGGTGCGCACTTAACGTGTGGAAAGCCAAGGACAAATAGGATAATACCCTAGTAGAGTTCTCTTCTTTAGTCACAGAGAGGGGAGCTCTGCACTTTTATTATGGCAGTTAAAAGAAAAAAATCAAGAAGAAAGGTCGGCAAGAAAAAACGTAACATACCTACTAACTCCAAACTATACTCAAGAGTAAAAGCTGCTACAAAAAGAAAGTTCGCAGTATATCCTAGCGCATATGCAAATGCATGGTTAGTTAGAGAATACAAGAAGAGAGGTGGGAGGTACAGACGTGGCTAGTACCGGATTAAAGAAATGGTTTAAAGAAAAGTGGGTAGATATTGGAAGACCTAAAAAGAAAGGCAAGTATCAACCTTGTGGAAGAGGAAAAGCTAAAACATCAAGAAAAGGCTATCCTAAATGTGTTCCTTTAGCTCGTGCTAGAACTATGAGTAAAGCTCAAAAACGTTCAGCAGTTAGAAGAAAAAGAAAAGTAGCACAAGGCGTTGGAGGAAGACCTACCAATGTTCGTACATATACAAAGAGAGGCAAAAAACGAAAAACTACACGCAGAAAAAGAAGATAATAACTCCTAAGCAGCTAGACCGTAAGTTACAGCTAGCATATAACCTTATGGGTATAGAGAAAGCGGTAGCCTCACTAATAATCGAATCTAGATATAAGATTCACAAATTTAAAAAACTGAAAGATTACGCATCAATGAATAAATGCATCTTTCGAGACAAGCAGTTAAAAAAGCTTGTAGGAGAAGAAAATGGCTAAATTTTTAAGTGGCCCTACTGGTAAACACGGTACTCAGAAAATCCGTAAACACAGATTAAAGATAGGTGTTACCAGAGACATGAATGCAGCAGCTGGAACTTTTGTTAATACAAAAAGCCCAATGAGTGGCCCTGGAGGCTTCTATGGTGCGGCACCAAAAGGAGTTGGACCAAGATTTGGAAAAACTAAATCACCTAGAAAAGCTACTTTTGCAAAGAAAGCAAGAGTCGGCAGAATAATGAAAAAGCGTAGATAGGAGATAACCATGCCACGTAAGCGCGACCCAAGATTAAAGAGAGCAGGAGTCAGAGGCTTTAATAAACCTAAAAGAACACCTGGTCATAAAACAAAGTCACATATAGTAGTGGCTAAAGTTGGAAGTAAAATTAAAACTATAAGATTTGGACAGAAAGGAGCTAAGACTGCAGGAAAACCTAAAGCAGGTGAGTCTCGTAGAATGAAAATGAAGCGTAAAAGTTTCAAGGCTAGACATAGAAAGAACATTGCTAGAGGCAAAATGTCAGCAGCTTACTGGGCAAACAAGGTAAAATGGTAAAAAGTGAACTATGACATTAGTCAATTTCGTAAAGAAGGGTACTTAATAGTAAAAAACTTTCTAGATAAAGAGGAGCATGAAGAACTTAACCGTACATGTAACACTTTGACTAGATATGGAAGGACTATTTCGGCGCATACACAAGGTAATTGGCTAATGAATGCCCCTCACAACCCTATGATGTTGCAGGGAGCTATGAAAGAAAATGAAATACTAAAGAAATTAGGCAGAAACTCTAATTTATTGAAGGTAGCAAAAACTTTATTAAAAACAAATCACTTAAGTACCTATATATCTAAGTTTTTTCCAATGATTCCGAGAGAAGGCTTTTCGGTAGACTGGCATCAAGACAATTATTATATTGAAGCACACCCAGATAAGCTAATAAGTTGTGATGTTTTTGTAAATGGAGCAACAAAAGAAAACGGATGTTTAAGAATAATAAAAGGTTCTCATAAACAAGGTATACTTGACCATGCTAGGCAATCGCATCAAGAATGGATTAAGTGGATAGACCTAAAATCTAACTTAGAAGTAATAGATTTAGAACTGAACGAACCTTTTGCAGTATTTTTTCATCCTAATTTAATACATGGGTGTTACGAAAACAAAAGTCGAGACTATAGATATAGTGTTGCATGGGAATATATGAAGTGGCCATACATTCCACCCAAACATAACGACCACATTTCAAACGATTTAATACAAGTATAGGAGAGTCATGAAACTAGACGGCAGAAAATTATGGTTAGATGAAGGATTAACAAATGCAGGAAAATTCTTAGCACAAATACTAAATACAGAAAAGAAAAGAGACCTTAGCGTTAGTGAAGAGAAGTTTAAACAATTATCCGCAGCTTATTGTTATCTATATGATAAAGCCGAAGAGTCTGGTATCTTAGATGAAGAAGACTATGAGTATATATTCAAAGACGAGATGCTACATTGATTGAAATAAGTAGAACTGATGTGGTTTCTGACCACTTAATGAAATTTGACGACAGAAGGTTCATAAAACTACCTATAGATGGGTATATGAACTTGTTAGGAATTACACCTAATAGTTCACAGCACGGTATCATCAATGCAATCAACAACCCTAAATATCGTTTTGTTACTGCAGCAGTTTCAAGAAGGCAAGGAAAAACATACATTGCCAATATAATCGGTCAATTAACTACTTTAGTTCCAGGAGCTAATGTATTGTTAATGTCACCAAACTATTCACTATCCCAAATTTCATTTGATTTACAAAGGCAATTAATTAAGCACTTTGACTTAGAGGTATTAAGAGACAATGCAAAAGATAAAGTTATTGAACTTTCAAACCATAGTACGATACGTATGGGTTCCGTTAACCAGGTTGATTCGGTGGTGGGTAGGTCATATGACCTCATCATATTCGATGAGGCCGCTCTCGTTGACGGGCGGGATGCTTTCAATGTTGCGCTCAGGCCCACACTAGATAAAGAAAACTCAAAAGCACTGTTTATATCTACTCCAAGGGGTAGAAATAATTGGTTTGCAGAGTTTTGGTACAGAGGATTCTCAGATGAGTTTCCAGAATGGGCGAGTATAAAAGCAACTTACCACGAAAACCCTCGTATATCAGAACAAGATATTTTAGAAGCAAGAAAAACCATGTCTGAATCTGAATTTAATCAGGAATACATGGCAGACTTTAATGTATTTGAAGGGCAAGTATGGGCTTTTAACCATGAAAAATGTATAGCAGACTTATCAGAAATAGAGATATCTAAAATGGATATATTTGCAGGAATGGACGTAGGGTACAGAGACCCCACAGCTTTTGCAGTATTTGGTTATGACTGGGATTCAGAAACTTACTACTTACTAGATGAGTATATGGATGCGGAAAGAACAACTGAGCAACATGCAATCGAGATTCAGAAACTTATCAATAAGTGGGACATAGATTATATTTATATCGACTCTGCTGCTCAGCAAACAAGGTTCGATTTTGCACAAAATTATGATATTACTACTATAAACGCTAAGAAGTCTGTGTTAGACGGCATAGGGCATGTAGCAGGTATAGTGGATAACGACAAGTTAGTAGTTCATCAAGCCTGTAACGAATCAATGGCAAGTCTAGACCAATACCAATGGGACCCCAACCCAAATTTATTAAGAGAAAAACCTAAGCATAATCATGCATCTCACATGGCGGACGCTATTCGTTACGCGTTATACTCATTTGAAACAAGCGCCACTACATTCTAATTACCCCTTGAAAAAATAGTTCTTGACATGAACTTAAAATTTTGCTAAAATTATCTTTATAACGAGTAGGTTTATGAATTTAAAACGAGATTTAGTAAAATATGTTCGTGACAAGGCCAAGTCTAAATATAATAAAGCAACGGAATGTCACATCTGCGGAAGTACAGAGAATCTGGACTTTCATCATTTTTACGGATTAACTGAGTTACTAGAGCATTGGATGAAAACTAACAAACTAGATATAACTTCAGAAGAACAAATATTAAACCTTAGAACAGATTTTATCGCAGAAAAAGAAGAAGAGATATATAACCACGCTGTTACATTATGTCATGAACATCACTTGAGATTACATAGTATATACGGCAAACGACCCAAATTAGTGACGGCAAAGAAACAAGAGAAGTGGGTTGAAATACAGAGACAAAAATATGGCATGGTATGACAGGATTATAGGCAGAAGCACAGAGGTTAAAGAAAACCCTGCGCAATATGTTATATCTCGTGACCAAGGCACTACTGTTCAGTCTCAAGAAGTAGTACATAATTATAGAAATGCTTACGAACAATTAGAAATAGTAAATAGAGCAGTCAACATGATAGTGGATGACTCAGCTGAGATACCTTTCGACGTTGGAGAAAAGATACAAGGAGCAAACCCTGTAGTTAAAAATATTAGAAGAAGTAGAGTAGACTTGTTATTAAACACAGAGCCTAATCCGTTTCAAGATGTAAGCACATTTAAAAGAAATCTCTTAATAGACTTACTAATTGATGGAAATATCTTTGTGTACTTTGATGGTGCACATCTGTATCATCTTCCAGCGGAGCATGTAACTATACATAGTGATGATAATACTTATATTGAAAAGTTTTCATATGATAACACTATAGATTACAAGCCTTCAGAAATTATACATATTAAAGAAAATTCATTTAAATCTATTTATAGAGGTATACCAAGATTAAAACCAGCACTTAGAACAATGCAGTTACTAGGTAGCATGAGAAGATTCCAAGATAACTTCTTCAAAAATGGAGCAGTACCTGGATTAGTTTTAAAGTCACCAAATACTCTTTCTGAAAAAATTAAAGAAAGAATGTTACAGGCCTGGGTTGCTAGATACAATCCACAGTCTGGCGGTAGACGACCATTGTTTTTAGACGGTGGACTAGAGGTGGAAAACTTAACAGAAATTAGTTTTAAAGACTTAGACTTTCAAGAAGGAATCGCTTCAAACGAAAAGATAATCTTAAAAGCTTTAGGTATTCCTCCAATTTTAATGGATAGTGGTAATAACGCAAACTTGCGACCTAACCACCGTTTATTTTATTTAGAAACCATATTACCTATTACTAATAAAATAGCATATGCTTTCGAGAGATTTTTCGGTTTCAAACTTGATGAGAATGTATCAGACATACCTGCTCTTCAACCAGAATTGAGAGACCAAGCAGGCTACTACGCCACACTTGTAAATACAGGTATAATGACACCGAATGAAGCACGGGAGGCGTTACGACTTGAAACAATCGAAGGGTTTGATTCACCAAGAGTTCCTGCGAATATTGCAGGTTCAGCAGTCAACCCAGAAGAAGGCGGAAGACCAGAAGAAACTCCGCCAAGCGAGGAAGAATAATTATGACAAAAGATATGATGGTAAAGGCTTTTTCAGATTTCATGGCGTCAAAAGGCGTTGAAACAATGACATTAGCTGAATACAAATCATATGGTAACGATGTTCCAGTATTTGACTACGTTTTACGTAGAAAAATCGGTAGCTGGAATAGAATTTTATCGTATGTAGCAAAACGACATCCTGTTAATCTACCAAAGCCAGTTAAGGCAGCACCTAAAAAGGTAACACCTAAAAAAGTTGCTCCTAAAAAGACTGTGAAAGTGGAGAAAAAAGATGTCAAATAAAATTTATCAATGGACGAGTACTTTTAAATCTTTAGGCGAAACCGACGATGGTGGAATAAACATCAAAGGTTCTGCAAGTACAAATGCACTAGATAGAGCTGGAGATATAATCGAAAGCGAAGCATGGATGAAAGGCGGATTGGAAAACTTTAAAGGTAATCCAATTATACTTTTTAACCATGACTACAACAAACCTATCGGTAGAGCAACGGATTTACAAGTCACAGACAAAGGCTTAGAGATAACTGCAAAGATATCAAAAGCCGCAGGTGACATTACTCATTTGGTGAAAGATGGTGTTCTTGGAGCATTTTCAGTTGGATTCAGATGTAAAGATTCTGAGTATATGACTGAAACTGACGGGTACAAAATCAAAGACGCGGAACTTTTCGAAGTATCGGTAGTATCAGTACCTTGCAACCAAGGGGCAACCTTTGGACTAGCAAAGTCTTTTGATTCTATGGAAGAATACAGAGAGTACCAAAAACAAATATTACAGGCTAACTCAACTGCACCAGCAGATGCTGTTAAAATTGAGCAGCCAAGCGAGGAGAAATCCTCATCAACGGAGACTGATATGTCAGAAGAAAAAAAATCTCCTGAAACTTCAATCGACCTTGAAGCATTTGCAAAAAAAGTAGCAGAAGATACTGCAGCTAAAATTGCGATGAAGCAAGCCGAACAGAAGGCAGCGGACGAAAAAGCATTAACAGAAGCGGCTGAAAAGCAAGCTGAAGTTGAAGCTAATGAAAAAGCTGTTCAAGAAGCAAAACAGGAAGAAACAAAAACTATAGTGGAAGCTGGTTTAACAGGAGCTGAAAGGCTAATGAACGACCTAGAAACTAGAGTTAATGAAAAACAAGAAGACTTAAAATCAGTAGTCGATAGCCTAGAAAAGCAACTCGCTGAGAAATCAGAAGAAATCATGAATATTCGTGAATCTAAAAGAGTTTTTGCTAATAGAAATGGTAACGGCGACTGGAAGAAAGACTTTGAACAAGATGTTATGGATGCAAAATTTGCTGGTTTAGCGACTGGTAAAGGTTGGGATACAGATTACACTAAGTCATTAATGGAAAAAGTTAATGTACAAGCAGGTGTAGAAGTATCTTCAGCTAACTTTGAACAGTTAGTATCAACATCAATTGAAAGAGATATTCAAAATGAATTAGTCTTAGCACCTCTATTTAGAGAAATTGCTATGACTTCTGCTAACATGATTATCCCAGTATTACCAGACGCTGGTTATGCTGAGTTCACTTCATCACAGACAGCTGGTGGAAGTGCACCAAAAGGAAACTTAGAAGCTAGAGGTGCCGCTATAGGTGCTAATGACGGTGTTGACTTAACAGAAATTACACTATCAACTAAAAAGCTTATTTCACAATCTTACTTAGGTAACGAGACTGAAGAAGATGCAATCATGCCAATTCTCCCTTTAATTAGAGAGTCAATGGTAAGAGCACATGCAAGAGGTATCGAGAACGCTATCTTAGCAGGTGACAATGCTGAAGGTGTATATGGTACATCAGCAGCTTCATTTGAAGGTTTGATTGAACATGCTAAAAACGGAGACGGTAGTTCTGAATACAATACTGTAGACGTTGGTGGAGGTTCAGGTGGAATCTTTGCAGCAGGCGATGCTTTAACTGCAGCAGACCTATTAGGTCTAAGAAAGAATATGGGCAAATATGGTGTTAATCCATCAGAAGTTGTTTATCTTGTTTCACAAGAAGGTTACTACAACCTACTTGAAGATGCAGAGTTCCAAGACGCTAACCTAGTTGGCGACATGGCTACTAAACTAAGTGGTGAAATCGGACAAGTATTTGGCTCAAGAGTCATTTTATGTGATGAATTTGCTACTAAAGCAGCGACAAAAACAGGTGCTATCGCAGTATACCCAAGAAACTTTGTAATGCCTAGATTAAGAGGCGTAACAATAGAATCTGACTACGAAGTAGCAAACCAAAGAAGAGTACTAGTAGCTTCACAAAGATTAGGCTTTGCCCAATTAATTGAGAACGCTCACTGTGTACACGGATGGAAATACGCAGCAGCTAGTTAATAGCTAATTACAGGTTTTCGGTGGGTTTCCTTAAAACCCACCCTTTTTAACTATGGCAGACTTAATAACAGTAAATGAATACAAAGACGCAGAAGGCCTTCGAGGGGAGAAGGATGACGACCGTCTTACAGTTATAGTACCTCAGGTATCTGATTTAGTTAAGAAGTATTGCGGAACAAGTTTCGTAGATTTTTATAGTACA
>Ga0213861_10003985_pt1 | contig 12129 bp, 7 predicted proteins | sample PICome_4_FD_160110 | JGI IMG/M metagenome (GOLD analysis project Ga0213861, IMG submission 160110) | Coastal seawater microbial communities near Pivers Island, North Carolina, United States - PICO131 | ecosystem: Environmental > Aquatic > Marine > Coastal | place: USA: North Carolina | collected...
TGCTTCTATGAAAGAATTTCAGCCGTCGGGTGTTTCTCGTGAAATCCAGTTATTTGACGGAGGAACAATGCCTCGTTGGTTTGGATCTATTACCACGATCCCTGGTTATTTCTGGGAAATCTCAATCGGTACATATTTATGGCCCCAAGGTGGCTCAGTAATACCTAGTTGGATTAACGCTTCCTGCAAAAGTCCACTGGTGAAGATAAATGTGCAAGTGCCATCCACTTTTTACAGTAGTAGCACATGCTTCAGCATTAAGCCGCTGACTCCCGCAGGGAATCCCATACCTGGGAACTATAATGTGTATAATTCTACAATCAACGGTTGCCAACCCGTAACATCGTTATCACCTCTTGAAATTACCGCAGCTAGAGATGTGAATTGTATGTGGAATATAGGAGACTCTCTTCTCCCAGACAATACAAATCCGTCTGTAAACGTCGGCAGCCTTGTAATGTATACATGTGAAAACGGCGACAAGGCTTGTGAGCTTACTACAGATGCAAGGAACCCGTGTGGTATCATGATGAAGAATACATCCCCGATTGAGTCTGTAGACAACCCCATAAGTATTCCTCAGGTATGTAGCAGCAAAAAGTCGTATACTCGCAAAGTGTACTGCGGCTGTTCGGATAGAGTGCAAAACACTGCGTGCGGAAATCAAACATTTGCCGACATCGGTGCAACGGGGTCAGGCGTAGTGTCTAAAGACAACTGGGAAAATAGACTACAGCAAGCAAGTAAGTTTATCGACAACTATGACTTATTAAGCGGAGACGGCGTGTTTGGACCCGGCAAAAAGGCTATGATGGGTACATTCCAAACCTTGGTGAATAATGGTAACCTTGATGACACATGGAAAAAGTACCAAGAATGTTACGTACAAAACGATAACCCAACCTGCTGGGCATCAAGCGGTACTGCTACGTGTGGATCTCAATGCGGAAAAGACACGGAATGCTTAAAAGCCTGTAATGTGCAATCATTCGACTGTTTGTCAAATAACATCTTATCCGCTGGTACTACGTCAGGCGTAGCGACGTTTGATTGCACGCAGTGGAAGCAGGGAGACTCCAGCGACGTCTATGCATATTCTCAAAACTTAACATGTTACCCACCTCCGACTCTAAGTAGCAAATGCCCCACAGACGCACCATTCCTCGTCAAAGGCGTGTGTGTCAAAGAGGTTCCAACCACAGCTCCTCAAACACCAGGATTATGTTACGGTATACCTTAAAACATTAAACTTCAATACATACCTTAAAAAATAAAAAAATATATGATACAATAAACTATTTGTGTCAGATATGAATAATGTACAAGAACCGAAGTGGTGGAATAAAACAAGTAAAATAACAGTAGGTGTTATTGGTGGCCTTATTTTGATAGGTGCCATAGTCGGATTGTCCATTTATCTTTCAAGACAACACGGTAGTGGTCCAACCCAATCCTGTCCCGCCGGTCAACAATGGGACCCCACGACAAACGCGTGCGTCGGTACATGTAACACAGGGTATGTTTGGGACCCTACAACAAAAACCTGTGTACCGAAGTGCTTATCCGGCGCCAATTGGAACTCCAGTTTAAAACAGTGTGAGTGTCTTAACAACGTAAAATATGACCCAGCCTGCTCACCCGCATGCTGTCCTGCCCCTACAACATGTGACATAGCCAGCAAGACTTGCGGACAGGAAACTGGTTGTTCGGGTCATCCGCTCACAGTCTCTGAAACCACAGGGGAAGTAACAGGACAATTAAAAATCAACGATAAGTGCACGGACGTTCAAGATGTATCATCTGTAGACCTTTCAGGAAGTATAAAAACAACTTTGGATAACTTATGTGCTGCCACCACATGTAAAATTCCGAATGACGTACGCTGCACGCTTCCAACAGATGTGTTTAAAGACTTTTCGGCGACATCTAAGGCTTGTGCAGTCGGGGATTGCACACAAGAGGCTGACTATTATTGGCCAGATGGGTCCCAGTTTTGCGCAAACCTAAAGTTTCAATCTGGACCAAACAACTCGTGCACGTATCCAGACAACAGCCATATCAAGCTTGCATGTGAACAAGATGCACAAGGCTGCGGATTTGGGTCGATGAGTGACCCGTTGGTGTGTTCAAACAAAGAATCACCATGTTATAATCTTGGCGACGTCAATACATTGATGCAATGTCCTCCCAACTCAACAACTGACAGCACAATGTGCCCTACAAGCCAGCAACCTTGTTTGCTGGATGGTACCGGAACAGGATCAATTGCAAAGGTATGTTTGCCTAAGAAAGAAGTATTACAATACCGATGTCCAAACGGATTTGAACAAAGCTCCGTCTGCAATGGCCTTTGCGCTCCTGTAACAGGCGGAGGCGCAGATGCATGTGTACCCATGATTCCTGACTATATCTGCAAAAAACCAGTCCCAGTGTGCCCCGCAGGAACACAGAGAGACACAACACAATGCAGTACGCCCGCTCTTCCTTGCTATACAGGTACCACCCCAAAATGCGTAGCTCTGAATACAGTTACCGGGTGCCGCCCAACAGGAAACAAGTGGTCATGGAATGGTACAGTATGTGTATCAATACCAGCCAACACAACTTTAAAAATAGAAAATCCTACCATCAATTCAACAGTAGAGATTTCGGGTGCATTATCATTTCAAAAGGCAAGCAGTGATACACATAGCTTCGGGGACTATCAGTTTAGATACCGATTGTTATTAAACTCAACACCCCCTAAACAATGGGATGGGATAGTTACAAACGTCACTCCACAAACCTCGTGCGCGGATGGATCCGTATGCGTCCAATATAGCATATGGCTTCCAAACACGCCCACACCCCCAACTACTGATGTCTATGAATTTGCAATACAGGCTGGTGTAATAAGAACGGGAACATTTGATGCCATGTACGGTCCTCTGAAACCGGTCAATGTGACTCTTACAAAGGCTCAGGTAAAAGCGTTACTTCCTACACCTGCATTTTCGCACGGTATGGCTCAATGTTTATCAAAGGAGTTATGGGCAAACGTTTCCGCTAGGCGGATAATATCTACAATAACACCCGTGAAAGGTACGCCTACCTCATACGTACTTCCTCAATCGAGTCAATCCGCGGCAGCTGTTATTCCGTGTAACCAATATTCATGTCCAACCGAGACAGGGGAGATAAACCAGTTCTTAACTCTTCTAACATGGAGAGCTCTGCCTTCAGACTCCTTATCCAAGCTGTGCCCGGATGAGGAATCCTTTGGGTACAAAGACATTGTTTACACACTCGCCAAGGTGCCCGTGACCGGACCACAGCCATTCGCACCGGGACAAGACCTCAGAAATATGCCTAAAAAGTATATCGTTTGGCAAGGAACAAACCCAGGTGCCATAGATCTCCCCTCCGAGTCCCGATGCCCGCCCATGCCACAATCGGGCCTACTTCCTATTATGTCTGTGCTAGATAGTGTTTCCACCAACACGGTTTACGCGTACTATTTATTTGTGGCAGCAGGAATTATAAGCGGAGGTCAGGTTCAATTAGATACGGATCCAACACACAATTGTTACTCACCACCCACATCCACAATTGTTGGACCTTTAGAGTACAGCGGACAGTTTTGTGCGTCTATCCCTGCAGGGTCCGGAAATGATCTACTGAACTTCCTTGTCTACAATCCAGGCACCGGTCCTGGGCTTGGAGGCTGCGACATCATACAACCTGGGGAAGAAGCATCTGCTGCGTTTTATGCATGTATGTTTCGCCACCCCCAACTGTTGGGACAAAATGTGGACGCCACTCAGTTGTGGATTCCAAACACCCCTACGTCCTGGGGTGAGTCCTCAGCATGTGCAGCGATGATGCCGACTACTCAGCCCAAAATTACAAAGCCGCTATCAGGATCAATATCCGCAGGATACTGTACATCCAATGACGCATGCTTGTCTGGAGAGATGATCCAGCGAGAAGCTCGGTGTGGATGCCCAGACGGAATGACCACCGGCATGTGTGAATCCCTGGCGTCCACTCAGCTACCTGCAGCAGGTCTATACAGCTCGCACGGATCTGGCGCTCAATCAATACCGAATGTTTTTGTATCCAAAGATGACTTTCAAACACAAGTCACTAGCATGACTACATACATGTGCAACCATTGTTTATTTAGTAAAGAACAGGAATCTTTAGCTGCATCCGTCTGCCCAGCTTCAAATCCTTGTGGGTACAAATAACCGTGCGTTATACACGGAGACATTGTATTTCATTAAATCATTTATAAAGAAAAAGAACCTAAAATGTTGGTAGAACGTAAACATAAAGAAATTAACAAACACAAATCAGATGTTCATGTAACTACATGGCATCAATGTGATTTATGTGATTTTAAATCGAAATAAAATGGTCATTTGAAAACACACAAATCAAATGTTCATGTAACTACATGGCATAAATTATAAAATCAAAACAAAATGGTGATTTGAAAAGAGACAAATCAAATGTTCATGAAATTGGTGATAAATAATGTGACGTATGTTTCTCTCATGTGTATAGTTTAACTGCTTTCCAAGATATTAACGGAAAGCATCAGATTTGCAGAAGATGTTTTCGAACGAACACCGGATTTGGAACTAGAATTGACAAAGAAAGGGTTGAATATTTGAAATCTGTAGAAGAAATTGAACATTGTAAACATAAGAAGAAACTCAAAAAAGACAAAAGGTTAAACTTGTTGAAGGATTTAATATTATATCTCTGTAATACAAGTGAATGTGACTGGAAAGATGAGGAAATAATATTTTTTTACTATATGTTTTATACTTCAGAAAATGCAATGATAGTTTTTGATGAAAATAATTTTTTAAATGTTAAAAATAAATATAAAATTAATGTCACAACTTGTATACAAATATATGGTCATGGACCTTACGTCATTCACTTTGTTTTAAACGTTGTGTGTTTTCTTTTTATAAAGGTGAAATCCTACCGGAAGTCCAATAATCAGTGCGAGTGCTGCCAAGGATGCAACCAATATAATTGGCCAATATTTTTGCAGTCGGTTGTACACGGTTATGTTTCCGCCGGATACCTGGTACAAAACAGTTCCCTTTGCGCTGGCAAACTTATCTGCAGCACTCTTTTGAGTAGGAGTTTGAAATGTGCGTATAATCTCTTTACCGTTTGAGTTGTTTACCAGAGACCCAAGATATGCGCTTGAAGCTTTTAGTTTCAAGTTATTGTTTTGCGGCGTCTTGAGCGCAAGTTTAAACTCTGCTGTGCTTTCTGCAGGTATTTCATACGGCAAACTTATGTTGTTTTGTGTTGCAACCTTTCCTGAATTAATCGCGGTCTGCATTTTCATGCCATACGCAGTGACTTGGTCCTGAAGCTGCTCTTCGTTCATTCCGGCAAAGTCTGTTGCATCAAGTATCATCCCTAATACCTGTAGCGCTTGTTGTATGTCTCCAATGACTCCAAACGGCCCTAGCGCTAAGTCTATTGCTGCTTCCGTTGCAAACTCTACAGCATCGTCCGCTCCAAGCTGCAGAAAATCTTGCAACGCCATTTTTGTCAATATTTTTTGCATAACATTTGCCCCAATAACTTCTTCTACCTCTGACGCCGCCGTCCCCTCAATAAATTCACCAGCCGCTGATTTAGTAAGAACACCGATAAATCCTTTTGTTAGGTATTCCGACGCCATTTTTTGGAACAGATACCTCCCGGCTGCTTGTATTGCATGTTCAACCTGTCCAAAGAGGGAGAACGCAATAAGTGATTGTAAACCTTGAGATGTTGTGAACATGCCTATAATCCCCTGTATGAGGTTTTCTATTGCGCTGGGAGACATGGGTGGGTTTTTATCCTTGGAACACACACTTACTCCCGGGGCCACATTGACGCAAAATTGCCCGTCCGGACATGGGCTTTTAGCGTTGCATGGCCCTCCTTCTGTAATATCTGTAATCTGGCATGCGACTCCTGAATTACCCGGATTACATGTACAAACTCCATTAGAACAGACACCTTTAGAGGTAACATTAAAGCCTCCAGAATTGGACGCAGTGGTGCAGTCAAGACTAGTAGAACATTTCCAGTCTTGAGGCGGAATTTCACAATTTGTCCCGCTCCAACCATTTTTGCACAGACAAGTATTGGTTCTATCGGCCGTTGTGTTCTGACAAGGAAGCCCAAGTACGGTTTCCAACGTTACACACACCCCACGGTTGTTACCGCCACATTGTGAGTCGGAGGTGCAATCCTTCTGACAGTGTGTACCGCTCTGTGTCCCCACCAGGCTGCATGTGCACTGACCACTTGACTTGTTGCATAGACCATACGACCCATTGTTTCCACATGCTGGGTCCCCACCATATTTTTCTCTAAAGGCTTCGTCTGGTGTACACGGGTTCCCTAAAAGTGGAGGTTCTTCGCAAAACTTGCCGCTCCATCCTCCACCTTTTGCATTACAAGACTTGTCGTCTGGCGCGCAACACTTGCATTGGCCGTCGCTGCCGCACGTACCGTGATCTCCACACTTACTTTCCACATCTAAACAAGTAATTTCTTTGACCTCGTTGGTGTAGAAATTGCAACCGCCCTGACAAAAAGAGTATGTGTTTGTCCCTGACCCATTTGTAGGCGCATTGGCATTTGTAGGCGCATTGGCATTTGTAGGCGCATTGGCATTTGTAGGCGCATTGTAACAAAATGGTAGATCAAACACAGAGCCCGTTGGATGCTGCGGAAACACATTGAACGCAAAACTTTCCGAGTGACATGTATCAGGACACGCTCCGTATTCCAGGGATTGGCTATTACCGTCTGCGCTTGTACACGCACACATGACTACGCTATTTCCAGGATCTCCTGCAGGAGGGTTTGGCGGAGACACATGTGGCTTTGTTGGTACTGAAAATTTGAAACTTGGCATATACAGCGAGTCATTTCTACAGGGATTTGTGGGTGGCGACATAAAACTTTCACCTTCCGCATTCACACTCACACAAATATCTTCAACAGCTATGGATGAACTCATATCTTTTTTATTTATGTAATTGTTATTTTTATATCATTGTGATTTTTATATTATTTTGTAACCTAAGTATAATGAGGTACATTGAGTTTGCGCTCTCACAAAGACCAAAGCGTGTGTATGTTGCGGTGAGCGAACGCGGAGGGAAGCCAATTAAATGTTAGGCACCTACTAAATACCAAATAGGGTACCGTAACATGGGTATCAAGGGGCTGTCCGCGTTTCTGCGCAAAAGGGCACAGACCGCTTTCATGCCCATGTACATGATAAACCTGTCAGGCAAGCGGGTTGCAGTGGATGTGGCCATCTTGGCGTACAAGTACAGCTACAGTCGGGAAGATGCAAGTGACACGACCTTCATGTCGGATGCCTTCTACAACAACTACCTGTTCATGCGCAGCCAGAATGTGCACGTCACATACGTGTTTGACGGCCCCACAAGATCAGAGAAAATGTTCGAACGGGAGCGCCGCAACCGGGCTCGCGAGAACGCCCTTAATCGCCAAGTGGAAACCATGGAACAATTGACCTGCAAGCGGCAAAAGTTGTCTCAAGAGTGCGATGGGGTGACACTCATCCGAGAAATCACAAAGATTGAGGACGCCATGAAGCAGGTGAAGCGACGGGTGGTGTTTGTCACCAAGGACGACTACCGGTGCATCCAGCAAAAGTTCAGAGACATGAACGTGCCCTTCTTGGTGGCCACACACGACGCCGAAGACCTGTGCGCCAAACTGTGCAAACAGAACCGGGTAGACTTTGCGGCGTCTGACGACTACGACACACTCACATGCGGAGCTCCGCGTGTTCTGCGCAACCTGCTGTCCTCCACTCGTGACATGGAAATGGTGTGCCTCCAAACAATTCTGGGCACCCTAGAGATGACGCAGCCCGAGTTCGTTGACTTCTGCATCTTGTGCGGATGCGACTTTACTGATCACTTGCACAAAGTGGGACCGGTCACCGCCTTCAAGGCCATCAAAGAGTTTGGAACCATTGAAAAAGTGCTGAAGGACCACCCCCACATCAAACAACTGGCACAAGAGGAAGACTTTGGCACCAAATTCAACTACATCGACGCAAGAGCCTGCTTCCTTGAACAGTAGACAACCTACCGGTACCGGTGACCGAGGAAGGCATAATTTTTCGCAGTTCTTAATGTCCTGTGCGCGCACACCTTACTTTGTTGAATGTTGTTATGTTCTGTAAATGGTCGTTTGAACAGTTAGCGTTAGAAAGTGCTCCAATGCCGCAAGCTCAGGCGGTATCAATGTATGTACACTCTTGTTACACGTACGGTAAAAGAATCCCTACTTATTTTGGTTGTATTTTTTCACAATTCTTACGTTACTATTTTATACCAAACTCTGATTAAGTGCGGTAGATGGGTTTCTTGTCAATGTCATTATGCTCTGATATTTCCAGTTCATTTTTTAAATTACAACTAATTAATCAATTTTGTCAATATCTTTTTTTTTCTGTTGTCTTTTTGCATTCTTCATCACAATACAATTTCTGTTTAAAGCATGTTTCAACGCTTTTGACTGGTCTTAGACATCCTTCACAGCAATCCACAGGTTCCAGTTTATCCGCGTAAGGTTGAAGAATTTTACACACGTCGTCACATATTATATTATGAATTTGTCTTCCCGCTTTGCACCTATCACATAATGTGAATACCAAACACTTTGCGCACAGCATAACGGGCTCAACAGATGTGGCGCATATCTGACACGGGTTTGCAGCCCTTATCACAAGGTTTACATATCCATCAATGCAATGACAGATGACGATGCATGATCCAAAGTTGTTTTGCACATAATCCTTCAATGAAGTGGCCAGCAGGCATTGTTTGTACGTACATGTAAGTTCTTTTTTTGCGTTTAACACATTTAGGAATCCGTAGTTTCCTTGAAATAATATTTTAACAACCTCCGTGCTCATGGGAATAATTTTTTGAATCTCATAGACCTTCCTCAACCGGACGAGTTGTCGCACGGAGGGCCATTCTTCTTGCACAGGCAAGCATGGAATGCACATATGAAAATTGGCCAAGGTTTTTACTTCATCTTCCTTTTTCTCTTGGCAATGATTGTTTGTGATCTTTACGCAACGTCTTTTTCGGCTTCTCCTCTTTCTTGGATGCTGTTGTTTTTTCCGAGCCATTAATTCGGGAAAATCAGAAAAAAATGAATGATATTTTTATAACCACAAAAAGTATAAGGGTAAGGAATATTGTATAGAGTTTGAATTAGTTTTCATAGTATGATGTGGTGAAAAACCTTACACCTTATTTTCCACAACTAAAAATGTACTCATCCCATCTGTTGTGAGGACATGCGTTACTTGACAAATGTCCCATAGAAAGAGTTGGTTATATTTATAATTTATAGAGTGAGTGCGCTGAAAGTTTATCTGAAACATAAACTTATCAAAATTGTCAACAAACTTTGTTACATATGGTACGAATTTATTTACATCTTTTAATATTCCAGTTAATCTTTTCTTTATTTCCAAACATCTTGCTTTCGTGGATCAATGTCATCATTGTATTCAAGCATTCAAAAGGCATAGTGGTATGTAAATTGTCTCCAATGTACGTAAACTCCCGGAAACATCCTTGTTGTCGTTTAGCGGCACGGAATACATGTTCTATATTATGTCTCACATTTGAGGTGTGCATGTATCTTCCCCATAATGTTTGTAATAAGCCGTTGATTGCCGTTTTGTCTGTAACAATGATTCCAAGCTCCGTGTCACACGGACGCTCACTCAACGAGCGGTCAGACATGTTTGAGCTACTTCTGACCGCTATCTCGCCGTCGCAAACAGTAATATTGGAGTGTATTTTTACAAATACATTGTTGAGCTTCAAAGATCCTATGAATAGGTGAGAGTATAGCTGAGTGAGGGTTATACCTAGTGATAGAGCATACTGCTCCATCCACCTTTTTGACCAATTCAACAACATTCTCAAAAAGAAGTCAAGAAGTTTTGTTTCGTCTTCATTATAAATGTTTGTTAAAAGGATGAAATAATACTCCTCTCCGCGCATGATTGCCCTGAATATTCTGTCCACTATGCAGCGTGCTATATCATTATGCGTATTTTTCGTGCTGATGAACATTTGCTGTTCCATATGCATGTATCGCTTACTGCGATGCACCAAATGTTTTAAAAGTCCGTGTTCTTTCTCAGCTTGAATGAGCGGGAGTGGGGGATTTGAAATGCTTTGTACGTTTCTATGGAAGAACCGGCCCATCTTTGGTGTGCATGGTACAACAACGCTGAGCTCGTGCCATAGGTAGTTATTATCGTTCAATTTTCCCCACGGCATGCGGTCAGCGTCAACGTCGCAACCAGTGATCATGGCCCAACGGTCATCGATGCAGAGCCATTTTTGGTGATGATACGAAAACTTTCCATGTGGGCTGAACAATAGCTGGACCCCTTTTAGATCGCCAGAGCCTTCGCACACGAAAAGTTTACACTTTTGTTTTGGAAGCATTTTCCGAAACTCTTTTAGCGGCATGTTTCCATAAGCTTCTCCCGGATTGTACAACACTTCAACATTAACACCTCGCTCAGTCGCATCCTTCAGTAATTGTAACAATGTCAGGTCTTCCCATCCAGGAAGTTTAATGTCTAAACGACACAAGAATGTTGAGTATCGGATGCACTTTTTTGCACTTTGAATCAATGCAACAATTGAATTGACACATTCACCAAAGTCATGACAAAATATCGCATGGCTTGCCATTATATCTTTTTAACTGATTGGATTTATTTTCCTTTACATTTATCGTTCATCATAAAAACGCGATACATTTAATTCTGTGTCATTTATTTTGTGTACGCAGAACAAATATAATAATTATGATGACAATGCAATACCTGGGAGCCATGTTGGTATTTGCGACATTATACAAATTATGGTGTGATCCGGATTACAAACAAAAAACAACACTTGTGTGTTGTCTTGCTTGGAGGTTAATTTGTTTTATTTGCTACCGCATCTACATGTGGACCAACGAAAAAGTATACAGATTACAACTATGGTATAAGTGTCGCGGCCTTCCTGACTCTGAAATGAAACCACCCCAGCCAACTCCACTCGGAAAATCAAAATTCCTCAAGTGAACAAAAAATTGTTTATAATAAATTACACATACGCAAACAATGATGTAGTCAACATATTAAATCTGTCCTGGATTGTATCTGATACAGAGTCAAAATACCCTAAATTTTGTAATTGTGTAGCGGTTAGGTATTGTTAATTAACCACAGTTACCGTCTAATTTCATTGGGAAACAGGTGTGCGTAACTGTGCTATCGTCCATAAGACCCGAAATATCTGGATGTTGTGGCTGCTTGGGATTAACTGGGAGCACACATGTCCCTGTGCACCCCGTGACTCCAATAAAAGGACAATGTCCTGTGCATCTACATTGCGAGGGGCCCTTACAGCCTCCAATAGGTGGCTTTCCAGCGTGATTATCCATTTGACATGTGCCGGATCCGAATCCTGCACCTGGGCAGCTGACAAACGTTTCAACCACGTAATGACAATCACAGGTGCCAAAGTCTTCAACACTACAAGGTGATTGTAGATTAGTTGGGTCTAATTTGTCGTACCCCTCTTTACACACACAAGACCATTTTGTTGGGTTTGTAGAGTCCAAGGTGCATGTCCCTCCAACACCACAATCCTTAGTCGAGCAATCCGCTGGCGGAATGGGCGTCTGACACTGGGATCCCGTATACATATTTGGTTCACATGTGCATTGGCCGCCACTTTGTTTTTTGAAATTCCATGTACCGTGACCATTACAGCAATCATTTGTAGAATTTGCAAAACATTTAATGTTTTGAACAAAGTCATGCGGCGACTGCGACTGCGACTGCCATGCGTTGCATTGGTTATACTCGCAGTTTGCGGTTGTTGGATTGGGCGTCCATTCCGTGTTATTTGATATGGGGCATTTGTAGTAGAAAGTATCAAATAGTTCATCTGGCTTTTGTAGCAACATTTGCATATTGCACACGCTGCTACTGTCTGTACAACTTGAAGTACTGTTAAGAAACGTAGATTGTTTCAC
>Ga0213861_10003994_pt1 | contig 12117 bp, 16 predicted proteins | sample PICome_4_FD_160110 | JGI IMG/M metagenome (GOLD analysis project Ga0213861, IMG submission 160110) | Coastal seawater microbial communities near Pivers Island, North Carolina, United States - PICO131 | ecosystem: Environmental > Aquatic > Marine > Coastal | place: USA: North Carolina...
TTATAAATTTAGTACCTATTTTTTAATTTTTGGAGTTTTTTTATTCTTTTAATATTTTCAGTTGTAACTCTTTTTTTTCTCTCAGATGGCTTTTCATAAGTGCTTTTCATTTTCATTACCTTGAAAAAACCCTCTTTTTGAAGTTTTCTTTTAAGAACTCTTATAGCCTGTTCTACATTATTATCTTTGACGTCTATTTTAATAAAAACCTCCAGTTAATTTTCATGGTTGTTATCACTTGCATCTTTGTTTGTCTAGTGTGAAGCTGCTTGAGCTTTTTTTTCCTCTCTTATTTTGGCTTTTCTTTCTCTTTCAACCCTTCTTTTTGCCTTGTCCAAAGTTTTTTGAAATGCATCTTGAGTACATAGAGCTAAAATTACTGGATCTCGTGGTTTTAGGTTAGAAAAATTCCAATAACTTCTTTTTCTTATTAATGAAACTGTTCCTTTTGTGCTTCCAACAAGTTTAGAAATTTGCCCATCTGTTAATTCAGAGGCGTTCTTACATAACCATAAAATTGCATCTGGTCTATCTTGTCGTTTTGATAGAGGAGTATATTTTGGTCTTTTTCTTTCTTTAATTTCAACTTCTTCAATTTTTTTAAGTAAATTTAATTTTTTTGTTTCATCTTTAGAGCATGACTCGATTTCATTTCTTGAAAGTTGACCAGCTAAAATTGGATTGTAAGCTTTAATTCCCTTTGCAACATCTCCATCTGCAATACCTTTGATTTCTAATTCATGTAAGTTACAAAATTCTGCAATTTGTTTAAAAGTTAACGTAGTATTTTCAACTAGCCAGACAGCTGTCGCTTTTGGCATAAATGGAGTTTCAGTCATAATTTATTTTTTTGATCTAAGGTTGCTGAATTTTTTATTGTATTTACTTACTCTACCTTTATCCATGATTTTTTGCGTGCCACCTGTCCATGCAAAATGAGATTTTGGATCTATATCTAACTTTAAAGTGTCATTTTCTTTACCCCAGGTAGATCGAGTTTCAAACTCTGTTCCATCTGTCATTACAACTTTAATTTTATGGTAGTTCGGGTGTATGTTTTTTTTCATGAGCGGAGTTTTATATGAATAATGGTTTTTACTCAATATCTTTTTTATTTATAAGCTCTTTTAATTCTTCATGAATATTGGAATTAGAGGCTAAAATATTCTTTTTTAAAGGCACCTTTGGATCATCTTCAAAAAAATCAATAAATCCTCCTGCTTCTTTTAAAATTATAATTCCTGCAGCAATATCCCAATAATTTAATTCTCTTTGCCAATAACCATCAAATCTACCGCAGGCAACGTATGCCATATCTAATGCAGCACTACCAAATTTTCTTACATTAGAAACATTATTAGAAACATTTATATATTCAGAAAAAATTTTATCTTTTATTTTACTAACTCCCTTTGGACCTCCAGTTACTAGTAGAGCGTCTTTTAAATTTTTTTTATTTGAAACTCTTATCCTAGAGTTATTCAGATATGCTCCATTTCCTTTTTCAGCACAAAACATTTCATTCATAATTGGATTAAAGATAGCACCACATTTAATTTCATCGTCTTCCTCATATCCAATAGAAATTGCAAATTGAGGTACACCATTTAAAAAATTCATAGTGCCGTCTATTGGATCTACTATCCATCTGTTTTTGGTATTTGATTTATTTATTGGTTTTGATTCTTCTGTAATTATTCCATATTCAGGATGAGCTTTTCTTAACTCATCTATAATAATTTTTTCTGTTCTTTTATCAGCAGACGATACAAAGTCTCCTGGTCCTTTGGACGAAACTTGCAGATTTTCAATCTCACCAAAATCTCTGATTAAAGATCTAGAGGCTTTCATACACGCTCTGATTATTAAATTAATTTGTGGTGAGTTTAACCTCATTAATTTACTCTCTTCACATATTCTAATGTACGAGTATCAATAATTATTTTTTCTCCACTTTCAATAAATGGAGGGACGTTAATTTTAATTCCACAGTCAAGAATTGCAGGCTTATAAGAAGAAGAAGCTGTTTGATTTTTAATAGCTGCATCAGTTGTTTCAATAGTACATTCAATATTATTTGGTAATTCAATTGAGATTGGCTTTTCTTCCATGAAAGAAATTGTGACATTTAAATTTTCTTTTAAAAGTTTATATTTTTCACCTGTTATTGATTTAGCAATTTCAACTTGCTCAAATGTTACGTTGTCCATGAAATGACAGTTTTCACCATCTAAATATAAAAAATTAAATTTTTTTTCTTCAACTTCTGCTTTTTCAACAGTTTCATTAGATCTAAATCTTTCGTTTAATTTTGTTCCTTTAATTAAACTCTTTAGTTCAACTTGATTAAAAGCCCCACCTTTGCCTGGTTTCACATGTTGAGTTTTTAAAACATTCCAATAATCATTTTTGTGTTCTATTATCATTCCAGGTTTTATTTCTATAGCAGTAATTTTCATTTGAATTTTCTTATAGCTAACTCAGGTTTTAATTTGGGGTTATCCCAAATAAAACTTGATATTGCAATATATTTAGCTCCTGAATTAATTAATCTTTTATAATTTAAATTATTAATTCCACCAATTGCCACAATTGGCTTTTTAATATTCTTTTTTGACCATCTTAAAATTTTTAGATTAGCTTTTTTTGCATTAGGTTTAAGTTTAGAATTAAAAAAAGAGCCAAAAGCTAAATAGCTCACCTTATCTTTAACTGCATTTATAGCAAGAATTTTAGAATTATGGCAGGTAATTCCTATAATTTTACCTTTAAGTTTTTTTTTTGCAATTTTTACAGAACCATCAAGTTGGCCCATATGACATCCATCAGCTTTAGACTTTGCTGCAATCATATAATCGTCATTAATTAAAAATTTAACTTTATATTTAAGTGTAATTTTTTTAATTTTATTAGAAATTATTAATAGATTTTTTAATTTGAAATTTTTTAATCTTAATTGGAAAAATTTTACATTTCCATAAGATAAAACAGCATCAAGTTCAGAATAAAAATCTTTATATATTTTATCAGGAGAAATTAAATATACTAATTTCTTCAATGGAATTAGGCCGCTGACTGTTTTTCTAGATTTTCAGACCATTCTCCCTTTGAAGCAAGCCCATTCATTTTTGCTCTATGATTGAAAGCTTTTTGGATACTTTCAATATTTTTCTGGTCTTTTCCAAATTCTTTTAAAGCACTTGCTTGCAACCCCCTGCCATAAGAAAAAGTGATTAAAAAATTTGTGTCATTGATTTTATTAATTTCATTTAGGTTTTTGCTAGACTCTATTTCAGACTGACCGCCTGATAAAAATGCAATACCAGGTACATCACTTGGAACATTTTTTTTTAGGCAGTCTAAAGTTTTTTTAGCTATTTCTTCTGCACTAGATTTATCCTTGCACTCCGATCCAGGTATAACCATATTTGGTTTTAAAACAGTTCCTTTTAAATCAACTTTGTAAATTTCAAGTTCATTATAACATTCATTTAGAACATCTGTTGTGACTTGAAAACATTTTTCAATATTATGCGATCCATCCATTAAAACTTCTGGCTCAACTATAGGAACCATTTTAGCTTCTTGAACTAAAGCAGCGTATCTTGCTAATGCATGCGCATTAGATTTTATTGATTGAGCTGAAGGATATTTTTCTCCAATATTATAAACAGCTCTCCATTTTGTAAATCTAGCGCCAAGGTCGTAATATTCTTTTAATCTTTCTCTTAAACCATCTAACCCCTCTGTTATAGTTTCTCCACTTGATCCTGCTAAAGGTTTTGCGCCTTTATCAACTTTAATTCCTGGTATTGCTCCATGATTTGAAATTAATTCTGGAATTGTTGGGCCTAAAGTAGTTTTTTGCTTAATAGTTTCATCAAAGAGAATTACACCACCTATATAATCTTTCATTGAACTCGCATTAAATAAAGTTTGTCTGAAAATTAGTCTATTTTTTTCCAAGTTTTCAACGTTTATACTTTTAAATCTTTTCGCAATTGTACCAGTGCTTTCGTCTGCAGCTAAAATTCCTTTACTTTTAGCACATATTTTTTTTGCAATTTCATTTAGGTTCATAATTCTTATTTATTTTAAAACACTAAGACCAGGCAAGTCTTTTCCCTCAAGGTACTCTAAAAATGCTCCTCCTGCTGTTGATAAGTGAGTAAAAGAAAGTTTGTTTTTACTTTTATTAATTGCGGCAAGGGTATCTCCGCCTCCTAAAATTGAAACTAATGTTTTTTCAGTTGTATTTTTAGAAATATTTTCAGCTATTGACATTGTACCTGTCATAAAATTTTCATTTTCAAAATATCCTGCAGGGCCGTTCCATAACACTGTATTTGAATTGTCAATGGCATGTTTAATGCTTTTTATTGTTTTAGGTCCAATATCTAAAATAATATCATTATCATCTATAGTATTTAAATCTTTTTCTACGCCACTACCATCAAAACTTGAGCCAATCATACAATCTTCTGGAATTAAAATTTTACATTTTTTTTCGTTAGCTTTTTTATAGATGGTTTTAATTATTTCTTTTGTATTTTTTTCAATTAATGATTTTCCAACTTTTAAATTTTTATAAATAAAAAAATTGTTAGCCATAGCTCCAACAATTATTAGATTATTAACTTTTTCAATTAAACTTGTAATTACATTAATCTTGGTTGAAATTTTTGATCCTCCAATAATACATGTAACAGGCTCTTTTTTATTTTGAACCACAAGGTTTATAGCGTTAATTTCTTTTTTTAATAAAGGGCCTGCAAAAGATTTTTTAACAAATTTAGTTATATTATGAATTGAAGCTTGCTTTCTATGTGAACATGAAAAAGCATCGTTTATATAAATATCACCTAAAGAGCCTAATTTTTTTGAAAAATTTTCATCATTATCACTCTCTTCCTTAAAATATCTAATATTCTCAATTAATATTATTTCACCTTCTTTTAAGTGAGAAAATTTCTCTTGAACTTCTTTATCTAAATTTCCCATAAAAAAGTACACATTAGTTTGTAGATTTTTTTTTAAATATTTATAAATAGGTATTAAAGATAATTCAGGAACCTTAAGTCCTTTCGGTCTACCTAAATGACTTATAATTATTATTTTAGCCTTTTTTTCCACTAGTCTTTTTATAAAAGGCAAACACAAAACTATCCTTGTGTCATCTTGAATAATCTTGTCTTTTAATGGAACGTTTAAATCTAATCTGAGAATTATTTTTTGATTTTGAACTTCTAAATTATCAGGAAAAAAATTTATTTTATCCATTAATCTAGATTATTCTCTTAATTTTTTTTGGATCAAACTTGCAATCTTATCTTCGGTTAAATTAAAATGATCATAAACTTCTTTGTATGGAGCACTTTCACCGAACTGATCTATTCCTTGATTAAAACCTTTATTATTTACATATTTTTGCCAGTGAGTGATGCTTCCGGCTTCAAGCGTAACAACAAGTGAGTTTTCTTCAATAATATCCTTTTTATAGTCCTCAGATTGTTTATCAAATAGTTCCATACAAGGCATTGAAACCACTTTTGAATGAACATTGTTTTCTTTCAGTTTTTCTTGAACTTTTATAGCTAACTCAACTTCCGTGCCTGATGCAATTAAAGTTACATTGCTCTCATGTGAAGTTATATTGACAGCATAAGCTCCATTTTCACATTTATTTTCTTTAGAATTATCAGGATTAATATAAGGAACTTTTTGTCTAGATAATGCAATTACACTTGGAGTGTTTTTGCTTTTAAGTGCAATTTCCCAACATTCTAAAGTTTCATTAATGTCTGCAGGCCTAAAAACATTTAAATTTGGAATAGCTCTTAACCCAGCAAGTTGCTCAATAGGTTGGTGAGTAGGACCATCTTCTCCAAGACCAATTGAATCATGTGAAAAAATATAAATCACTTTTAAACCCATTAAGGCAGATAATCTAATTGAAGGTTTACAATAGTCTGAAAAAATCAAAAATGTGCCTCCATAAGGTATTATTCCACTATAAAGAGCTAAGCCATTCATAACAGCAGCCATCCCATGTTCTCTAACCCCATAATGAATATAATTTCCATTATAGTTTTTTGAATTTATAATTGTTGAGTTATTTGTTTTAGTATTATTGGAACCACTTAAATCTGCTGATCCACCAATAAGTTGAGGAAGGATAGCTGAGATGCTTTCAATAGCTGACATAGAGCATTGTCTTGTAGCTAAACTCGGTTTTATATCAAAATATTTTTTTTTTTCTTTTTCAATAAGTTCTCCAAGCTTACTTAAATCAGAGTTAATATAATTTTTTTCAAGTTCGGATTTTATTTTAGGATATTTTTTATCAATAGTTTCTTTCCATTTTTTTTCAAGAAGTTCACCTTTATCACCAATTTTTTTCCACTCATCTAAGATTTCTTGAGGGATCTTAAATGGTTCGGCATTCCATTTTAATTTTTTTCTCACCAAAGCAATTTCATCATCTCCTAGTGGAGAACCGTGTGACGATGCTTTACCTGATTTATTTGGAGATCCAAAACCTATGACAGTTTTGCAAGATATTACAGTTGGCTTATTAGACTTTGACGCTTTGGAAATTGCTTTAGAAATTTGTTTTTCATTATGACCGCTTACTTCTAAAAAGTTCCATCCATATGACTCAAATCTTTTTTTATAATTATCTGAAACACTAAGAGTTGTTGATCCATCAATTGAAATTTTATTATTATCAAAAAAAACTATTAAGTTCTTTAATTTGAGATGTCCCGCTAAACTCATTGCTTCATGACTAATGCCTTCCATAAGATCTCCATCGCTGGCGATAACATAAGTTTTATTATTAATTACATTTGAGTTAAATTTTTTTTTTAAAATTTCTTCGGCAATTGCCATTCCTACGGCGTTACCCAAACCTTGCCCTAGCGGACCAGTTGTTGTTTCTATTCCTGTTCCTTTTTTATACTCGGGATGACCTGCACAAATTGAATTTAACTGTCTAAATTTTTTAATATCATCAATTGAAATACTTTTGTAACCACTTAAATAAAGCAGAGAGTAAAGAAGCATCGAACCGTGACCAGCTGATAGAATAAATCTATCTCTATTAATCCAATTAGGATTTTTTGGGTTAAACCTCAGGTGGTATTTAAATAGTGTAGTCGCAACATCAGCCATACCCATAGGCATACCTGGATGTCCAGAATTTGCTTTTTGAACAGCGTCAATTGATAAAAATCTAATTGCGTTGGATAATTGATTAAATTTTACACTCACTTTTAATAACCTATATAGACTTAAACTAATGATATCAATAATATGGTATAAAATTTTATGAGCAATATTGAAAAGAAAGAAAAAAATTTAACTCAACTTATTGATAAATTAAATTCACTATCTTTGAGTTATTCACAGCCTAAATATGAGATAGAAAAAATTATAACTGAAAAAAATGAATTATCTAGGCAAAAAAATGAAATAGAAAATAAAAATTGTGAATTAATGAGAGAACATAAGTATTTAAAAGAGAAAATTAAAAATTTACAATTAGAAGTTAATAAAAAATCTGAAATTGAAGATAAGTTTAATCAAGAAATCGAGGAATTAAGTCAAGAAACAGAAAACTTAGTAAGCGAGATAGATAAATGGCAAATGTAAATATAAAATTTAACAACAAAGATTATTTGCTTTCATGTGATGATGGGCAGGAAGAATCGCTTAAAAAGTTAACAAAATTTTTAGACAAAAAATATTCTGAACTGCAAGATAAATTAGGAAATATTGGCGAAAATAAACTTTTATTAATAACCACTATACAGTTAATAGATGAATATTTTAATCTCAAACAAAAGGTAGCTGATCAAAAAAAAAAATTAGATGTAATTTCAAATAGATTTCAGGAAATTAAGACTTTAGCTATTAAATATAAAAACAATAAAGATATCGAGATTAAAAAATTGAATGAAGAATTAGAAAGTTTCAAAAAAACTATAGAGGAAAGCAATTCTTTATACGAGTCGATGATAGATAAAACAACTCAATCACTAGAGAAAATAATTTCTAATACAGAGTCACTGTCTAAAATACAGTAGATGCAACAAAAAAATTTAGTAAGACAAAAGTATTATAAATTAAGAAAAAAAAAATATTACGAAATAAATAAATATTTTTTTAATCCATTTTTAGATTTGATTAGATCAAAATATAAAAAAAAAAAATTTAGATTAGGTTTATATTACCCATCTTCATTTGAAATCAATGTGCTTAAGTTATTAGAAATTAATTATATTTCTAATCAAAATTTATTGCTTCCAGTCATTGAAGAAAACAATTCAATGAATTTTTTTCCTTGGAAAAAAAATGAAGTCTTGAAAGTAAATAAATACGGAATATTAGAACCTATTAAATCTTATCAAAATGTTCCTAATATAATGCTGGTTCCTCTCTTAACGTTTGACAAAGATAAATATAGATTAGGTTACGGCAAAGGATTCTATGATCGATATTTAAACAAATATTTGAAAAAATTTAAAAATATTTTGACCGTTGGTGTTGCTTTTTCATTTCAAAAATATCATAAACTGCCGACTAACAATATGGATGTGAAATTAAATTATATTCTTACAGAAAAAGGTATCTATTAGTGAATTTATTAATTTTAGGTGATGTGGTGGGAACATCTGGTAGAGAAGCTTTAAAAAGTAAATTACCTAAAATAATTACGGAAAATAAAATTGATTTTGTAATTGTAAATGGAGAAAATGCAGCTGAAGATGGCAGGGGTATAACTAAGCTTATCGCTGAAGAGTTTTTTTCTAAAGGTGTTGATGTAATAACTTCAGGAAATCATATTTGGGATAAAAAAGAAACTACAGACTATATTGATAAAGAAAGTAGACTTTTAAGGCCGGCAAATCTTGCAGAAGGCTCACCTGGAAAAGGTTACGAAATTTATATTTCAAAAAATAAAAAATATAAAATCGGTGTTATTAATTTAATGGGAAATGTATTTATGAGAAAAACTGATGATGCCTTTCAAAAAGCAAAAAGTATTAGTGAAAAATTGATTTTAAAAAAAAATGTAGATTTTTTAGTTGTCGATTTTCACGGTGAAATCACAAGTGAGAAAATGGCCATGGGACATTTTTTTGATGGTTTATCAACTTGTGTTGTTGGAACGCACACTCATGTTCCCACTGCAGATACTCGTATTTTAGAAAAAGGAACTGCTTATCAAACTGATATAGGTATGTGTGGAGATTATAATTCTGTTATTGGAATGAATAAAGAAAATTCAGTTAAGAGATTTCTTAAAGATAAAAATGCAATCAAGCACTTCCCAGCCGAAGGCGAAGGAACATTGTCAGGAATAATAGTTCAAACAAACTTAGAAACTGGATTAGCAAAAAAAGTTGTTAGATTAATAGATGGAGGTAGCTTAGCTAAATAATTATGGCAGGGCATTCTCATTGGGCAGGAATAAAACATAAAAAAGGTAGAGCAGACAAAGAAAGGTCAAAGATATTTTCAAAACTTTCTAGAGAAATTACTGTAGCCGCCAAATTAGGCGATAAAGATCCAGATATGAATCCTAGATTAAGAACTGCTATTCAAGCAGCAAAACAAGCAAACATGCCCAAAGACAATATTGTTAGAGCTATTAGTAAATCAGAGATGAGTGGTGATAAAAATTATGAAAATTTAAGATATGAGGGATTTGGGATATCTAACGTGGCTTTTATAATTGAAACATTAACAGATAATAAAAATAGATCAGCATCTAGTATAAGAACTGTGCTTCAAAAAAATGGTGGCAGGCTTGGCGAGTCTGGTTCCGCTACTCATTTGTTTAATAATTGTGGAATAATTAAATTTGAGAAGAATAAAATGAGTGAAGAAGAGGCTTTTGAAATTGCGATTGATGCAGGGGCAAAAGATTGTATAAATTTAAAAGATAATTTTGAAATAATTACTAAAAAAGAGGATTTTTATAAAATTAAAAATATACTAGAAAAAAAAATAGATATTTTCTTATATTCAGCTGTAGAGTGGAGGGCTCTGAATTATATAGATCTTGATAAAGAACAAGGTGATAAAATTTTGGAAATATTGAGTGCTTTGGAAGAATTAGATGATGTGCAAAATATTTTTACCAATGCAAATTTAGAAAAAATATAAATATGAAAATCATAGGAATCGACCCAGGTTTAAGTGGTGGTATTGCAGTTTTAGAAAATAATCAGGTTTTAAGTATTTTTGACATGCCAGTAATGTCAGAAGGAAAAAAAAACAAAAGACAATTAAATAGCGCTCATCTTGTTAGCTTAATAAAAGAGAATATCAAACCTAATGAGGATGTAGCAGTCGTTGTTGAGCAAGTTAATGCAATGCCAGGACAAGGTGTTACTAGTATGTTTAATTTTGGTCAAACTTTTGGGGCCATTAAGGGTATTTGTGCTGCTTTAGGGTTGCCTATTTTTTTTGTTAGACCATCTAAATGGAAAAAACATTTTGAACTAATTAACTCATCAAAAGACTCTAGTAGAACAAAAGCTATAGAAATGTATCCCGCATTATCTAATCAGTTGGCTAAAAAAAAAGATGTTAATAAATCAGATGCTATTTTAATAGCGAGATTTTATAGTGAGACAAGATTATTGGACAATAATTGATACTAATTTGATTAAAAACGCCAAATTCATGACACAATCTAAAAGTAATCAACCTTAATGGAACAAGATATTGCAGCCCAAGTAGTTGGATTAGGTGGAGCCACAGATTTCTCTTTATGGAAGCTTTTTTTAAGAGCTGACTTTGTTGTAAAATTTGTAATTATTTTACTAATCGCTGCCTCAATTTTTTCATGGGCGTTAATATTTGATAAATTTAAATTATTTAAACAAATTAATAAATCAATTGAAGATTTTGAAAAAAAATTTTGGAAAGCTAAATCAGCCGAGAGTTTTAATGGTAGCCTTCCTGTTAATTCAAAAGATCCGGCAATATTAATCTTTAAATCTGCTATGGCAGAGCTTATAAAAACTAAAAGACAATCTGCAGCAGTTCAGTCTGCAAGAGTGGGAAGAATATTAGAAATCGTTACAGATAATGAGATGAAAAAAATAGAAAAAAATTTTACCTTTCTAGCAACAGTAGGCTCAACAGCTCCGTTTATTGGTTTATTTGGAACAGTATGGGGAATAATGAATTCATTCCAATCAATTGCTATATCAAGAAATACAAGTCTTGCAATTGTAGCCCCAGGGATAGCAGAGGCGTTGTTTGCAACTGCTTTAGGATTATTAGCAGCGATACCAGCTGTAGTAGCTTACAATAAGTTTAATAGTGACTCAAAAAGATATTTTTCAAGAATAGAAAATTTTTCTAAAAGATTTCTATCTATAATTTAAATTATGGCCTTTAAATTTAATCGCTCAAGAAACGAACCTATGAGCGAAATAAACGTAACGCCGTTCGTTGATGTTATGTTAGTACTTTTAATTATTTTTATGGTAACCGCACCATTATTGACAGTTGGAGTTCAAGTAGATCTACCGGAATCAGCAGCTGATTCCTTACCGGATGACCAGGAGCCGTTAACACTAAGTATTAATTCTAAAGGAGAAATATACATTCAAGAACATCAAGTAACCTATCAAAAAATGATACCAAAACTTTTAGCTATTGCAAAAAATAGAACTGATACAAGAATCTATGTAAGGGGAGATAAAAATATTAATTACGGAAGAGTTTTAGAGGTAATGGGAACGCTCTCTGGAGCTGGTTTTTCTAAAGTTGCACTAATATCTGAACCCTATAAAAACTAGGATGGATTATGATAAAAAGCTTAATTTACTCACTAACTTTTCATTCTGTGATGATTTTGTTAACTATTTTAAGTTTACCATTTATGCTTAGAGAACCCATAGACTTGCCCCCAATAGTGTCAGTAGAACTAATTCAAATTTCAGACAAAACGAACATTCCTTTTGCACCAAAAGCAAGAAAAATAATTGAAGAAAATAAAAAAAAAGAAGAAGAAAGATTAGTATCTGAGCAAGCTCCGCCATCAGCTAAAGCTAAAGAAAAACCAGACAGAATTCCTTTGCCAAATGATAAAAA
>Ga0213861_10003997_pt1 | contig 12112 bp, 14 predicted proteins | sample PICome_4_FD_160110 | JGI IMG/M metagenome (GOLD analysis project Ga0213861, IMG submission 160110) | Coastal seawater microbial communities near Pivers Island, North Carolina, United States - PICO131 | ecosystem: Environmental > Aquatic > Marine > Coastal | place: USA: North Carolina...
CACAGGCGGTCTTAGTAATCAGTGTTCACCGGTACAAGAAGTAACAAGTAATACCAACTGGTTCTGCGTGCAAATATACGGTACGGTTGGTACAGCTTTCAGATGTGTTTAATAAATAAATGAAAAAGAGACTCACATGCCGATAAGTACTCAATGCCTAGAAGCCTTTACGAATAGCTGTATATCAGCGGGTCCGGACTGTTTGAAGACTCAGCAGTTGGCAGGTATACCTACTGCTATCGAAACGGCTGCGATAGGGTGTTCAGTAGCAAATGCTGCTTCATTACCATCTGCCATTGAAAATGAAGGTAGAATGATCTTCGTAGAAGACATCGGCGCATATCGCTTTTCAAACGGCACTATATGGTCTAACGACTATTCCACTTCAACGCGAATTGCATGCAGAATATTTTCTACTGGCGATAACATTGCTGGAGCATTAGGTATCAACACTTCACTTAGTATAAGCGCATCAACTCCCGTGCGCGAATTTACATCATCAGAAAACTGGTGCCAAATTTCCGCAAAACAACTTGGAACCCAAGCAATAAAAACCGATGGGACTCTTTGGAACTGGGGATATAGATACGGATTATCAGCAAATTCGGGTGGAGCTCTTATTAATCGTTCTTCACCAGTACAAGAAGCGTGTTCTGCAACAAACTGGTGTTTTTCTGCTGGCGGCGGCAGCAGTACCGGTCAGATCGGTGGTGCGATTAAGACTGATGGCACGTTGTGGACTTGGGGTTTTAATCGCTGTGGAGATCTGGGAGTTGGAACTGCGACTGGTTTTACCACTTTTGTTACTCCAATTCAAGAAGCAAGTTCTTCGACTGATTGGTGTAATTTTTCGATATTTTGGCACGCGTGTCCAGGAGCAATTGCTTTAAAAACAAATGGCACACTTTGGGGTTGGGGTCAAAATATATGTGGATCTATAGCAGTTAATAACGTAGATATGTATTCTTCTCCCGTTCAAGAAGTTTCATCTAGTACTGATTGGTCAAAAATTGCCGCAAGTATCTTTTCTGCCGCTGGAATTAAAACTGACGGCACGCTTTGGAGTTGGGGATTAGGAAGGTGTGGAAATTTAGCTACAAATACCGCAGATTGTTGTTTTTCGTCACCCGTTCAAGAAATTTCATCTAGTACCGATTGGAGTTTAATATTTAGCTCAAGAAGATGCGGGCAACACGCGATTAAAACTGATGGTACTCTTTGGAGTTGGGGTCTAAACGCTGGTGGCATGCTTGGTAATTCATCCATTGTAAACAGTAGTTCGCCTGTACAAGAAATTTCGTCAAGTACTAATTGGTGCATCGTAGGGCCCGGGCAAACGTTTTCAATGGGAATCAAAACTGACAGTACACTATGGGGTTGGGGTAACAACACGTGCGGCGTATTTGGATCAGATCAGATTCCTATAGGTTCTGCTTTTTCTTCGCCTGTGCAAGTATCAGAAATTACTGACTGGAACTCACTATCGCTTGGTGAATGTCATGCAGCTTTCATATTAGCTAAACAAATTGGATTTAACGAACCATGAGTATTAATTTAGGAAATCTTGAGCTTATTTTAATTCAAAAAATTGATAGCTCATCATCACCGTCAGAAATCCAAACTTACACTAAAGCTCTTGAAAAGCTACGTAATGGAAACATATATACTGTTTCTACCTTTGCAAATCTTCCGTCAAGCAATGCTTCTATAGGAAAAATATATTATGTAAATGATGAGAATTCTGTTGTGTTTGCTTCAGATTTAACCTGGATAAGATTAGGTAGTGAAAATAATTTTGGGTTTGGTTTTGGTCAAGATCTTTACTGTGCGTTAACAGGAGTATGTAATGAAATAGCTTTTTCTCCAGTACAGGAAGTCTCGTATTCTAGTAATTGGTGCTGTATTCATGCTGGAGATTTAAACTCATACGGGTTGAAGAAAGATGGAACACTATGGGCTTGGGGATATAACGCTCAAGGAAGGCGACCTTCCTCGTTTAACAACGAAACTCCAACTAGAGATTTTACTAATAGCACAAACTGGTGCAGTATAGCAGCATTAAACGCAAGTGGTTCTGCTCTAAAATCGGATGGCACGCTTTGGAGTTGGGGTCAAAATAGCAGTGGTGAATCTGGCACTAACACATCAACTTCGTGTTCCCTTCCAATACAAGAAAATACTTCTTCGACTAATTGGAGTATATTATCTCCTAAGGGTCATGCAGCGTTTTCAAATTCTGCTATCAAAACAGATGGTACGTTATGGGCTTGGGGATATAACGTGCACGCACAACTCGGCGATGGTACTGATGTTTGTAGATCTTCACCAGTTCAAGAAATTTCATCTTCGACTAACTGGTGTTTTGCGACGCTAAGTTGTTGGAACGGCAGCGGAATTAAAACCGATGGCACTCTTTGGGTATGGGGATGGAACACTAATGGCCAACTAGGTCTTGGAGTATCCACTGATACAGCGAAGTACTCATCGCCAGTACAAGAAACAACTTCAAGCACAAACTGGTGTTACGTTTCGTTAGGTGACCGAAATACCAGAGCTATAAAAACCGATGGCACTCTCTGGGGAATTGGCCTTAATCAGACAGGACAATTGGCTACAGGAAACATTCAAGATCATTCTTCTCCAGTACAAGAGATCACTTCATCTACGAATTGGTGCTTGTCATCTTCAGTAGGCGCCGCTTCACATGCGCTAAAAACTGACGGATCACTGTGGATGTGGGGATGCGGATGTAAAGGCCTATTATTAAGACCTGAAACTACTAATTATTCTTCGCCAATTCAGGATCCATACAGTTTAAGCTGGGTTGATATACACGGACTAGGAATTTGGCATACGCAAGGTGTAATAAGTGTACCGTATCTATAAGGATAAAAAATGAGCATAGATAAGACTTGTATTACGAGTGTTACAGACGCTAAAATAGCTACAGCAAACTCTAGTTGCGCAACTTGCGATCTTGTTGCTCTTTCAGCTACTACGAATCGTATCACAACTGATCGTAAGAGTTATGCTGCGCTATCATGCGACTTACCGGACTTAAATCTTGGCACTATACCGGAAGGCACAATCTACTATGTGCAGGAACTTGAAGTTCCTGTAGTTGCGACGGATCAAGCATGGACTGGTCTGGATGGAAGAACATATAGACAGGACATTACCTTTTATCAAGTGTATTCTTGGGGTAAAAACGACATAGGCCAGCTTGGAGTTAACGATCTAACATGCCGTTCTTCACCGTCGCAAGAAGTATCGTCAAGTAACGATTGGTGTGATATATCAAACGCCAATCATACTATCGGAATTAAAACTGATGGAACGCTATGGGGTTGGGGGTGTAACATTAATGGTCAGCTTGGAGTTAACGATCTAACATGCCGTTCTTCACCGTCGCAAGAAGTATCGTCAAGTAACTATTGGTGTTGCGTATCTGTATATAGATACTCAACTTCGGCTGTAAAATCCGATGGCACTCTTTGGGCTTGGGGTGCTGGTGCTAGACATCGATTGGGAACTGGATCTCTAGTAAATTATTGTTCTCCGGTTCAAGAGGCCTGCTCACGTACGGGTTGGATTAAAACTTCTGTTGGCGAGGACCACGGCGCTGCTATAAAAGATACTGGCGAGCTTTACAGTTGGGGTTTCAATGCGGTTGGTCAAATAGGAATAGGTGATACAAGCATTGTGACAGCACAGTCGCCGATACAAGATATTACTTCTGCAACGGATTGGTGCGACGTATCTTCGGGTCAACAACAAACTGGAGCAGTTAAAACAGACGGATCTATCTATATGTGGGGATTAGGTGATCGTGGCAGATTAGGTAATAATAGCGTTATTAATCATTCATCACCAGTACGTGAAATTTCTTCGTCTTCTAACTGGTGCAGGATTTCAACTGGATCATTTCACACGATTGCTTTAAAAACAGATGGTGCTCTCTGGGGTTGGGGAAGTGATTATTTTGGACAGATTGGTGATGGCACTACTTGTGGAGGTTTATATGATGGTTGGTCTTCTCCAGTTCAAGAATTTTGCAGTGCTACTAATTGGTGCGCAGCTACAGCTCACGGTACACAGCAAACAGGTGCTATTAAAACAGACGGCACCCTTTGGAGTTGGGGTTGGAATGGTAACGGCCAATTAGGTACGAATAATACTGTTAATCGGTGTTCTCCAGTACAAGAAATATCATCAAGCTGTTGGTGTCTCGTATCTTCTGGCTATTGCAATATGGCTGCAATTAAAGTGGTATAAATAGATCTATACTTAACAATGAACGGAGTGATATATTATGAAGCTCAATATTGGAGCGGGAGCAGAACGCTTCCCTGGTTTTAAGAACGTAGACTTTGATGAAAGAGAAAAGCCGGACTACAACTTTGACATAGAAAAGGATGTCTGGCCTTTCCAAGACAACTCAGTAGAAGAGATCATTGCGAACCACGTCCTCGAGCATCTCGGTGACAGTTTCATGCATACGATGCAGGAGATGTATCGCGTCTGTCAACACGGCGCAATGATACATATTCGCGTACCACATCATCGTCATAACAGTTTCTATGCGGATCCAACTCACAAGAGAACGATCATGGCTGAGACGTTCCGCATGATGGGTAAGAAGCACAACAAGGCAGCTCGTGAGAACAAGTGGCGTACATCACGTCTCGCCGATGTCTATGACGTTGACTTTGAAGTAGTTCACGAAGAGATGGTGCCGGACGAGAAGTTCCGCGAACAGTTCGCAAACGTTCCAAAGGCAGAAGCTGAGATGTACATCCTTCAGCACTGGAACATCGTATCAGAACTCTATGTACAGTTAGTAGTGGTGAAGGAATGATCGAGAATCCTGATAGCCTAAAGGCAATCGTAGAGGAACTCGCAAACAAACATCAGCCAAAACTTGCGAGAGATCTTCTCGATTACTACTTTAAACGATGCGAGACGCTTGCTGACTTTGACGTCCTAGGTTTCCTTGCTCTTAAGAACAGCTATGCAGAACTGTCCGTCAAGGCAGCTGAAGCCGCACACTCTCTCGCAAAAAGTACTGAGGAAATGTACGCAGCGAGGACGAACCTCTATAAGGCATACAACGCCGCGAACCAGCCGGAGAAGGCACTTTTATATACTAGCTTAAACCTAAAGATCACACCTGAAGATTTCGACACTCAGGTCTTTCACGCGGCAAACCTCAAGCTAAACGGGCAACGTGGTCGTGGTGAGATGCTGATTCAAAAGGTGATCGAAAAAGGCATTACTGATAAGCAGAGAAGAGACATTCGTTCAACTCACGCTCATAAGTTCCTTCGTAAGGGTGACACGGGTTACGGCATCGATCTATTCCTTGGTGTAAAGAGGGATAAGGCAACTACATTTCATCTGATGGGAATGGAGAGATGGAACGGAAAACCACAGAAGGGTAAGAAGCTATACATCTACGAGGGCGGAGGTATCGGTGACACGTTCATCAATATTCGCTTTCTAGAGCACGTTAAGGACTTGGGTATGGAACCCGTTCTATACAGCAACCTAGGTCGAGAGGACGTTCTAGACGTTCTGCACCGAAACGGGTTCAATGTAACGACTCACCTATACGGAGTCGATACTACATGCCCTCATACGGAACTTATGGTTCTTCCCTGTGATATGAAGCTTAAAGAAAAGGATCTTTGGAGAGGACCGTATCTCAAGCCACTTAAGCAGGAACATACGGACCTCGGACCTAAGACAAAGTTTCGCATCGGTATAAAGTGTAACGGTAACCCGTACTTCGCACAGGATATGTATCGTTCAATTCCATTCGAGGATATGATATCTGCTATGCCGGAAGGAGTCGAGGTCTATTACATCGACACGGAACAGGAATATCCTGGAGTCATCAATCTAAAGGGTCGTATAAATAACTGGGAGGATACGTTAGACTACGTCTCTCAGATGGATATGATCGTAAGTAGCTGCACGAGCCTTCCTCATATCTCAGGAGCAATGGGTATTCCTACGGTAGTGATGCCGCCTATCGCAGAGTACTATATCTGGTCATCGTCTAGAGAGAACGACACTTCTCCTTGGTACGGAGATAACTTTCGAGTGTTTAAACAACAGAAGGTTCGCGATTGGAAAGAACCTCTCGAAAAAGCGAATAAGTATGTAATTAAGATTATGAAGGAACTTGGTTATGCAGATTGATGTATTTGTAAGAACACACGACGGTCAGAACGTCCATAACGATTGGAGAACTCGTTATGCAAAGATGGGAAAGCAGGAACTCATAAAGGGATGTTTTAACTCTCTTTTAAAAGCCGTTAGCTATGTGAAGGATCACAACGTTCGTCTTACAGTTCTTGACGATCACTCCTCTCCTGAGTTCATATCATGGCTCAAGGAAAAACAGAAGGAGAGATACTTTCATATTCAGCATCTCGAAGAAAAAGGTTATCGGCATTCAGCGCATCAGCAGTTTATTGCGTGCCGTGACAGTGATGCAGATCTTATTTACTGTGTAGAAGACGATTATCTTCACGTTGAAACTGCTCTTCAGGAAATGATAGACTCTCACAATCTATTCTCAGAAAAGCTAGGCCATAGAAACATCGTTCTGTATCCGTTCGATGCACCCGAGATATACAATCCACCGAAGGATCAGTGTCTACTCGTTCACGGTTCAAATAGACACTGGAGAACCGGTCACTATAGTACTAACGTAATGTGTACGACTCCAAAGATTTTCCGTGATCACTGGCCACTTTTTGAAGTACTTGCTCTTAACTATAATGGTGATTATCTTCGCAAGGAAGAAGAAAAAGACGACAACATTCGTTACGAGGAATCAAATACAATTTGGAACATCTGGAAAGCAGGTCACGCTATGAGATTTAATCCAGTACCAAGTCTTGCGCTTCATATGCAATTTGATGCTCAATGGGATCCGTTTATTGATTGGAAGCAGTGGTGGAAGGACTATGCGACAGAATGATATGTGCATATGCAATTGCAAAAAACGAGGAAGAAAACATACCTCGCTTTATCGAACAGACCAAGCTTTTTGATCAAGTCGTAGTTCTTGATACAGGATCTGAGGATAGAACTGTAGAACTTCTTCGTGAAGCAGGTATTCTTGTTGAAGTAAAGAATTACAAAGAATTTGATTTTTCAAAAGCAAGAACAGAAGCAATGGAACTTGCTAATTCAGAAGTTGAATGGTTTCTGTGGATCGACTTCAACGAAACTCTTGAAATTACTCAGGGGCAGATAGATCATATAAAAAATGGTGATGCCGATGGATATAAGATCAACTGTTATGATTATTACAATAAAGACTATCTCGAGAATAAGCTAAAAATACACCGTAGAAATAAGTATCGTTGGGCATATGCTGTTCACGAATATCTTGTGCCAGTCTCTGATGATATAAAGCTTGATTATATTGATGTAAAAATTACAAAAAAGAAGCGTCAATCCTATGAAAAAGATCGCTTTCAGACTATGATCTGTGAACGCGAACTCAATAAAGGATTAGAACATCATGATGATATTGCTCATTATTCTTGGTGGGCTATTGCTTTTTATAATGATAATGAAATATGGTATAGAGTAGCGCATCACGCAAATAATTACATTAAATACACGTATCCTTATACAATAGAGTTTAGAGTTTACTGCTTTATTTACTTGTGTAATTATGACATGACTGAAGGAAAGCGCGATAAAGCAATAGATAATGCAATACACGCATTGAGCGAATCAATTATCTTTAGAGATAGAGTACCAGCGTGTTTTCAAAAAGCAATAAATAATCTGAATGCACTTGGAGTTGAGTTGACTGTGCACCAAATACAGAATGGAGTTACAGAATGAAAAAGACATTTATTATCAATGGTGGTGCAGGAAGAGTTATCTGTGCAATTCCTGCATTGGAAAAGTATGCAAGGCTAAATCCAGAAAATGATTTTAACGTAGTCATTCATGGATGGGAATCACTTGTATGGAGCCATCCAATTTTACAAAATAGAACATACGGTATTCAAAATAAAGGTATCTTCGAGCAGGTATTCAAAAATTCTGAAACTGTATGCCCAGAACCATATTTTCTTCATGGTTACTATAACCAAGAATTGAATATGGCAGAGGCTTTTGATAAAGAAATCAATCAAACTGACGATCACTCTGACCTTGATAAACCAAACCTCTATATCAGCACGCTTGAAAAGAACTCAGCACAAAAAATTATTCGCGATCATAAGAACGAAAAGAAAAAGATGTATAGCGTAGTGATTCAGCCATATGGTAGTGGAATGAGAGTTATAAATGATCGTCCATTCGACACAAGTCATCGCAGTATGGATGTAGACCAATATCTTGCACTCGCACAAGAGCTATCTAAACACGCAGTTGTTTACTTTTTTGGACCACCAGAACTTCGGCATCCAGGAGACGAATTTAGTATTCCTCTCAACAATTTCAATCCAGATCTTCGTATGTTTATGAGTATTATATCGCAGGCAGATTATTTTGTAGGATGCGACTCTGTCGGTCAACATATGGCAAGAGCTTTTGATAAACCTGGTACTATTCTTATGGGATCTACCATGGACGGAAATGTAACATATCCAGATCATTTCGACGTCATACGCAAGCATGGCCAAGATCCAGTATATAATCCAATTCGTTTTGGTGGCGTTGACTCAGATCTTACAGATCGTCTTAACGATGGTATTATGATGTTCGAACAAGAACAGCTCAAAGAAACTATCGACGATATTTGTGCAAAGATTTATACACTACAATGATGTTTAGAGAATGCGGAGAATGTACTGGATGCTGTTCAGGACAATTAGCGGCTAACATATATGGTCGTATAATGCGGCCTGGAAAACCTTGTGACTTTCTTACTAAGGGTCTGTGTACGATATATGAGAATAGACCACAGTCTCCATGTAGAAACTTTCAATGCGGTTGGAGCCAGCATCTCTTACCGGAAGATATGAGACCGGATAAGTGTGGTATCATGGTATCAGTAGAGACAGCTAAAGACGGTTCGCAGTTCTTAAGACTCGTAGAGCTCTGGCCTAATCCTACGCAGGAATCGTATAAGAGGATCTTTGAAGCAGCAAAGACGCTTGGTGCAAAAACGGTTATAAATCACTATACGGAGCAGAAATGAAACAATTCTTTTTTATGAGTGGATTGCAAAGATCGGGTTCTACATTACTAGGATCTTTACTTGCCCAAAACCCTGATATTCACGTGTCTCCAACTAGCCCATTACTCGATTTCTTATGTAAATCAGAAGGTGTATTAAACGATCTTGAAAAACAGTATACATATGACGTAAAAGCTGTTGGCAATTCAATGCATAGAAGCTCATTTGATAATTTCTATAACCATATAGAGAAACCAATCGTTGTTGATAAACATAGAGGTTGGACAAGAAATATTAATACTGCAAAAACGGTGCTTGGCATAGAGCCAAAGACAATTGTAATGTATAGACCGATTGCTGAAGTCGTATCTTCTTTTATTAAACTCGCTGATAAAGATCCAAATAATGCAATAGATCAAAATCTAAGAGAAAAAAGTCTTGAGATCAACAGCAATAATCGTGCAAGATTTGTGTGGGAAGAATGGACATACGAAATTTACGATTCACTTAGATACGGTTTGAAACATAATCGAGAATCAATACACGTAGTTCACTATAAAAAATTAGTTGACAACCCAACAAAAGAGTTATATAATATATACGACTTTCTAGAATTGGATCGTTATGAAGGGCATTACTTTGAAAATATACAAAATTCGCTGAGTGAGCAAAAAGACGAATTGTGGGGTTTCAAAGGATTACATGATATAAGATCATCTGTTAACTACGAAAGTAACAATCCAATAGATGTCATAGGAGAAGATCTATGCCATTATTTTTCAATATACGATGAGTTTTTAGAAATATAACAAAGGAGAAATAACAATGAAAATGTTATACATTATCGACCGTACTTCAAGAATGCATGGATATGAACTATCCCCGAGTCTTAAAGTAAAGATCGGAACAGAAGAAGTAACACTTACTTCGGAAGAATTCCACATTGATAAATTTCATGATGCGATTGCAGCTGGTTCTACAATCACTGTATATGGAACAAGAAATGTCACGGCATTTCGTGGAAGTGAATTAACTGGTGTTCAAATTTCAAATTGATTCCAAAGATAATACATATATCTTGGATCAATACGGAAATACTAAATTCTGAACATCCATTTGCTAAAAATACAGTTCAAAAACTAGTTGAGCTGTCACCGCGATGGAATGTTCATATTAGCAATGACGAAGAGATTGATGAGTATCTTTCTTTAAACATGGAAAAGAGTGATTATGATTTACTTCAAAATTCTCATGTTGTTGAAAAAAGCGATGTTTGGAGACTCATCAAACTATATAAAGAAGGCGGTTTATACACTGATATAGACCGCCTTTGTAACACTTCGATTGATAGTTTGATCACGGAAAAAACAATGTGTTTATTACCAACTTATCTCGATAGTGACTTTTCACAAGATTTTATGTGTAGTGCTCCAGGAAATCCTATTTTTCTTGAAACTTATAAACTCAACATGGAAAGAAGAAAAGCTGGATATAACAATACGTATTTTCTTGGCCCTCAAACATATATGCACGGAATAACAAAAACTTTATTTGGAAATATTATAGATTCAAATCCAGGAATTGAAATTTTCAATAAAATACGTCTTGAACTCAAAAGCTATCCATTTATCAGTACATATAGAGAAGATCCTCCGTATAGTACTCTATTATATAGACCAGAGAAACAACAAGTAGACTTTGACCACGAAGTGATAAAAAGAGACTTTTATAGAATTTCTGGCATTAGACATTGGACTGGAGAGTGGTAAAATATGAGAGTTTTCGTCAATGGATCATTTGACTTACTTCATACTGGGCATTTAGAAATGTTGTTTTATGCAAAAAGCTTAGGTGCTCATTTGCATGTCGCAATAGATTCTGATAAAAGAATTAGTGAGCACAAAGGACCTGATCGGCCTGTCAACCCTTTACATATACGCAAAGCAATTATGCAGTCTCTCAAGCCAGTAGATACTGTAAGCGTATTTTCATCCGATCAAGAACTAATAAATACTATCAGAGCATATTCACCAGACATCATGGTGAAGGGATCCGACTGGCGGGGAAACCGTGTCATCGGAGAAGAGTACTGCGGTAAAGTTATATTCTATGAGAGAGTGAATGATGAGTCAACAACAAAAATCATTGAAGATTTTATTAGTAGGCGACAGCTGCTATGATTACTATCACTACGGTGAAGTAAATCGCATATCCCCAGAAGCGCCAATTCCAATTTTAGATTTTACTCATGTCACAAAGAAGCGTGGCATGGCTTCAAACGTGTATGAAAACCTTAAGGTTCTAGGTGCGGATGTTCATATCGTTACGTCCTTCTCTGAGAATAAGAGACGCTACATTGACATTAAGACAGGACAACAACTTTTACGTGTTGATGAAAAGATAAACGAGGAGCGATACCAGGATGTTGAGGCTCCTCTCTTTTCAGACTACGATGCAATTGTTATTTCTGACTATGATAAAGGGTTTATGACGATTGGCGACATCAACGATATACGAAGATCGTTTGATGGGCCTATCTTTATTGATACTAAGAAAAAAGACGTCGGTAACATTGGCGACTGCGTCGTAAAGATCAATCAACACGAATACAAAAACATAACGTCGCATCCACTTCCTGAAAATCTAATAGTTACATACGGTGGTGATAAGGTATCTTGGAACAATCGTTGGTACTATCCACCAAAGGTAAATGCTTATGACGTCTGTGGAGCAGGGGATACATTTCTTGCTGCTCTTGCTTTTGAGCACCTAAGAAAAGATGACATGGAACAAGCAATAATGTTCGCTATGAAGGCCGCGGCTATTACTGTGAAACATACAGGAGTATATGCTCCTACTCTACAGGAGATAGAACAATGAAGAATGTAAATCTACCAAAGATCTTTATGCCGTATCTATGCGAAGACGTAATAAGACTTGGTAAGGATAACGATG
>Ga0213861_10004000_pt1 | contig 12110 bp, 13 predicted proteins | sample PICome_4_FD_160110 | JGI IMG/M metagenome (GOLD analysis project Ga0213861, IMG submission 160110) | Coastal seawater microbial communities near Pivers Island, North Carolina, United States - PICO131 | ecosystem: Environmental > Aquatic > Marine > Coastal | place: USA: North Carolina...
ATAATGACTCAAAAGTGGTGGTTACACCGTTATAAGGAAATGTATCAAGAGCAATATCTATTTTTTTATAAAGATTAATATGATCTTTTGTATTTAAAAAATCTGAACTATTATAAATTTTTATAGAATTTTGTACTCCAAATTTTTCAAATTTTTCTAAAATAATATTGTCAGAAACATTTAAAGAAGATTTTAAAATTAATTTTGAGTTTTTTGCCTCTTTCAAAATTCTACTCCAGACCTCAACAACTTCATTTGAAATTTTAAGAAAATTATTAAATGATCCAAAAGTAATATATTTATTTAATTTAGCTGGTGTATCAATAAATTCTCTATTAAATTTAAAGCTAGAGTGACAATTCCAAATATCTGATAGTTTAAGAATTTTTTCTGTATAATATTTTTCCTCATCATTTTTTATTAAATTTCTATCTGAAATTAAGTAATCTATATTTGAAAAACCAACTGTATTAGGATAACCAAGCCAAGAAACTTGAAGTGGAGATACTCTAGAATTAAAAATCTCTATTCTGTCTGCATGGAATAAACCCATAAGATCAACTAAAATTTCAATTTTATTATCTTGTATTATATTTATAACTTCTTGATTATTTGCTGTACTTAAATTCAACCACTTGTCAAAATTATTTTTTAATTCCAAAGAACTATCTTTTATATAACTATCATCTATTAAGTTTATTCCAAATGTTTCAAATTTATTCTTATCAAAATGTAAAAGAGTTTCTTTTAAAAAATAAGTAATTGAGTGACTGGCTCTAAAATCTTTAGATACAAACCCAATTTTGATTTTTTTATTTTCTTTATATTTTATTGTACCGATTCTTTTAGTTTGATATTTTGGAAAAAAATTTGCAAATTTTTTGGAATATTCAAAATAGTTTTTTTGACTCCAGTTATAATCATAATTATTTAAATATCCTAGGGCCCCAAATACAATTTTTGATTTTGATTTATTTTTAGATAATTCTTTTAATAAATTTATTGCTTTATTAATATCTAACAAATATTTATATAATCCTATCCCTGATACATATAATTGTTCATTATAACCAATTTCCTCCACACACATTTCAAATAATTTCTTTGCTTTTTTAAAATACAGAATAATTTCAATATATTTTTGTGAATTTGTTACGCATGTTGTAATAAAATTGCATATAGCCTCAATTTTTTTATTATTAGTTTTTGATTTTAAAAAATAATTTTCAAAATCATCTAAAGCAGAAATAATATCATTTTTATCATTATTTGACTTAAGAAGTTTACTTACACCACTTATATTAAATAGATCAGGATAATTTTCTAAAATATAATTATTTTTTTTGATCTCTAAAATAACTTCAATAAATTTTTTTTCAGAAAAAAGTTTATTTATATTATCTAAAAAATATTTATCTTGCATAATCTATTTAGCAATTAATTTTAACATATTTTATGTATTATAATAATTGTCAGTTTAACCAAGTATATTTATCTTTAAAACTGTCTAGAAGTTTATAATATATTTTATACTTATCTTGATCATAAGAAAATATATTTTGCCTAACTTGATTATTGCTTAATGTTTTAATTATTAGGTTTTTTTTTTCATTTAATTTAAGAATATCTGGTGTCCATGGTAATTCACAGAATTTAAATATTTCTTTTGAATAAGTTTTCTGGTCAGATGTTAACTTTCTTAAATCAATTGATAATATATTATTTTGTAATTTTTTTTCATAAAATGACATTACTTTAATGTAACTATCTATATATGCTAAAATATCTGATATTGTGTGAGTCCAGGGTAGTTCTGGTAACATCGACTGATAAATTGCTATTGCATTATCATTATAATTTCTTCTACAATTAATGAATTTAGCATTTGGAAAAATTTTTAATATTACCTCAATATTAAAAAAATTTTCTAATGATTTATCAACAAAAAATAAATTTTTTTCACTTTTTGAAAAATAATTTTCGTATCTATTAATTACATTTTTTTTTAATTGTTTAATATCTAAATTTAGAGAAAAATTTTGAATTTCAAAATTTTTTTTAAAAATTTGATTTTTAATCAAATTAATAATTTCTGTGTTAAAAATTGAGGTTTCACCTAAACTTATAACATTATAGTTCGAATTATTAATCATTGATTCTATTAACGTTGAGCCAGATCTGGGAAGACCAATTATGAATATTGGAAAAATATTATTTAAACTTGCATTGTCATGATGCAGATTATCAAAATTTATTTTATTAAAAAATTTTGATATTATTCTATTGTAATAAAACAAACCTTGTGAATTATGATCATTTCTTGATTTGAAACATTTCTCTTGAAATTTATTTAGATATTGTAATTCTAAATCATGATTTTTGTTTTGTTTAGCAATTTTTGATAACAAATATTCAGCTAAAAAATTATTATTATTTTTAATATCATTTAAAATTTGGGTATATTTATGTAAGTATTGCGGTTTAACTGTATACAAACCATAATATCCTCTTAATTCATATTTATTTAACTTAATTGCTTTTAAATATAGGTTTTCTGCTGATAGAAAACTTCCTCTAACAAGATAAGCATCAGCAAGATTTAGAATTATTTCAGCTGAATTTGGTGAAATTTTTAATGCTAATTTATAATTATTAATACAATCATTAATTTTATTAAGTTCAAAATAAATGACTCCAAGAAAAAAATATGTGCTGGCAGTATTGTTGTGCTTATTTAGCTCATTTAAAAAAAAAATTAATGCTTTTTTAAATTGTTTTTCTTGAATTAACCTTTTTCCTAAATTGATATCCATATAGTAATTTAAATAAAAATGTTATATTTTACTTTATTAAATTAATAAAATGAAAATTAATAATCTTCCAAAAATTGTTTCGGTTTTTCCAATTAATAATTTTATTATATTCCCAAGAACAACCGTACCTTTGAATATATTTGAACCGAGATATGTTAAAATGATTGATGACAGTATGAGTTCAAATAAGCTAATAGGCATGATACAGCCCAAAAATTTAATAAAAAATCAATTACAACCAATCTTGCATGATGTTGGATGCCTTGGAAAAATTACAAGTTTTAAAGAGACTGATGACAAAAGATATATAATTGAACTTAAGGGTTTAATTAGATTTAAAATCATAAAAGAAATAGAAAATTTAAAAGAATACAGGGAATATGAGGTTGATTTTCAAGATTTTACTCATGACCTTGATGAAAAAAAAGAAGAACTAAAATTTTCTGACCTAGAACTTATCTTTAAAGATTTAAAATCTTTGTTTGAAAAAAGAGGATTTATAATAAATTGGAAAGAACTCGAAAAACAAAGTTTGAATGAAACAATAAATGCTTTAGCAATGGCTTCGCCATTTTCATTAGAAGAAAAACAAGTTTTATTGGAAGCTGAAAATCTCAGTGTTAGAAAAAATAAAATTGCTGAAATTTTAAGCACATATAATCACGATATCTTTAACAATACCACACTTCAATAATTAAAAAAAATTCCTCTATCAGCTATTTTTGTAAATACCTTATTAATTGATTTATAATTGCTTATTTTTTTTACTGCTTTACTCAAAAATTTGTTTTTAATTTTTCTTTCAAAGTTAAAAAATTCATGAATCAAATCAACTCCATTAGAAAAAATTAAATTTTTATGTTTTACACTATTTTGAAATTGAATACTTACAGATTTATCTATCGGTAGACCGACCTCGATTTTGCTTTTAATAATGTTTAAAAGAACTTTTATATCTCTGATTGTCATATTAAACCCTTGTCCTGCTAATGGATGTATTTTATGTAATAAATCACCAAAGGCTAAAATATTTTTTTGATAATAAATTCTTAAATTTAGAAATTCTAACTGAAAACTATTAATTTTTTCTATTTTTTTTATTTGGTATTTTGTGTTTTGCTCTCTAATTAATTTTTCTATATTTAAATTTTTTTCACTAAAAGTATTTGAAATAGAATAAACAACTGAAGTTTGTGTATTTGAGATTGGCAGAAATGCCAAAGGTCCCTTGGTTGTGAAAATTTGTACTGCTGTGTTATTTATAATTTTTTCATGTGTTATAATTGTTGTGTATGCATTACTATTATATCTTTTTGTTAATTTTTTATTAAAAAATTTCTTTGTGATAATGCTTAAGGGATCGCAATTTACAATTAAATCATATTTTTTAATAAAAGATAAATTTTTAGAAGAAATGATTTTTGAGTTAAAGTATTTATTTTTGGATAAGTCATATTCTAATAATTTATATAATTTATGATTTTTAACAGTTGAAAAAATTTCATCATTATTCTTTTCAAAATCTATAATTTTTTCACTATTTAATTTATCTGAAAAAATTTCAATTTTTTTAAGTTTCCACAAAAGCTTCTCTATTTTTATTACATTTTTATTTAAAAAATCTGTATTACTTTTTGAAATACCAATTGTTCTGGTTTTGTTAATATTTAAATTTTTTTTATTGCATAAAACTTCAACATAAATATTTTGCCTAGTTAGTGCTTTGGCCAAAGTTAAGGCTGTTAAACCATTTCCAAGTATACAGATTGTCATATTATTTTTAATTTTAACAATAAAAATTAGATGATACAAAGTGATTAAATTGATTCATATATATGGATATTAAAAAAACAGCTAATTTATTACTTAATTTTGCTATAAAGAGACTAGCAGAAATATTTGGGTTCTTTACTTTTTTAGTAGGCTTAGGTTTGTTTGTAGCTTTGATTTCTTATTCGCCAGAAGACCCTAATTTTATTTTTCCTCAAAATACTCAGATCAAAAATATATTAGGTTTTCAAGGTAGCTTTGTATCAGATTTGTTTTTTCAATCAGTTGGATTAGTTTCTTACCTTGTTTCATTTACTTTTCTTATAACTGGTATCAATATTTTTAACACTAAAGAATTTTTTTTGATTATCGAAAACTTTTTTTTCGTTATTTTATATTCAATTTTTGGGACACTTTTTTTGTCTCACTTTTATTCAGATGTTTTTACAATTTATATAAACGGTAATGGTGGTTTTATTGGTAATTACTTGAGTCAAACTTTTCTTAATTCTTTAATTCTTTTAAATAAAGATATTTTTTATTATCTGTTAATTTTAATTACATTAATTTTTTTCTTAATTAGTATTAATTTTAATCAAAAAAAATTTGTTTTTTTTATCAAAAAAATTTTTAACTTATTTCAAAAAGAAAAAGATAGAAACTACACTGATAAAAGTGAAATCATTAGTGAATACATCCCTCAAGATGAAATAAAAAACCTTATTCAAGAAGATTTACCTTTTATAAAAACTGAAAATAAGTTTGAAAATAAAATTAAATTTCAATTACCAAACCTAGAACTATTAAAGTTTCCAACAAAAAAAGAAAAAGAAAAATTTTATAAAAATGAAACTCATGACTCTGATTTTTTAGAAAAAATATTAATGGACTTTGGCGTAAATGGAAATATTAAAAAAGTCAGTCATGGCCCTGTGGTTACTCTTAATGAGTTTGAGCCAGCAGCAGGAGTTAAGGTGTCTAAAATAATTAATCTATCTGATGACATTGCGAGAAATACTAGTTCTGAGTCTGCTAGGATAGCTACTATACCAGGTAGTAATACGGTGGGGATTGAGCTACCAAATAACTTTAGAGAAAATGTTTATTTAAGTGAAATTTTAGATAATTCTGATTTTAAAAAAAAAGATACAAAATTACCTATAGCTCTTGGTAAAAATATTTCTGGCAAACCTATAGTTGGAGATTTAGCATCAATGCCACATCTTCTTATTGCTGGAACAACAGGATCAGGAAAATCAGTTTGTATTAATACCATTATTTTATCTTTACTTTATCGACACACACCAGATAAATGCAAATTTATTTTAATCGATCCTAAAATGCTTGAACTATCAACATATGAAGGAATTCCTCATTTACTTTGTCCTGTAATCACAGAAGCAAAAAAAGCAGCCTCCGTACTTGGTTGGGTAGTTAAAGAAATGGAGAGTAGATATAGATTAATGACCAAAGAGGGTGTCCGAAATATTGACGGATATAACTCCAAACACAAGCTACCTATGCCTTATATAGTGGTAGTGGTGGATGAAATGTCTGATTTAATGCTTGTGGCAGGTAAAGAAATTGAGAATTATATTCAAAAGTTATCTCAAATGGCTCGTGCTGCAGGGATCCACATCATAATGGCAACCCAAAGACCTAGCGTTGATGTTATAACCGGCACTATTAAAGCTAATTTTCCAACTAGAATATCTTTTCAAGTTACATCAAAAATAGATAGTAGAACAATTCTTGGTGAGCAAGGTGCTGAACAATTACTTGGTAAAGGAGATATGCTTTATATGTCTTCTGCTAACAGAATTATAAGAATACATGCACCATTTGTATCAGATAATGAAATTGAAAAAATTAACAATTCACTCAGGGCACAAGCTGAACCTGACTATGTGGATGAAATTTTAAATTTTGCTGACGAAAAAGAAACTGGTGATAGTCAAAACCAAGGTGATAAAGATGTCCTATACGAGTCAGCTTTAGAAATAATTAGATCTGAAGGTAAAGCCTCTACGTCATTTCTTCAAAGAAAACTTCAAATTGGATATAATAGAGCAGCTAGAATTGTTGATATGATGGAGGCCGATGGTATTGTTAGCAAAGCAAACCACGTTGGTAAAAGAGAAGTTCTTTGATGATTAAATATTTGTACATATTTATCATTTTTTTTTTCAATATAAATTCAAATGCGAACAACAAAGAAAATATCATAAATAATCTAAAAAATACAAAGAATTTTAATTTTGATTTTGAACAGTATATTAATAAAAAACTTGAAAAAGGGAATTGTATCATAGAATATCCTAAAAAAATTTACTGTGAATACACAGGGGAAAAAAATAAGATTTTAGTTTCTAACGGCAAGTCTTTAGTAATAAAAACACAAGTTGGTTATTATCGCTATCCAATTGATAAAACTCCACTGAATTTAATCTTGGATAAAAGTTTTCTTATAAATAAGATTTATAAACTTGAAGAAAGGATTGTGGACAATTCCTTAATAAATTACACAATCAATGAAAATGACCTTGAAATTAATATATTTTTTGATGATAAAACATTTAATTTAATTGGCTGGCAAACAAAAGATATGTATCAAAATCTTAATATTACATTTCTTTCGTCAATAAAAACAAATGAAACTTATGACAAAAACATATTTAAACTACCAATTCAAAATTAGATTACAATTGTTTCTGTTTTAAAAATTTTCATACCTCTTGCAATATAATTACTTAATGCATTTTTGTGATCCAAAGTACAAGTGTGTACCCAAACTCTGTTAATATTATCATCAAAAGATTTTTTTATCGCTTCAGATAATAAATATGAGCCTAATTTTTTATTTTGATATTGATCTAATAATCCAAAATAAGCTAATTCGACTTCTTTTTGTTCAGTGTGAAAAATTAATTCAAAAAAACCTGCTAAATCATCATTGTGTTTAAAAATATAAGTTTTAACTTTCTCATTAGAAACATAATCAATCCATTGACTTTCCATCCATGCTAATCGATCTACCCATCTATATTTTTTACCAATATTTTTATAAAAAAATTTATTTAATTGAAAATTAATTGGATCTAACAAATTTACCGAATACTCTTCTGAGGGCTTATGGACTTTTTTCAAATCCTGAAGAGAGTTAATTTCTAAATAACTTCTTATAACTTCTTGTGTCACTCAATCATTTTCCCAACTTTTTCACCACCAAAAAGATGAAAATGTAAATGTGGAACCTCTTGACCTCCATGATCACTTACGTTTGCTAGTACTCTGTAGCCACTTCCTACATCTGTTGAAATACCAAGTTTTTTTGCAACTATGTTTATTCCTTTTAGTAGTCCAACCATCTCCTCAGATGAAGCATTCAAACTAAAGTCATCAAGATCAATATAATTTCCTTTAGGAATTACTAGAGCATGTATTTTTTTTTGTGGATTAATATCATGAAAAGATAAAACAAAATTATCTTCGTAAATTTTATTACATGGAATTTCATCCCTTAAAATTTTTGCAAAAATATTGTTGTGATCGTAACTCATTTCTTTCTATTTTCTAATTCTACCATTACTTCCTCAATTTTTATTTCATTAGCTTCTAAATACATTAGCAAATGATAGATTACATCTGCTGCCTCGTGAATTTTATTGGAATTTTCTTCAACTGCTTCGATTAATTCATTAATTTCCTCTAAAACCTTTGCTTTGCTTAGTGATTTATCAATAAGTAATTTATTTGTATAAGAGCCTTCAACAGGAACAATTTTTCTTTCTCTTGCAAGTTTAATTAAATTTTCTAAAGTTTTAAGCATATTAAATCCTAACAGGAATTCCTTTTGAGTCCAAATATTCCTTAGCCTCTTTTACTGAATGTTTGCCATAGTGAAATATTGATGCTGCTAACACAGCACTAGCTTTACCAAATTTTATACCTTCAACTAAATGGTCTAAATTACCAACACCTCCTGAAGCAATAACTGGGATATTGACTTTAGAAGATATTTTTGACATTAGATCAATGTCATATCCAACTTGGGTACCATCTCTATCCATTGAAGTAACCAGTAGCTCCCCTGCTCCACTATCTTCCATTTTTTTTGCAAAACCTAAAGCATCAATATTTGTTTTGTTTCTTCCTCCATGTGTAAAAATTTCCCATTTATTGTTGTTTTTTTTAGCATCTATTGCAACAACAATGCACTGAGATCCAAATTTTTTTGAACTTTCAATAATTACTTCTGGATTTTGAACTGCTGCAGTATTGATTGAAACTTTATCAGCTCCACAGTTTAATAGTTTATTGATATCATCAATACTTCTAACTCCACCTCCTACTGTTAATGGTACAAAACATTTTTTTGATGTTCTCTCCACAACGTCGTAAATTGTCTCTCTGTTTTCATTTGAAGCTGTGATATCTAAAAAACAAATTTCATCAGCACCACCGTCACTGTAAATTTTTGCTTGCTCAACTGGATCACCAGCATCTTTGAGATCGACAAAGTTAATTCCTTTTACAACTCGGCCATTTTTAACATCTAAGCACGGTATAATTCTATTTTTAAGCATCTATTTCTCTTGCAAGTTCCTTAAGATCAATATCACCATCATAAATAGCTTTCCCAACAATTATACCTTCAATATTTTTGTTTAAACTTTTTGCTTTTTTAATGTCATCAATAGAAGACACTCCACCAGATATAATTACAGGACAATTTGATGTGTCTGCAACTTTTAATGTTTCTTCAAAGTTTGGGCTTTGCTTCATTCCGTCTCGATTAATATCTGTATAAATTAATCTACTAACACCAAAATCATTAACTTCTTTTAAATAATCTAAAGTTAATTGGTTTGAATTTTCTTTCCATCCAGAAATAGATAAGTATCCGTCTTTAGCATCTAACCCTAAAGCAATTTTATGTGAAAATTTTTTACATGCTTCTTTTAAAAAATTTTTATCTTTTATCGCAGCACTTCCCAAAATAATTTTTTCTACACCAATATCTGCGTATTTTTTAATACTTTCAAAATTTCTAATTCCACCTCCTATCTCTACTTCAAGATCAAATTTACTAACTATTTTTTGAATAATATCGAGATTAACTGTCTCACCTGCCAAAGCTCCATCTAAATCAACAATATGAAGATTTTTAAAACCATAATCCTTGTATTTTTCAGCCTGTTCAACTGGTGACATTTCATATTCTGTTTTATTATCAAAGTCTCCTTTAACTAATCTTACACATTTTCTATTCTTAATGTCTATTGCTGGAAATATTTTCATAACTAATTAATTTCCTTTCTAAAATTCGTATAAATATAATCCATTCTTCTTTGGGATTTAAAAACAATTTTATAGTTCATTTTATTCAAAAAGCTGTTCACTTCTTCAAATCTAGAATCTGAAATTTCAACTAATACAAAACATTCATTTTTAGATAACGTTTTGGTAAGGCCTTTTAAAGTGAACTCTTCATGACCTTCGACATCAATTTTTATTAATATTTTTTCATTTTTAAAACTTAAAACTTCATCTCCAACTTTTAATTTTGCACGATTAATCTTAAAATCTTCAATTGCATATTTATGCCTGTTATCTATTACTGCTGAATTTGATTGAATAAATCCATCTTTTATCATGGATCTCAACTCAACATCTCTCTCATGATCTGATAGTCCATAATTATGGATTTTAATATTTTGGAAAGGATTTTCATGCATGGTTTTTCTAAATTTTTCAAATGCATCAAAATTTGGTTCAAAAGCTATGATATTTAAACTTTTGAATTTATCAGCAAAAAAAAAAGAATAGTAACCTGAGTTTGCTCCAATATCTAAAAAATAAGAAAAACAAATTTTTTTCATTTTATCTTCTAAAAAACTTACCTGATCATGTTCATATTCTTTATTCAAAATTATTTGTCTATCTATTGGGTCTAAAAAATCTAAAAAAAAATTTATATTTTTAATTTTGAAAAATTTCCTATTATTTTTAGACAATTTAAAAACTCTTTTTGTGATTGATGGAATCAACCTTTTAAAAATTGGTAATTTTAAAAAATATTTAATCATCAGATTTTGATAAAATTATCAAAAATTTTAAGTCCAATTTTATCACTTTTTTCAGGATGAAATTGGGTGCCAAAAATATTTTCTTTCTCAACTGAACAAACAATTTTTGAAGAATAATCTGTTGTTGCTGAAATTACATTTTTATCATCAGGAATAAATTCATAACTATGCACAAAATACATGTGAGAATTATTTTCTACATCTTTAAAAATTCTACTTTCTTTAACAATATTAATTTCGTTCCAACCAATGTGCGGGAGTTTAAATTTATTATTTTGATTATCAATTTTACTTACTTTTCCAGCAATCCAACCTAGACCTTTCGATTCCCTTTCTTCATAACCAATATCAGCAAACATTTGTAAACCAACGCAAATTCCAAGAAGAGGTTTTTTATCATTAATTACAAATTCATTTAAAGTATCAACTAGACCTTCTATATCATTTAAAGCTTTGGTGCAGGTCTTGAATGATCCTTGACCTGGCAATACTAACTTATCGCTAGATTTAATTTTATTAAGATTTGAGGTTACTTCTATGTTTGCTTTTTCTTTAGCAACCTCTTTAAAAGAATTTATTACAGAACTTATATTGCCTGAATTATAATCAACGATTGTGACATTCATTAAAATTATAGTGAGCCTTTAGTGGATGGAATACTTTTTTTGCTTCTAGGATCCATCTCTAATGCTTCTCTTAATGATCTTGCCAAAGCTTTATAACAAGACTCAATGATGTGGTGACTGTTATCTCCATAGATATTTTCTACATGCATTGTAATTCCAGCCGACTGAGAAAATGCTTGAAACCATTCTTTAAATAGTTCTGTATCCATCTCTCCAAGTTTTTCTACTTTTAATTTTACTTTCCAAATTAAATAAGGTCGGTTTGAAACGTCTATTGCAACTCTTGTTAGAGTTTCATCCATTGGAATAATTCTGTGTGCATAACGCTTTATTCCTACAAATTTTTTTGCGGCTTTTTTTAAAGCTTCGCCAATTGCTATCCCTGTATCTTCTGTTGTGTGGTGAAGATCAATGTGGGTATCACCTTTTGCTTTTACTTTTAAATCTATCAGAGAATGCTTTGATAATTGCTCAAGCATGTGATCTAAAAAACCTATACCAGTATCAATTTGGTTTTTACCTTTTCCATCAATATTAACCTCAACACTGATACTAGTTTCTTTGGTTTTTCTGGATACTTTTCCTTTTCTAGTCATATACTTTAAGGGTATACATGCATAATCTAACTATATCAATATTAGCAATCAAGACTTGAAGTATAAAAAATAGTCACCATTTATCAATTATGACAACGATCGTATTAGTTAGAAAAAATAATGAAGTAGTGGTTGCTGGGGATGGCCAAGTAAGTATGGGTAATACTGTGGTCAAAAGTACTGCTTCAAAAATTAGAAAAATTGAAAAAAGAGATG